>ERZ772897.2822-NODE-2822-length-14203-cov-26.642494_pt1 | contig 14203 bp, 7 predicted proteins | sample MGYA00512125_ERZ772897 | MGnify/ENA primary metagenome ERZ772897 (study PRJEB29015, sample SAMEA2737660) | human gut metagenome | biome: human gut; feature: human-associated habitat; material: faeces | place: China | collected 2012 ... | reverse complement strand
AACTGAATTTCAACAATTTCAAAGAACGACTATGATTTTTTAGTGGACACTAATGAAGTTTCTCATAAAAAGACGTCTCATAAAATTAACAACATTTACTATCTTTTGTTCGAGAAGCTATAAAACGAATGTAAGGTTCAGAGAATAATTCCACCGCCCAACAAGTATCCGTCCTTATCATAGAAAGCCGCTGCCTGCCCGGGTGCAATGGATTCCAGCGGCTCTATCAGACGGACACGTAACAGACCTTCCACCGTAAGAGTCACCCTGCACCGGTTTGCCTGCTTACGGTAGCGTATCTTCACAATAACCTCGTTTGCACCCAGCACACGACTATTCTCCACCAGGTTCCAGTCTCCCAGCCACATTTCCTGCCTGTAGAGGGAAGAGAGCGGAGCTAAAACGACTTCATTGCTTTCCACTCTTGTCTCTTTCACAAAAACAGCCTTGTTCAGATGGATACCCAAGCCCCTACGTTGCCCTACGGTATAAAACGGATAGCCCTCATGCCATCCCAAGAAATCCCCCTTTTCATCGACGAATCTACCTTTACCGGGTAATAGTGTTTCAGGAACCTCACGCTTCAAAAAGGAACGGTAATCCAAAGGGCAAAAGCACACACCTATACTGTCTTTCTTCGCAGCCACCTGCCCGAAACCACGCTCCGCCGCATACGAGCGCGCCTCATTTTTCGTAATATCTCCCATCGGAAGCAACATACGCTGCAGGATGTCCTGCTTCAATCCCCACAGAAAGAAAGTCTGGTCTTTGTCCTTATCTGCAGCAGGAGCTATATAATACTTTCCTCCGGACAAGACTTTACGCACATAATGTCCGGTAGAAATCCAATAAATCCCCTTTTCATCGGCTATTTTAGCCAACAGTGCCCACTTCAGCTCATTATTGCAGACCGTGCAAGGAACGGGAGTGCGTCCCCTTAGATACTCTTCCACAAAATAGCGGATAATACGCGAACGGAAAAGCTCGCGTGCATCATAGGTAATGTGTTTCATCCCCAGCTTCAGGGCCAGAGCCCGTGCATCTTCCAAATACCCGGTCTCATCTCCTGCCTCATAGAAACGGAAAGTCACGCCAGTCACCTCATAACCGGCTTCCTGCAACCTCATGGCGGCCACGGAACTATCCGTGCCGCCACTCATGCCAAGCAATACACGTTTATCTGACTTCATGGATACAAAAGTAATAAACGAAGGTGAAATCCGTTGCATTTACTCTTATAAAACAGAATATCATTATAGATTTTCACAGATTTATTATACCTTTGTACTCCTAAAAGAACTAATAATCAACTGTTATGGAACATCAACTGACCATTTACAACACTTTAAATAGAAAAAAAGAGCTGTTCGTACCGCTGCATGCACCGCATGTAGGCATGTATGTCTGCGGACCGACCGTGTACGGTGACCCGCACTTGGGACATGCACGCCCTGCCATCACTTTCGACCTGCTGTTCCGCTACCTGACGCACATCGGCTACAAGGTGCGCTATGTCCGCAACATTACCGACGTGGGCCATCTGGAGCACGATGCCGACGAAGGTGAAGACAAGATTGCGAAAAAAGCCCGTCTGGAACAACTGGAGCCAATGGAAGTGGCACAGTACTACATCAACCGCTATCATAAGGCGATGGATGCATTGAATGTGCTGTCTCCCAGTATCGAGCCACATGCCAGCGGCCACATCATCGAACAGATAGAACTTGTAAAGGAGATATTGAAGAACGGATATGCCTATGAAAGTGAAGGTTCCGTTTATTTCGATGTAGAAAAATACAACAAGGACCATCACTACGGCAAGCTCTCCGGACGCAACCTGGATGATGTTCTCAACACCACCCGCGAACTGGACGGACAGAGCGAGAAGCACAATCCCGCAGACTTTGCCCTCTGGAAATGTGCGCAACCGGAACACATCATGCGTTGGCCTTCCCCGTGGAGCGACGGCTTCCCCGGCTGGCACGCCGAATGTACAGCCATGGGAAAGAAATACTTGGGCGAGCACTTCGACATTCATGGTGGCGGTATGGACCTTATCTTCCCGCATCACGAATGCGAGATTGCACAATCCGTAGCTTCCCAAGGAGAAGATATGGTACATTATTGGATGCACAACAACATGCTGACCGTGAACGGACAGAAAATGGGTAAGTCTTACGGTAACTTCATCACATTGGAAGAGCTCTTCAAAGGCACACACCCCATGCTGGAGCAAGCCTACAGCCCAATGACCATCCGCTTCTTCACCCTGCAAGCCCACTACCGCAGTACGGTAGACTTCAGCAACGAAGCTCTGCAAGCCGCCGAAAAGGGATTGGCAAGACTGATGGATGCTGTACATGGACTGGACAAGATTACCCCTGCTGCAACCTCCACCATAGACGTGAAATCCCTGCGTGCCAAGTGTTACGAAGCCATGAATGATGACTTGAACTCACCGATTGTCATCGCCCACCTCTTCGACGGCGCCAAGATGGTAAACAATATCCTGGCTGGAAACGATTCCATCACAGCCGAAGACCTGAAAGAATTGAAGGAAACCTTCCACCTCTTCTGCTTCGACATCTTAGGATTACAAGAAGACAACGCCTCCAACGAAGAGCGTGAAGCTGCCTTCGGCAAAGTAGTGGACATGCTATTGGAAGAGCGTTCAAAGGCAAAAGCCAACAAAGATTGGGCTACATCCGACAAAATCCGCAATGAACTCACCGCGCTCGGTTTCGAGATTAAGGACGGTAAGGACGGAAGCGAATGGAAGCTGAATAAATAACGAAGGTATCATAACTCACCACAGAATCATACAGATTGGGGTAAGTTTTAGGCAGAAGAACAAAAGAACATATTTTTCTCTTGTTCTTCTGTTCTTTTAACTGAAAAATAAAATCTGTATAATCCTATGGTGATTGTGTATTTTGATACATCCCTGTTAGAATACGAATCCGAACCCGGCATACCACCCTACTTTCTTCGTCTGGTTGGACCAATTCAATTGTATCTCCACTGGTCCCAGAAAACTCTTGTACATATAGCCGATGCCTACCCCTGCCATATCAACCGATTCGGAAGAGTCAAGAATCTGATGAAACCTCCCGGAGTTTCGCCCATAACTGCCCATCACTGATATATACTGGTTTTTCAAGATACGCTGTCTGAGGTTCAGCCCTGCAACCAGCAATGCGGCTTGTGACAGTTCCGCACGGTTGATGCCCGTAAACGGTATCTGCTGTGGCATATAGCGCCCCGGTATGGTTCCCCCCACCATATTAATGATGGCAAAAGGATAATTACCGCTTCCGGACAATACGCGTCCATAAAACGAAGGAGTGACAGTGAACTTACTCGAGGGAGAGAAACATCCCTGCCAACGGGCATCGAAAACAGAAATAGGATTGTTGTCCTTATACTGGAAGAAGTTATCCGTATAGAGATGATAGGATACCGCCCACGACATACCTTTTGTAGGGGCGCTCCTCTCATTCAAGTTGTTGAACACAAGTCCGGCAAAGTAACTGAATAAGGACGAATTTTCAAACAGTGCCGAAGCTAACGGGTCGAGCGACAGCAAATCATGATAGTGGTAGTAATCAAAGTCAATGCCCAGACTGACCTGGATATTGTTCCAGTCCTTCGCCGCCCCCATACGGACCAGCTGATGTGTAAAAGTCAAATCCAGCGCCCGTTTGCCTTCATTATAAATATTCATATCTTTATAGTCGAACTGATAGGCAAGTCCTGCCTGCCATCCACCGTCCCATTGATAACCATATCCAAGTCGTGCCAGTGTACGCTTGCCCAGACGGGCGGTGAGGCTGACCAGCGACTCCCGCTGCCGGCCGAAATAGAAGTCCGTATTTGCCTGCAACGCCGCCAGTTCTTCCGTATCAAAACGAAAACCGACATTCAACTTGTTCTCCCGTACAGCAGGGACGGCTATTTGGGAATCAACGGGAATCTCCCTATCAACAGCCGCGCCAGGCAAGCGGAAAGGTCCCGGACGGCGAGGCTGATAATCTTCTGCAAGTCCCAGCTTCCGTTTCAGGGCAAGCAGTCCGTCCCAACTGTCCATGGCAGCACGCTCTCCCCGCACCATCAAAGTGTCGATGGCCTCTTTGGTGAAACTTGCAGCCGAATAGCCGGTGACATCCACCTTTATCAATACGTCGGTATTACGCAGATTCTCACGGTATTTCTTCTCTCCTTGCAGATTGATGATTTGCCCGAAGATGTCTTTCACCGATTTCAGCTCGGAAGCCTTAAGCAGCGGACTCTGCACATCCACCCCGATAATGTAGTCGGCCCCCATGGCAAGCGCCACATCTACCGGATAGTTATTCACCATTCCACCGTCCACCAACACCATTCCATCCAGGTCTACCGGAGCAAACACACCGGGAATGGACATGCTGGAACGCATGGCAGTAGCCAGTATTCCCTCATGGAACACTACTTCGCTGCCATTCACCAGATTTTCCGACACGCAGGCAAACGGAATAGGCAGACGGCTAAAATCCACAGAATCCTGGTAACCTTCTGTCAATGTGGAGAACAAACGTGCCAGGTTCTTCCCTTTTATGATACCCGCATCCGAAACAGCGGCAGATTTCAAAGAAAACGGAATGGAGAGTACATAGCGCTCCGACTTCAACCGGTCATCCAGCAACACATCCTTAGGATTGGGGGCATCCGAGAGCAAGAATTTCCAGTTCTGGGCATTCACCATACTGTCCAATTGCTGTGGGGTATATCCGATAGAATACAAACCGCCCACAATGGCCCCCATACTAGTGCCCACCACATAATCTATAGGGATACCCGCTTCTTCAATTACTTTCAGAGCACCGATATGCGCCGTCCCTTTGGCGCCACCCCCACTGAGTACGACAGCCACTTTCGGACGCCCGGACGCCCAAAGGACCATCGGCAAAAACAACAAACAAGCCCATAGTCTATACTTCATCTCCATCATTTACTTAATACGTATTGGTAATTTATTCCACTCTGAATCAAACAACCCGCTCCGACAAATAGTTCACTATCAGTCGAAGCGGGTCGCAAAAAACGTTCAAGCAATTTATGGAGGATTATCTATAACCCATTTCCAATCAATAAGGTATCATATCCTTCAAGATACCTTCCTTATACCAAGGATCATCAATCTCTTTCAACACTTTGCCCATCTCTGCGCAAAGGTCTTTTACGACTTCTTGGTTTTCTTCCAAAGAAAGGTTATTCATCTGATACGGGTCCTTTTCATCGTCAAACAACAAACTTTTGACCAGCTTATGGTTTTCGCGGTCAATGTAGAGCGCCAGCGTGTAGCGCGCCGATTTAAAGCCGCGCGACGAAGGGAAGTAGGAACGGACCATGCCTTCCGCATCCTTCTCACCGTCCAGGTTCTGGATGTAGAGAGCGCCGGTGGGACGTACAATATCCGCCTTTTCATCGAAGAAAAGCGGTGCATAGTTGCGCCCCTGCACCTCGGCCGGAATGGAGTCGGCAAGACCGGCAAGCCCCAACAAGGTAGGCATGATGTCCGGCGAGGAAAGCATCAAGTCGTCCACGCGAGGCTTAATCTTATCGGGAAAACGCACCAAGAAAGGAACGTTCATGGACTCGGAGTACGGGGAATTCTTCGGGTCTTCCGTATGCTGGCTACACATGGTCTCTCCATGGTCGGAGGCAAACACGACAATGGTATTCTTGTCCAGCCCGAGTTCCTTCAAGGCATCAAGTATCTGACCGAAAGCACGGTCGACACCCGTCACAGAAGCAAAGTAGTAGCGTGCACTCTCTGCCTTGAGCATCTTGGAGTCGGCATTCGGACGGACGAGCAAGCTGTCCAGAGGCTGGTTTTTATAGAGATTGAAATCTTCCTCCATACAGTCGTCCAAAGAACGGTACGGACTATGGGGAGGATTCATGCCTACCATAATGAAGAAAGGTTTCTTCGGGTCGCGTACATTCCCCTCGTTCTTCAGATAAGACACCACCTTGCCCGATTCGTGTAACGGTGACCACTCGCGCGGGTCGTGGCGACGGCCTTCCGTATCCCAGTAATGCGGATTCTTGTGTTCGTCAAAGGTACCGTAAGAATACCAGTAATTGAACCCATGACGACGTTCTTTCGGCGTATAGGCATCCCATGCAGGTACACGGTCTTCCACATACTGTCCGGGACGTTCGGGGTCGTTGGGGGTAGGAAAGTCGGCATGCAGTTTGCCAAAGTAGGCACAGTCATATCCGGCATTGCAGAAAACATCACTCACACACACAGCATCCTCACGCAGGGAGCTGATGGGACGGCTCGAATTGCAATTCAATGGAATACCACTCTTATTAGGATACATTCCCGTCAACAGAGAACCACGGTGGGGACTGCTCAACGGGCAGTTGCTCATGGCAGATGTCAATACCACCGACTCCCGGGCAAAATCATTCAAGCGTGGGGTATGCACCGGGTCATTCCGAAAGTTCACTTTCTCGCGAAAACCTTCCTGGCCCCAGAACTCCATCGCCTGATTACGGTATTGGTCGGGAAAAACGTAAATGACATTCGGCTGGACGGATTGTTCCGCCTGCGGGGCTTTACAGCCCTGCAAGGCGAACAAACCTAAACCACCTAACAAAATATTTAATTGAGTTTTCATTTTTCCAAGTCTCTTTTACGCATCAATCCTTCCAGGAAGTAATAGTCGGCATAATTCAGCGGTACATCAATCTCCGCACCGTGAGGAATACTGCCCACAGAGTGCATCAGGATGAAGTTGCCGTTGGTACCCACCTTGGCACGGTAGGAAGGAGAAGCGAGGCTTTCCATAATCCGGTCGGCGGTTTCCTTGTATCCCTTATCCGGCAGATAAGTACTCAGCTCGTAAAGGGCGGACGCCGTGCAGGCAGCTGCCGAAGCATCGCGAGGTTCATTCGGGATATTGGGAGCATCGAAATCCCAGTAGGGAACCAAGTCTTCCGGAAGATTCTTGTTGTTGAAGATAAAGTTGTAGACCTTTTCAGCCTGTTCCAGGTATTTGGCATCGTGTGTATAGCGATAGCACATGGTATAGCCGTACAAGGCCCACGCTTGTCCACGTGCCCAAGCAGACTCGTCGGCATAGCCTTGTGCAGTCTGTCTCTTACGGACTTCACCGGTTTCGGGGTCATAATCCACCACATGATAGCAGCTGTTGTCCTCACGGAAATGGTTAGCCATAGTCGTATCGGCGTGCTTCCGGGCTATGTTATAGAAAGTGGAGTCGCCGGACAGCTTGGAAGCTTCGAACAGCAGTTCGAGGTTCATCATATTATCAATGATAACGGGACATTTCCAGCCACGTTCAGCCTGCCACCCCTTGTCTGCATCCCATGACTGAAGTACGCCTGCTGCAGGGCGGAAACGGGTAGACAATGATTTGGCTGTCTGTATGATGACCGGCTTGTACTCCTCCTTACCCGCAAAACGGTATCCGTTCAGGTAGCTGCTGCCAATCATAAAGCCCACATCATGGTGCCAGGTAAGGTATTGTACCGAATCCAAATCCTCGGTATACTTCTCTGCCAGCGGCAGCCACTTCTGGTCACCGGTCAACTCGTACATATGCCAGATATTACCGGGGAAGAAGCCGGAACACCAATCGTCGATAGGTACATAGACAATGTTCCCATCCTTATCAATGGTACGGGGATTAAGGATTTTACCGGATTTTTCGATAATGTCTGTCTGAATTGTCTCCTGAGCCACAGCATTATCAATGTTTTCTTGGATAAAGTTGCTTTCAGCCTGCTTTTGCCCTGCGCAACCTGCCAATACAAGGAGGGAGATTCCCAATGTAGTGAGGACTGTTTTCATAATAAGGGATTTATTTATTAAGAGTTTATGATTTTTCCTGCTGCAAAAGTAGAGCAAGTGTACAGATTTGACCCGCCTAAATAATTCAATTAATGGCTAAAATCGTTACTTTTGCGTCCGGAAGCACATATTTTCCACCCATTAATCATTAATCACTAAACATTAATCATTACTCCCCATGACCGCACAAGAGTTTTTTAAGAACGACCGCTTCGCCACGAATGCAGGTGTAGAACTGATAGAAATAAAGGAAGGATACAGCAAGGCACGCCTGGTTATCACGGCAGAGCATCTCAATGCGGGAGGCCGTACGCAAGGGGGTGCCATCTTCACCCTTGCCGACCTGGCACTGGCAGCAGCAGCCAACTCCCACGGAACATTGGCCTTCTCTCTTTCGTCCAATATCACCTTCCTGCGCAGCAGCGGACCGGGCGATGTACTGTATGCCGAAGCACGCGAACGCTACATCGGCCGCACCACCGGATATTACCAGATCGACGTCACCAACCAGGAGGGAAAACTGATTGCCACTTTCGAATCCAGTGTATTTAGAAAAGGGGATAACATCACTTTTTCCTTACCACAGACGTCATCGGATAGCGGTTGCCCCGGACACTCTTGAAGAATGCCTTGGCCGAACCGAAATTCAAATACATGTCCAAGCGAATGGGAAGGTGGTTCTTATCATCGGATACGAAGAAGGTGATGACCTCCTTCTCCTTACCTTTCTTGTACTCTACGAAAGAGAATACCAAGCAGCGGTAAACGGTGTCGTTATTCGCCTTGACCTCCTCCTTGCCGCGGTAAATCAACGTCTGCTCTTCCACCCTGCGTCCTGTGGCCATGGGAAAGAGTATCTTCTGCCCTACCTTGTAGTCTTTAGGGTCATAAGAGCGCGCCTGCGCCAAAATGCTCAACATATCGAAGATACAGCGACTATCACTGTATTCCATCTCCTGAGCCTCACGCACGGGATTGTGCCAGGTGCGTCTCTGCTTTACATTCGCCAGTCCGTCCGAGTAGGAGAACCAAGCCTCGTCCACCGTATGGCGGCTTCCCTCCTCCGCCGCTTTACGGAAGTAGAGCGGCTCCAACCTATCGCTGACATAACAAGTCAACGTATCACGCATCTTGAAGAAAAAATCGGTCTTTTTACTGCCTACACAAAGCAAGTTAAAGCGAAATGCAGGCTCGGAATGGTAAGTCGTGGCATTGGTAGTGAGGCTTGCCAGACCCACCTTCTTCCAAATGAACTTCCAATTGAAATATAAATCGTACATGACATGCTCGCCCGACTGGAAAGCTTCATTCTTTGCAGTACATTGGGCCTGAACAGACTGGGAGGTTCCCAAACAGACCGCTCCCACCATTAATAGAATGAACAATTGCTTCCGCCTAATAGCTATGGCCTCTACCACTGTTGCGGCTGCTATTGCCACCGCGGTTATTTTTGTTCCTGTTTTGCTTTTTCTTGTCTTCATCTGGTTTTTGTTTTTTTAGTTCGTCCGGCTTCTGCCTATCCAGGGACTTGGCCTTAATATCCCATTCCTGGGTCAAATCAAAGTTCGCTTTAAGCTCCAGAACCATCGGATAATAGTAAACCATTTCAGGCTGGCGCTTCTCGGCATAGTTTCCCGTATCCCAGACGCCATTCCCATTCGTATCATTTATCAGCCGCGCTCCATATTTGCCCGGATTGAGGAAATAGAAATCGGCTTTCCCATCCACCACCGGCACCGTGCGCAGCACTTTGTCCTGACCGTCCAGTAGTTCCACAAAAGCCAGAGAGTCCGCTCCATGCACATTAAAGAATATCTGCCCGTACTCTTCCAGCTTCTTGGCCTTGAAGTCCTTCTTTATCTTGTCGGAGAACAACCCGTACAATCCGCGTATGGCAGCAGAATCCACTTCAAATGTATAGCTTTCGCCGGGTGCCCATTCGGCAAACAGATTATAACGCTTCAAGTCCAAAGAGTCGCGCATAAAGTCGAACGGGATATCCTGCCACAACGAGTCCACTTTCAGTTTCAGATGGAAAGCGGTGGTATCTATGCTTGCCACCGGCTCCGTAAACGACAGAGTAAGATAATCATATACATCGATTGCAGAAGGGGCATACACATCTACAGCCAGGAATTCCGTCGGCTCGGGCTCTTCCACCTCACCTCCCTTCAACTTCTTCTTTTTCTTCTCACGCTCTTTCTGTTCCTTTTCCTTCGCTTCCTGCTTCTGCTTCTGCTGCTTGTCGTATGTCAACTTCGCCAGCACATTCAAAGTATCGGTACGGGGTACCAATCGTTTCAGGCTATCCGTATACAAATAGGTGATACTCATTTTCAGGGAATCCTGCTTATAGAGCAGAGAATCCTTTATCCAATAATGAATCGTATCGTTCCGGCCGGTAGGCTGTTCTATAACAAACGCATCTTCCTCATTAAAGTTCAATCCTTTCAATAAAGGCAACGTGTCTGCCGGAGCAGTGAAATAGAGCGAAAACTTCTCCGGAGTCAACCGTTCGGCCTTCAAAAAACGTTGCGAGAAGGAAAGCTCCTTGAAAGCACGCAGCAGAACATCATCCGGAAGGTAGTGGGTATATTGACGTTCTACAATCGTATCTACTGTCAGCGAGTCTATCCAGGTCGTATCCTGGCGCATGCGCTCTTCCATGGAAGGAATGATGATAGAGTCATTAAAAGCTATCACTTCCGTCGGCTGGGAATAGGCAAAATTCTGGTCGGCATCCTGCAAGGCATAAATGCGATACTTGCCGGGAGCCACTCCACGGATAGAGAAGCGTCCGCGACTGTCCGTACGCCCCACCCGCTCAAAAGGAAGTTTGGTAAAAGCGGAGTCGGCCAGATTGGCATGCAGACCGACCAGCATTCCTTTCACCGGTTCAAGATTGGCCGCATTCAGTACTGTACCGGCCACAGCCATAGAGTCGAGACGGTCGCCCGTAGAGAAAGAATAGAAGAAATTCTCCAAGGGATTCCCCTCATTATTATCCTGGATGGCATCACCAAAATCGAATGTATAAGTAGTATTGGGTTTCAATGTATCCTGCAGAGTGATGACCACCTTCTTCCCATTAGACTTAATTTCGGGCTGCTGCACCTGCGGAGGGGATATTACAATCTTCTCATTCGGCTTGTCAAGCTTGATAAATTCATCGAACTCAATGGAAAGTTTATTTTTATTGTGATGGAGTGCGCCGGGCGTGGGAGTACCGGAAATAAAACGCGGAGGAGTCTCATCATAAGGTCCTCCTTCAATACGGCCCACACTGGCACAAGAATACAGTGCGGCAGCTATGGCAACACCCCCCAACAACCTGCGGAAAAGCGGCTTCATTTTAGTATGGCGTTTACGTTCTAACATGCTGCAAAAATAAAGGTTATCTGCCAATTAGCGGTATGCTTTACAGTATTTTAATCAAAAAATGTCCTTTCGTTCTCATCTATGTATGAAACATAGTTAAAAAAGGAAGTGTTTCACACCTTATATACTAAGAAAAGAATATTTTTGCAGACGAAAACTGAATAGGAGTATTCAGTTTTCTTTTTCCTACCTTATTTCTAAATCATGAATTACACACAAAAACGCCTTTCAAGAATCGAAAAAAAGAAGAATATAAAATTATACAGAGAACAAAAAAGAGTATGAAGAGTAGATTAGTATTATTGGCATGTTGCCTGGCACTGCTCAGCAGTTGCGGACAAGGCGACAAAGGAACGGGTAAAGCTCCCGAATTTGCAGTGATTGAGGCAAAGACCACCACTGCCAACTTGACAAACAGCTACCCTGCTACTATCAAGGGTAAACAAGATGTAGAAATCCGCCCGATGGTGAGTGGGTTCATCACAAAATTGCACGTGGATGAAGGCGCAACAGTGCGCAAAGGGTACGGAAAACCTCGGGGAAGAGCTCCTCGAAGACCCCAACGCCCCGGCGCTCACCTGGCCCGGGCACGACATGACGCAGCCCTTCACGCTGACCGACGCCATGTTCGACGCGGAAGGGAACTGCATCGAACCGTTCGCATTCGACCTCTCCTCGCCCAACGGCATCGAATCGCTGCAAGTGACCGTCGGCTCCACCAACAGCCAGTTCCTGGCGTCGATGTCCGCCATCCAGTTGCCCCAAACATTCGACCTCTGCGCCCTCGACGCATCTTCGGCGGCAGGGATTATCCTCAAGGGCTTCGGCTACCCCGTAGGCAGCGAGCTCAAAGGACAGACGGCCAAGAGTTTCAACATCGCAGGGCAGATCAGGGCGCTCTATGAATTCGACGGTACGCACACCTTCGCCTTCACGATGACCGATGCAAAAGGCGTCTCGTCCGAAGCCGTACTGACGCTCGTAGTCGATAAAAGCTCGGGGCAGACGGGCCCCCGGATCACGTGGCGCGGCTACGACATCGACCAGCAATACGAAGTGCAGAAGGACATGGTGATCGACATCGACATCGAGGCCGACAAAGGCATCAAGTCGTTCTTCGTGACGATCGACTCCGAAACGCTGAGGCCGCTGCTGCCGGTGATCAACCTGCCGGAGAAATTCGACATCTGCGACATCCCCGACGAACTGGTCGAAGTCCTGCACGGCGAATTCGGGTTCCCGATCAACGAGCAGGTAAAGAACCGAACGTCGGTGACCTTCTCGATCACCAAATTCGTCGAGATACTGCTGGAAATCCCGGGCGAGCATAATTTCGTCCTCGACGTGACGGACAACGATAATGTACTGACACACAAGACTGTCAAACTCATCGTCCACTAAAGCCGACCGATAATGAAACGATATATCTCATATTTTGCCGTACTGCTCGCGGTGCTCCTCGGCGCGGCCTGCTCGAAAGACGACTCCGCCGCGGGCAGCGACAATCGCACGGGCGTCATGGCGATGACGGTCTCGACCCGGCAGACAGCCGACACCGGCGAATACGACCCGTTGCAGCACCAGACCGTCTACATCTACAACGACGAGGGCGGCCTGCTGCGCAAATACACCTCGAAAGAAGCGCTCCCTGAACGGTTGGAACTGTTGGCCGGCACCTACCGCGTAGCGGTCGAAGCCGGAGAGGAAGCCCCCGCCGATTTCACGAAACGGTTATACAAGGGCGAGGAGACGTTCACCGTCAAACCCGGCGAAACCACAAACGTTGCGGTCGTCTGCCAAATCGTGAACACCGTCGTAGAGGTGAAATTCGACGATTCGATCCTCCAGAACCTCGCCCCCGGCTATTCCGTATGGATCGCCGGCGGGGAAAAGGTCGACGAGCAAGCCGCCGAAGCGGGCAGCGTCCCGGCGCTCAGGTTCACGGCCGAAGGGACGGGTTATTACACCCTGCCCGCAGGCATGACGTCGTTGGCCTGGCTCTTCCGCGGAACGCATGTCGAGGGTAAGAACGTGGAAATGGAAGATTACATCCCCAATGTCAAAGCCGGCGGCAAGTATACCCTCACGTTCAAATATTCGCCCGATCTGCCCGGTTATATCGACTGTGTGCTGATCAGCGTCGACCCCGGTACCGACGACAAGGACGACGAAATCATCTTCAGCCCCGATCCGGCCGTCATCAGCGAAGGGTTCGACATCGCCGAAATCCAGAAATACGTTTCCGGGGAGAAGAAATACCGGATCCTGGCCTTCTCGGAACTGACCCGGTTCACGGTTTCGGTAGGCGACAAGAGCTACGACGCGCTCAACGGCACGACCGAGGGCATCTCCCTCGAACCGGTCGACAAATACAACGTCCGGCTGACGCTCTCCGATGCGTTCTTCGCTTCGTGCCAGGCCGGCGACCAGAAAGTGACGCTCCGCATCGAGGACGCCAACGGCGGTTCCTCGGAGGTCGCTACGACCTACCGCCTGGAGGGGCTGGTTCCCGTAACGGCGGACGACTACGACCTGTGGGCCAATACGGTCACGCTGCGCGTGGTTTCTTTCACGCCCGGCACCACCGTGCAATTCGGCCTGCGCAGCAGCGGCGGCGAGTGGCAGCCGATGGCAGGGACATCGCAGGGCAACGATTTCATCACGGCGACCTATGCGCCCCAGTGGGAAGAGAAAACCACGGCGGACTGGAGCACTCCGGCCACGGTACTGCCCTATTCGCGTCTCAAAAAGGGCACCGGCATATCGGCAGGCAATACGTACGACTACAAAGCGACGGTCGGCTCGAAGGAACTCAGCGGCCGGTTCACGGCCGACGAGGGCGCTCCCATGACCGACGGAAGCCTGGAATCGTGGAGAAGCGCCCAGCAATTCCCGGGCTCCGGCACCAACTATACCTTCTGGGGCAGCGGCTACAACCCGTTCGCCAAGGAACTCTGTACC
>ERZ772897.2796-NODE-2796-length-14342-cov-3.594387_pt1 | contig 14342 bp, 16 predicted proteins | sample MGYA00512125_ERZ772897 | MGnify/ENA primary metagenome ERZ772897 (study PRJEB29015, sample SAMEA2737660) | human gut metagenome | biome: human gut; feature: human-associated habitat; material: faeces | place: China | collected 2012 ... | reverse complement strand
CGCAGGCGGGCATTGGCAGGCGGCGTATCTGGGAGCCTGAAACGCTGCCGAAGGATATTCGGCTCATCAACAGCCACTATGATGACCTCTATCGCATTCCAGATGGCGGCGTGATTCAGGTGGATTACCCGGATGGGCGCAGTTTTACGGCACGGGTGGAACATCTGGATGATTATCACTTTGACATGGGCGGTCTGGGCAATGTGTTCCACATCTGCCAGTTTGCCGAGGTCATGGAACGAAACCATGCAGACTTCTATCCCGAAATTCAGACACAGGACGAGCAGGCTGCATGGGAACTGGGCGGCAAGGGCTATCTTGCTATCCAGTCCTGTGAGGACGGCTGGGACTACACTATTTACCACAGTGATTATTCCGTAATGGACGGTGGGCAGCTGGATGCCCCGGAACTGACCATTCAGGAAGCTCGTGAGCAGATTTTGGAAGCGCACCACTTGGAAAAGGGGCGGCGGCTGTTGCAGGACTACGATGCCGTCATGGATAAAGTTGCGGAAGCTGAGGAACTGAGCGCAGACCACCGCCCTTCCACACTGGAAAAGCTGGCAGAACTGGCAAGTGATACGTCTGCGCCAAAATCCTCTGCACGTTCTGCACCGGAACTGTGAGGTGGACGATGCAGCAAAAATGGAACCAGAATTTTGACGGTGAACCCATGACGGACATCCCGCAGAAGTTTCTGAACGCAGGGTGCGATGTTTATATGGTGATGCAGCTGCGGCATGACGAAAAAATCCTCGATGAAAGATTTGCTTCTATGCGGGAGTTGAATCGTCGAGGCAAAACGCCCGACCCGGAGCATTACGAGGTCACCTACTATGCTGATTTGCCCGCCATGTGGCAGGATGTGCCGAACAACGAGGTTTTGGAAGAACTATTTCAGATGTTCAACCTCTCCCGTCCGCAGGATTTTGAGGGGCACAGCCTGTCGGTCAGCGATGTAATCGCACTCAAACGCAATGGCGAGGTGTCTGTGCATTATGTGGACAGCATCGGCTTCAAAGATTTACAGGGGTTTCTGGACAAGCAGCCGGAACGCCCTTCGGTGCTGATGAATCTCAAGGAAAAGTGCGATGCCCCGGAGTGCAATCCTACCGTCTGCCGGAAAGCGAGGGATGAACATGAACTTTAACCATGAGGAACTCATGCTGATGATGCTCTACAACACCGGCACCCGGCTGGGGCTTATCCACGAACTGCGGCTGATGCAGTGCTACCTGATGCCGGATGAAACCGCCCTGCGGGAACTGTCCGAGGGTGTTATCGAAAAGCTGAAACTGCTGACCGATGCGGAATTTGCCGAACTGGAATTTCCCCCGGACTGACTTTTGCCGCCTGCGGGCGGCGTACATAAAGTATTTTGTTCTTCCAAAAGATATGCTATAATCAAATCAGACAAAATTCCTCTCTTCAAGCGATTTCTCCGCAATTTTCCTGTGGCTCTGCTCGTATCAAAAATAAGGGACCGATTTTTAATTGTCAGAACGGAGGAACCATTATGGCAATCTTTGAAAAGACCATCCGAAACAAAAACTTTGACAAGTTGCTTCGGAAGCTGGAAAATGAAATCCCGGACAGCAGTTGGTCGGCAGATTTAGAGGCAGGCAGTGATTTCAAAGAGGGCGATGCCCGGTGCAGTGTCCGTGTGTTTGAACGGTACAGCATGATGGGCGGCAACCGCCTGAGTCTGACACTGACCATGTTCCAGAATGCGGACAGTCCGATTCGGCTGTCTGCCATCACCGCAGGAGGCAGTCAAGCGGTGTTCTTCAAGGTGAACACCCTCGGAGAAGAATCTTTTCTGGACGATGTAAAGGACCTGCTGGAAGAAATTTTGGAGGAATAAGATGTTTTACGCTGGAATTGATATGCTGTTCAGCATTCTGTTTCCCATCCTGTTCCTTGTGGTTTTGGGCATGATCCTATACACCATCATCGGAAATATCAGCACATGGAACAAAAACAACCATTCGCCGCGGCTGACCGTCCAGCTGCCGCAAGGTGCCAAAGCGCTTATACCTCCCGGTCAGGAGCTTATGGGTGTAGCACTGATGTCCTACGTCAAACACGAAAGCGTCCTGAGGGGTCTCAAAGACACGATGAAGTGCTACCGTCAACTCGACCGCGCCGAGATTGGAAGCAAGATGTCCGCCTGTTTTGGATACGCTGTCCAGCAGAAACTGACGGATCTCGCCGCAGAGCTGCTGGATCTGCGCGCTGTTCAAGCGCTTCAGGTCACGAGGCTGTGAAATATTCTGAAGCAATGAAGGATGCATAAAATGACCGTCCTCCTCACATTTCAAATTCCTGATGTTTTTTACTTAGACAAGGTGCATGGGATACAGGCAGCCGACCACGATGCCGACGACCATGCCGGCCATGACCTGCAGGGGCGTATGGCCGACCATCTCCTTCAGATGCATATTCTGCAAAAACGGAGAGTTCTTTTCGCTGATGTCGATCCACTCTTCGATCATCTGGTTGAGCACTTTGGCCTGCTCGCCCGTCTCGTGGCGCACGCCCATTGCGTCGTGCATGGTGATGATGGCCACCACACAGGCCACTGCAAAAATGGCAGAGTCAATGCCCTCACACCGTGCCGTGGCAATGACCATTGCGCAGACGGTGGCGCTGTGGGCGCTGGGCATACCGCCGTCGCCCCACATCCTCTCGAGCTGGAACTTGCCCAGCAGGATAAAGTTGATGACGGTCTTGAGCACCTGTGCAACGAACCAGCCCACGATGGAAACAGTCAATATCTCGTTGACCGAGAACAATTCTTTGATAAATTGCATAGTTTGTTCACCTTCTTGAATTTTATCGCAATCCCACAGCCGACGTCTCAAAAAGCAGCGCATTTGCGATATGTAGTCCTGTGCGATTTCTGAGACGATTTCGGCGCAGAATGCGACCGGCTCAGCTGCGGCGGTTCAGCAGTGTGCGGGCCAGCTGCTCCAAAAACGCACTCTTTTCGCCGAATGCGTCGCGCAGCGCTGTGCAGGTCTCGTCATTCAGCTTTTCCGCCAGCTGCATGGCACCGTCAACGCCGAACAGGGTGACAAAAGTCGTTTTGCCATTTTCGCTGTCGCTGCCAATGGGTTTGCCCAGCTGCTCGGCGGTTCCGGTCACGTCCAGCACATCGTCCACGACCTGGAACACGAGACCGATGCCATAAGCATATGCTTCCAGCGCCTTACGCTGAACCTCATCGGCCTGTGCTGCAGCACCGCCCATCTGGATGGCTGCATTGATGAGTGCGCCGGTCTTGTGGCGGTGGATGAGACGGAGCTGTTCCTCGGTAGCGGCAAGCGCCTCATATTTCAAATCGAGTTCCTGACCGTACACCATGCCTCGGCTGCCTGCACCTGCGCCCAGCGCCTGTGCCGCGTGGACACAGACAGAAGCGGGAGCAGGCGCACCGGCGACTGCCTCGAAAGCCTCGGTCAGCAGGACGTCACCGGCCAGCATCGCGGTGGATTCGCCGAATGCCTTGTGGCAGGAGGGCTTGCCGCGGCGCATATCGTCGTTATCCATGCAGGGCAGGTCATCATGGATGAGCGAATAGCAGTGCAGCATCTCGACTGCGGCTGCAAACTGCTCAGCTGCCTCGGCATTGCCGTGGAGCATATCACACACGGCCAGCACCAGCACAGCGCGAATGCGCTTGCCGCCGCCCAGCAGGCTGTAGCGCGCTGCGCGGCAGACGTCAGATTCCTCAGGCAGATAGCGTTCACACGCCTGGCTCAATGCCTTTTCTGCACGGGCCAGATATTCGTCATACTGCTTTTTATACTCTGCGCTCTCCATAATGGTTCCTCCCTGCAAACTGTTTGCTTTTATTCTTCTGTTTCGGGTCCTGCCTTTTCGCTGCGGGAAGCATCGATCTCCTCCATTTGAAGCGATGCTTTTTCCAGCGCAGCATGGCAGTATTCCATCAGCGAAGCCGCTTCTGCATAGAGCTTGACCGACTCAGAAAGGGTCGTCTCTTCGCTCTGCATCTGGCTCAGGATAGTTTCCAGACGGGCCATGCCGTCTTCAAAGCTTTTGGGTGCTCTCATTCAGTTCCTCCACGGACGTGACCGTACATTCTGCTGTGTGCGCTGCACCGCGCAGGGTGAGCTTATCACCGGTTGCAAGAACATCTGCACTGCACAGCCTGCCTTTGCTGTCATATACCATCGCATAGCCGCGCCCCAGTACCCGGTAGGGGCTGAGAGAATCGGTCAGTGCTGCGGCGTGGCGCAGCTGCGCCTGCCGCTTCTGAATACAGCTCTGCGCAGCCGCCTCGAGTTCTTTCTGCACTGCGGCAAGCTCTGCCTGCCCACCGGTCAGTTTCCGGCGGGTCATGTCATAGGAAAGCTGCTGCTCAGCCATCATCAGACGACCAGATGCTGCATCCAGACGGCGATGCATCGCGCTCTGACAGCCCTGTTCCAGCTGGGACAGCGCCCGCAGAAGCTCTGCACGATCCGGCACGGCTAATTCTGCCGCAGCCGATGGGGTCGGCGCACGGCGGTCAGCCACAAAGTCTAAAATGGTAAAGTCTATCTCATGCCCAATAGCACTGATAAGCGGCACTTTGCAGCGGTAAGCTGCCCGGGCGATGACCTCGGCGTTGAAGACCCAGAGGTCTTCCCTGCTGCCGCCGCCCCGGGCTACGATAATTTCGTCTACCCGACCGCTTTTGTCCAGCTTTCCGATGGCATCTGCGACCTGCTGCGCCGCCTCAAAGCCCTGCACATTGACCGAGCAGAGCAGGAGTTTCGCCGCAGGCCAGCGCCGACCAATGACATTGCGAATGTCCTGCAATGCCGCGCCGGTCTTGCTGGTGACGACGCCGATGCATTTGGGATACGTGGGCAGCGGCTTTTTGTGCTCTACCGCAAAAAGTCCCTCCTGCTCGAGTTTGGCTTTCAGCTGCTCAAAAGCAAGCTGCGCCGCACCAATGCCGTCCGGGAACATTTCGTTGACATAGATCTGGAACGCGCCGTCCCGCTCATAAAGAGTAGCACGGCATCGCACGACTACCTTCATGCCCTCTTCCGGGCGGAAGCCCAGCCGCCGCGCATCTGAGCGGAACATCACCGCTTTGACACTGGCGCTGGCGTCCCGGAGAGAGAAATAACAGTGGCCGCTGCGGGCGTTCTGTACGAAGTTTGCGATCTCGCCCCGCAGCGCCAAATCGAACAGGATGTCATTTGCATCCAGCAGCGTCTTGACATACTGGTTCAGGGCCGAGACAGTGATCACTTCAGCCATAGCCCGGCCTCCCGCGCGGCGAGGATAGATACGCCGATGGCGTTGTCACTGGAATACTGGCCGGGTACGAAATACACCTGCGGGAGGCGCTGCTGCACCCAGCTGCGAATGATGTCGCTGCTCATCACGCCGCCTGCACAGACCACAGCAAGCCCGGGATATTCCTTCTGAGCCGCTTTGGTCATCTTGACCACGGTATCTGCCACGCAGAGCAGGCAGTACTTACAGACATAGGCAGGGCTTTTGCCAGCTGTCAACAAAGCATTGCACTGGTTTTCCAGCCCGGAAAGGCTGCATTCCATGCCTCGGACACTGGATTTCGGTTTTATCGTCACATCACATTCCGCGGCCAGACGAGAGACTTCGACGCCAGCCGGGAATCCAAAGCCCAGCTTGACGCCCACACGGTCCACAGCCTGTCCGGCGTAGAGGTCGGAGCTAGTCCCCAGCGTCTCGATATGCTTCACTTCATCGCAAAGGAGCAGGTCAGTCGTGCCGCCGGAAATATGGAACAGCAGTATTTTCTCGCGGAAGAACTCTTCACCCTTGGCCGCAAACAGTGCCGCCGCCGCATGGCCCTGCTGATGGGTCGTGCGGACGAGCGGGATACCCCGGGCCAGCGCGAACGCCTCGGCAGCGCTGACGCCCGCCAGAAAACAGGGCATATAACTGCCCTCTACCGGACGGGGCTTTTCCGACACGCCTACGGCACTGATTTTGGTCAAATCGAATTCACCGCTCAGTTCTTTCAGCATCTCAGGCAGAGCGGCTGTGTGGTGAAAAAGGGCGTCGCTCTGGCGCAGCCCAAGCTGGCCCTCCTTCACCGGAAGGAAACGCTTTTTTGCGCAAACAACCTCTCCGGCTGTATCAAAGACGGCCAGAGAGGTTGCATAATTGCTGGTGTCGATGCCCAGCGTATAGCTGCTCACAGCTGCTCAGGCTCTGCGTCCAGACCCTGCTCGCGTGCCACCGTACCCAGCAGACCGTTGACGAACTGATAATCCTCGTCTGCGCCATACTTTTTGGTCAGCTCGACTGCCTCATTGATGACGACGCCAGGCTTTTTCTCGTCGCCGTACAGCATCTCGGCCAGACCCAGACGGAGCACCGTCAGGCTCACGCGGGGCAGACGCTCCATCGTCCAGTTGCGCAGATGGGCGCTGATGAGGTCGTCCACCTCTGCGGAATGCTCATAATAAGCCCGCAGCAGGCGCTGGCCAAAAACATCCACCGGATGCTCTTCATCGCACTCGTGGTGGTTGTCCAGAGCCTCCTGCAGGGGAATGTCACCAAAGGTCTGAGAAAATGCCAGCAGAAATGCATTTTCGCGTGCTTCACGACGGGGCAGAATATTTTCCATAATGTTCCTCTCACAGCGGCAAGGCCCTCCCTTTTGCGGGAAGGCCGACCGCAATTCTCTTTTACGTTTTATTTCTCGGCTCAGGCCTGCGGCTCAGCCGCCGGGGCCAGACCGGCAATGACAAGGTCAACGCGGCTGACCGTGACATTGGTCATGTTCTGAACGGCAGACTTGACGTTTTCCTGCACCTTTTCAGCCACAGCCGGGATGCGCGCGCCAAAGGCTGCTACAATTTCCAGAGTGATCTCTGCCGTACCGTCCCGCATCTCTACGGTAACGGGCGACTGGACGTTGGCGCGCTCGAGAAGGTCTTTCACCTTCCGGTTCTGCTTGCCGCAGGACACTTCTGCCACGCCCTCGATCTCCAGCGCTGCACAGCGGGCGATCTTGCCGATGACCTCTGTGGAGATCTGCAGACTGCCGCCTTTAAGATCCATGTTCTGTAAATCCATTCTATGGCCCTCCATCCAAAATGAGCGAATGCCCATTTTATTTTATGCGTTCTATGCAAAGAGAGTACCCCTTTGCAAAACCTTTGATGTCATTATACCATTTTCTCCGGTTTTATACAACACCTTACTTCACTTCCACCACAGTAATATTCTGCGCAGTCACCTCGCTCTTGCTGAGCACGATGTCCCGTATCTGGGCCACCTGTGCCGCCGTCAGCGCGTCGCCGGAGGTCATCACGGTCAGGTCAGCCCGGCCGGACTGCAAAAAGCAGAGGCAGTCGGCAAAGCCTTTCGCCTTGACCAGCGTTTCTATCTCATTTTCTGCGTTGAGGTCTTCGAGGTTGGAAGTCAGCTGCTGGGTATAACCTTTTTTCTCCTCGGCGGAAAGGCCCGAGGTCTTGAGGGTCTTCTGGATCGTGTCCATCGCTTCATCGTGAGCTTTCTGGCGCTTGAGACGGGCTTCCTCAAAGAATTTCGCTCCTGCATCGTTGGCCACGCTGACGAGCTGGGCCTCACCATAATTCTTGTTGGCACTGGATATTGCTTCGGCCTCCGTCATCAGCCCATCGGTAACGGGTGCTGCCACAGGCTCACCCTCCACAGCCACCGCCGAGACGTTGACAGCCTCTTCATCCACACCGATGCCGGTGCGGGCATACTGCCAGTTAAGGTATACCGCCACGACCAGCGCGGCCGCAAGGGTCAGCGCTGTGACCCTGCGTGTGTTTTTGGTGATAGCTCTCATTTGTGTCTCCTCCTTGCATAACTTATATTTCATCGCTGCAAAAAATCATTCCCGGCGCTGCTCTACGCAGATGCGGTTGGACGGAACATCCAGCAGCGCCCCCACCAGCTCGGTGATTCGGGCGGCGACCCGGACATCTCCCCCGCCCTCGCACACCACGGCCACCCCGCACACTCTGGGGGTGCAGACTGTCTGTGCCAGCGCGGTCCCGTCGTCCAGCAGCACATGGGTCTGCTGTTCCTGGGTCTGTCCCGAGAGCGTGTCCAGAGCATAGATGGTCTCCTCTCCGCTTTCCAGTGTTATCATCACGGTGGTCTTTCCCGCGCCCTCTACCTGCACGATGAGGTCGGAAAGCTGCTGCTCGAGTTGCTGGCGGTAGACGTTGTCATCCGCCGGGGCGGCGCTTGCTGCGGCGGTCTTCTCTGAAGGGGTGAACAGCTCCGACAGCAGGATGAGCAGCATGGCCGCCGCGCCCAGCAAAACCGCCAGCCGGGCGCGGTTTTCCTTCTGCGCGAGGTCCTTCAGCCGAGAAAAAAGCTCGTTGTTCATAGCACATCCTCCCCGCTGGGGCTGTTCCATTTGATGCATTCCGGTCCCAGCTGAAGCTGTCCTTCCAGCAGCGCTTCTATTGCCCGCTTCTGCGAGGCAGTGACGGCGTCCTGAGGGACGATCTGTACCTCAGCTGCTTCCACGCCCTCAGCGGTCTGGCTCAGAATGATATTCAGCCTGAGCGAAACGCCCGCCTCACTGAGACAGCGTTCTTCGAGCGTACGGGAGAGTTCTTCTGCCGTCTGTGCCAGAACAGCATCCTCCAGACTGCCTACCGAGACCATCGGCACCTGCGGCAGTTCCAATGCGGTAAACTGTGCCTTTGCGCCGGGCAGAGCATCCGCAAAGACTACTAGAATATATAGCCCTGCCACCGCTTTTATGCACTTCTGCCCCCAGCCCTGCCCGACAAAGCGGGAGAGCAGCTCGGCGCAGATACAGGCCGTACAGAAGACCGCCGCTGCCCGTTCCAGTGCCTGCATCATGAACCACCTCCTACGATGAACAGCAGTGTTACCCCTGCCGCCGCCAGCCCGAAGAAAAGCGCCACCACCGCTGCCATACAGCGCACTGCCTCGGCAAAACAGTCGAATAATGCGCGGCAACGGGAGATGCCAGTGAGACTGCAGAGCAGACTGCATCCCATCAGAAGAGCCAGCTGTATCATCAGCCCCAGATAGAGCGGCACGAACTCCGCGCCCAGCACCGACAGAGCTGCCAGCCCCAGCCCGCTCTTGAGGAGCTGTATCCCCGCGAGGATGGATTCCGATGCACTGCTGAGAGTCTGCCCGATGATGGGAACGCTCCCCGCCAAAAGCTGGCCGGTACGGAGCGAAAAGCGGTCCAGCTGGAATGCTGCAGCCCTCTGCAGGCCCAGCAGTGCCACCAGAATCTTCCCGGCCCAGCCCAGCGCCTGACGGAGCGCACTGCCGACGCCCTTGCAGAAAACGCCGAGGGCTGGTTCAGAGCTGACGCAGCAGGCCATGCTGAGCATCAGATAGCAGTGGAGCAGCGGCTGAACGAAGGTCGCTGCCAGCTGAGCCAGAAAGCAGAGTGCCGTCAGCAGCGCTCCACTGGCCGCACTGCCTGCTGCTCCTTCCCCTCCCATCGTGAGGACACCGGCATAGACGGGAAGGAACCCCAACAGAAAGCTGCGCCAGCTCTCCACCTGCTCACAAAGCTTCTGGGCTTCTTCCAGCAGACTCCCCCAGAGCAGGACGCCGCAGCCGCCTGCCGCCACCAGATCCAGCAAGGCCCCATCGGTGCATTCCCCGGCAAGAAGCCCCAGCACCGCTGTCAGCGTCAGGAACAGGAGCACTGACGTATAGTGACTTGCCGTCTGGCGCACCAGTGCGCCGAAAGATCGGGGCAGAAAGCTTTTCAGTGTTTCCCACGGTGAGGATGCCGCCTTTTCGAGGTCGATGCGGCTCTGCTGCAAATAGGGATCCCAGAGAGAACTGCCCGGCAGAGCTGTGCTCGAAGCGGCCATCGCCGCCGGGGCCGCGAGTGCAAAGCTCGTCCACAAGAACAGTATTGCCAGACTCAAACGGAAAAGCTTGTCTCTTTTCATCCTGCGATGCTCCCTATCTTCTGGCCGATCTCTTCCAGCAGGGGCCACGCTGCCGCAAGCACCAGCACCCGGCCGGCCAGTGCCGTACACCACGCCAGCGATTCAGCCCCCGCCTCCTCGCAGAGCGAGTGGGCGTAATCGGCCAGCAGGATGACGCCCGTACACCGCAGCAGACAGGAAAAGGCGTCGCCGCCTGCCCGCTGTTCCAGTTTTGTCAGCCCGGAAAGCACGGTCTGCGCCGCTGCGCTGATTTTCCACAGCACAAGGACAACGGTTCCCATTGAGACAAACAGCCCGAAAGCCGGGGCGCTTTTCTGGAACAGAGTGTACAGCACAGCCCCCATCACCGCAAGTCCCAGCATCGTGAGGGCGCTCATAGCGCAAAGAGGGACTTGATGGTGACAAAAAGCACGCTGATCTGCTTGACCAGGATGGACAGCACCACCACCAGCCCCGCCAGTGTGGTCATCATGGCCTGGTCTTCCCGGCCTGAGCGGATGAGCAGCTGGTTGAGCACCGCCACGATGATGCCGATGGCCGCGATCTTGAAAATCAGGTCGATGTCCATACACATTCCCCCTATCTTTCATCAGAGGCAGAGGATGGCCGCCGCCAGTCCGACAGCAAATCCCAGCTTGTGACTCAATTCCAGCTGCGGGCGGGCGTGTTCCTGCGCCTGCTGCAAAAACAGCGTGAACCGCTCTTGATAAAATGCCAGCTGCTGACACTCCTGCTCTGCCTCCATCCGGCCAAGGCTCGAGAAGCACTCGATGAAACAGTCGCGTTCCGGGCGCGTCAGACCGGGCAGCGGACAAAGGCCCCGGAAGCTTTCGCCCGTGACAAGCCCCTCCTGTTTTAGTCTGCGGAAAAGCAAGGTGAGGTCCGTGTGACGATAGCTGATCTCCTGCCGGACGCGCTGCAAAAGCAAAAGCGTCTTTTCCAGCGCCGCCAGATGCCGCCGCGTATTCTGGCTGGCCGCATCCCCTGCGCACCAGCCGCAGCCCAGCCAGAACAGCGCACAGACGACTCGAAGCGTTTTCACGAAACACGCACCTCTTTCAGCTGCCCCGGCGCAGTGCGGCCTTTCAGAAGCACTGCCACATGGAGCGCACCGCACTTTTGCAGATACTGCACCTGCGGGCGGCGGGCAGCCTCTTCCCAGCTGGCGGCATGAAGTGTCGCGATAAATTCCACCCCGCTGAAAAGCCCCTGCTCCAGCGCATAAAGCTCGTCCATCCCGCCCAGCTCGTCCAACAAGATGACCTGCGGCGAGAGGGTACGCAGAGCCATCTGCACCGCCTGTCCCTTGGGTATGCCGCTGAGGATGTCGAGCGGAAGCGCCGCGCTTTCCTCCGAGGGGAATATCTCTCTCCGCTCGTCGATGACGGCCACGGCCCTATTCTGTTTTGCAAGTTCCCGGGCGACACCTCGCAGAAGGGTCGTTTTGCCGCTGTCGGGTTCCCCCATCAGGAGCATCCCGATAAATCGCTGCTGTAGAATATCCCGGAGTTTCTGTGGCAGAGGAAATTCCCGGTTCCGGGCAACGCGGACATTCACCGAGCGCAGCTCCTGCAAGACGGCGTTCTGCCCCGGTGCGCAGTAAAACTGTCCGGCCAGCCCGGCGCGGCACCCACAGCTGAGCGTGACATAGCCCACCGCAATTTCTGTCTCGTGGCTGTGTACCGACCCGCCGCAGAGGGTGACGAATATCTCTTCCATCTGCAAGGGCGTCAGCCGGAGCTTCTGCAAAGCAGGCAGCTCCGCCGGGCAGCAGGGCTTTCCGCCAATGGTCAACTGTACTCCACAGCCGACCCGGAGGCGTATCTCATGTACCTGTTCTGCAATGCCCGGCGGCAGGGCGCTCAAAGGCCGTGCCAGCCATGCGGGCAAAGCCCGAACAGCGCGGTAATACTCGTCCATCTTGTTTCTCCTTCGGTCTCGTCATTTTGGCTTCTTGCTCCTACTGTATGCGGCGGCAGAGTTTTTAGAACGTAAAAAAGGCCCACACAGCGGGGACACCCACTGCATGAGCCTTTTGAGTCTATTCTATTTAAGCTTCCGGTTCATCCCGCAGCATGGCAAGGAATTCTTCCTCCGTCAGCACAGGTACGCCGAGGGCCTGTGCCTTGGTCAGTTTGGAGCCTGCTGCTGTGCCAGCCACAACGTAAGCCGTCTTTTTGGAGACTGAGCCGCTGGCTTTGCCGCCGTTTTTGACGATGAGAGCCTCTGCCTCATTGCGGGAGAGCGTCTCGAGGGTGCCGGTGACGACCAGCGTCATTCCCGCCAGCTTGTCGCCCTTCGGTTCGCCCTTCCAGGTCATGTTCACCCCGGCGTCAGCCAGACGATGGATAAGGTCTGTGGTGCCGTCCTTGGCGAAGAACTCTACCACGCTCTGGCCCATCACGCCTCCGAAACCGTCGATCTCGCTGATTTTTTCAATATCTGCCTCCCGGATGGCTTCCAGTGTGCCGAAGTACTCAGCCAGCAATGCAGCGGCCTTGTCGCCGATGTTGCGGATGCCGAAGCCGAACAGCAGCTTGTCAAGATTGTTCTGCTTGGAATTTTCGATGGCGTGGAGAAGATTCGTTGCGCTCTTCTCCTTGAACTTTTCCAGCGTCAGCAGCTGCTCGAGCGTCAAATCATAAAGGTCTGCCGCCGAGTGGACGAGGTCCTTTTCCACCAGCTGTGTCGCTACGGCAGTTCCCAAGCCGTCGATGTCCATTGCATCGCGGGAAGCAAAATGGATGATGTTGCGCAGAGACTGGGCAGGACATTCCGGGTTGACACAGCGCAGGGCAGCTTCATCCTCGAGATGGACGACCGGTGCGCCGCAGGACGGGCAGGCTGTCGGCATCCGGTAAGGCTCCGCGTTCTCCGGGTGATGGACGACGCCGATGACCTCCGGGATGATGTCGCCGGCTTTCCGCACCTGAATGGTATCGCCGATGCAGAGGCCGAACTGGCGGATGAAATCCTCGTTGTGGAGGGTCGCGCGGGCCACCGTCGTACCGGCGAGGAAGACCGGGTCGAAGCAGGCGGTCGGGGTCAATACGCCTGTGCGGCCCACAGCAACCTCGATGCTGCGCAAGGTCGTCTCCTTGACTTCGGGCGGATACTTGAACGCGATGGCCCAGCGGGGGAACTTGTTGGTAGAGCCCATCAAATCGCGCTGGGCGAAGTGATTGACCTTGATGACCGCACCATCCATGTCGAAATCGAGCTTTGAGCGGTTCTGCCCGATCTGCTCGATTTCCTTGATCGCGTCCTCAATGTCGTGGACGATGTGGTAGCGGGGAGAGACCGGCAGGCCGAGACTTTTGAGGTAATCGAGGCTTTCCGCGTGGGTAGTCAACTCCTTGCCACGCACCTGCTGGACGTTGAAAACAAAAATCGAAAGGCCGCGGCTCCCGGTGATCTTGGCGTCCTTCTGGCGCAGCGAACCGGCGGCGGCGTTGCGGGGATTCTTGAAGGGTGCCGCGCCCTGCAATTCCTGCTCGGCGCAGAGGTGCTGGAACGCCTCATGGGGCATATAAACCTCGCCGCGCACCTCGAGAAACTCAGGGGCATTTTTCAGCTTTTTCGGTATCTTTTTAATAGCCCGGACATTGGCGGTGACGTCCTCGCCTACGACACCGTCGCCGCGGGTAGAAGCACGGACCAGTTCACCGTTCTCGTACTCAAGGCTGCAAGAAAGACCGTCGATCTTGATTTCAACGACATACTCCGGCTCGATACCAGCGTCACGCACTCTGCGGTCGAAATCACGCAGTTCATCGTAGGAAAATGCATCCAGCAAACTTTCCATCTTGACAGCATGTGTCACTTTTGCGAAGCGCCCACTGGGGGTGCCGCCGACATGCTGGGTGGGCGAAGCCGGAGTGACCAACTCTGGGTACTGCGCTTCCAGCTCCTTCAATTCCCGCGTCAGGGCGTCGTATTCAAAGTCCTCGAGTTCGGGGGCGTCCTGGTCGTAATAAAGGCGGTTATTCTTCTCGATAACAGCGCGCAGTTCCTCTACGCGCTTCTTGGCTTGTTCCAGTTCCACAGTTCCACTCTCCTGCCTGACGCGGGACAGAGCGCCGCGTCTTGATTCTCTTGCGATAGTATACCACAAAACTTCGGGTTGCGTAAATATAAAAAGCGGAGCTGCACTTTCCGATGTCATGGAAAACACAGCTCCGTCGTATGTTCAAAAAATCAAATCGAAATCGTGTTGCACACGTCCACGAGGACCGGGTCAATGCTCTTGGTCATCTCGAGGGCCTCATCTACGGGGTAATCCACCAGCTCCTCACCCTTCATGCCGACGATGCGGTTATACTTGCCCTGCTCGAGCAGGCAGACGGCGTGGTAGCCCATAGCAGAAGCGTTCACACGGTCACGCAGCGT
>ERZ772897.2788-NODE-2788-length-14379-cov-51.069673_pt1 | contig 14379 bp, 12 predicted proteins | sample MGYA00512125_ERZ772897 | MGnify/ENA primary metagenome ERZ772897 (study PRJEB29015, sample SAMEA2737660) | human gut metagenome | biome: human gut; feature: human-associated habitat; material: faeces | place: China | collected 2012 ... | reverse complement strand
ATCACTTTTGTAGTCAAAACAGAATTCGCTCCAACCATGATCATAACAACAATCTGTACAACTGCTGCTTCAATTCCATGATACCCAAAACCACCTTTTGTCGCACCGATCACAACAACAATGATACTCTCTAATATGGTACCTGTATTAATCAGAAGAAGATAACGTGTGTCACTGTAAGTGGTGACAACAAAAATCATCGGAATTACAAATACATAAATCAGATTTGTCGGTGAGGTAAAAAGACATATTGTGTAAAACAATGAAAATCCATAGGAAACCAGATGTTTGATCATCGCATGTTCCGTATTACCTTTCCAACAAATCACCTCGCCAATCAAAGGTATGACACCAACGACCGTAGCGATTGTCATATATACCGGAGACAGTTGTCCTCTTACGCTTTCCCATATCATAAAAAACACCATAACCGTTACCGTACTGATATGTGCCAGCATCGCAATACGATTCGACCGCGTCAATTCCGAAATTTCTTTTGTTTCCACCATAATAATTCCTCCTCTAGAAAAGTTTTCCTACTTATCCTGATATTATTTCTTAAGCATCCTGATATTCTATCTTTAATGGTGTATGTGTCTCAAATACCTTTGCAAAATCAATTTCCGGATTAAACATTGTATAAAATGAAGAATGTGCATCACATGTAATATTCTGCTTCGGTACAGTATTTAATGTACCATCCTTATTATATTTATAAAATGTAGCCTCCGTCACTCCATGTATCTCAACCTTGTATAATGGTGTTCTAGATTCATGCTTTGGCACATAGCTGCCTTCTTTAAACTGCAACACGTATTTTGGCTGTTCCATGGGTTCTGCCATATTGTATAAGCCTCCCTCTTCATTCACTTTGTCCTTCATAACATAATAATCTCCTTTATTTTTCAACATCATTCCACGCTGACGAAGCCTTATCGCAAACTGTATCAAACAGTCCGGGGCTTTAGCTTAATCGTTAAATAAAAGCAATTATTTTATATAATTTTAGATTATTTCACTAAATGTTGCAATAGGTTATAATTACCATTAATCAGATAATTTCTGTAATAAATATAGATTTTGCTTATAGCAAGAAAAAAAGCCGCCCAGGCCATAGACCTGTGCGGCTTCTCATAAGATGATTTAAATTAAGTTTATCCTTCAATAGCAATATGTTTTGTGGTCTCAACTTTCTTTGGTTCCTCCTTCGGAACTGAAAGTTTAAGAATACCGTCCTGATACTTTGCCTTGATATCTTCCTGTTTCAGCTCATCGCCTACATAGAAAGACCTGCTCATAGCACCGGAATAGCGCTCCTTGCGGATGTACTTGCCATCCTTTTCATCCTTTTCTTCCTTGTCAAGCCCTTTGGCTGCGCTGATAGTTAAGTAACCATTTTCCAGCTTAGCTTCTATTTCGTCTTTCTTGAAGCCCGGAAGATCTATATCTACTTCGTAGCTATTGTCTGTTTCCTTGACATCAGTCTTCATAACGTTCTTTGCGTGTTTACCATAAAGCACCTTATCAACATCAGGAAATGAAAAATCCATCCAATCATCGTTAAATAAGTTTTCTCCAAAAATACTAGGCATCAACATAAGTCATCTCTCCTTCTTAATCTATAAAATCTGTGTCAACCTGTTTCTTTGGAACCGGGATGTTTCAAGAACTCAAAGCCTTTGCTTTTTGTTCCTTTCCTTTGTTCTTGACTATGTTATACACCCAAAATTAGCACTCGTCAATAGTGAGTGCTAATAATTTATAAAATGTTTATATTTTCCGAGCAGCTTCAAAGTACTTACCATATGAAACTCCATTATTTTGCAATAAATAACACTCCGAGTGTGCCAGGCCCACAATGTGATGAAATCACACCACCTGCTCTTGTCTCTATTATTTCCTTAAAAATGCCAAGAGAGGCTATGTAATCTCTTACCCCTTCAACTGTCTTAGCATCACATTCCGAATGTGTAATAAATACACGATCCGGTATTGCGTTTTTCAGGTCCTCTTCCAGATCCTTTGCATAATTCTTTATGACTTTACCTATCTTACCTCTATATTTTCTGCTTGCATCCATTTTACCATCCTTTACAACGATCATGGGATGAAGCGCCAATGCTCCTCCTATAAGCGCAGAAACAGCATTGCATCTGCCACCTCTGTAAAGGTACACAAGTGTATCTACAACAAAGCTTGCTCTTACCTTCGGAATCAGTTCATCAATTCCGGTTTTTATCTCCTCACGGGATTTACCATCCGCTGCCATAACTGCCGCCTCAACAACAAGCAGACCTATTCCTGTGGACAGATTTCTTGAATCTATCACCGTAACTTTATCTTCTGCATCAAGTTCTTCTGCCGCCATTCTGATCACGTTGAATGATGTCGACATCTCACTTGATATGGAAAAGCATATGATCTCCCTGCCTTCATCAATATATGGTCGCATTACATTCATTGCTGTTTCTATAGATGGAGCTGAAGTCTTTGGTGTAGTCTTATTTTTATCAGCCCACTCATACAATGCGTGAATGTCTATCTGCGGTCCGTCCTCCAGTTCTTCATCTCCTTTTACAATATGAAGCGGAATAATATCTATATCGTATCTTTCTAAAACTTCCTGTGACAGATCACATGTACTGTCTGATATAATTTTTATCATTTTAACACCTCCAGGCTTTCAAAATCATTTTGTCCTTCCTTTCTGTTCCATTATACTATCTTATTTTATTATTTCAATTGCGGAATAAATATATTATTTTCATGCCCATATTCAATAGTTACATGTTCTTTTTATTACAGTATCAAAAAAAGATATTTTCACCAATGGGGGGAAAGCAACGTTCATTTTACTGTTGACTGGCTCCGCTGGCTTTGTGATATTGCCTTGTAGTAAACACAAATAGAAATGATTGCTGTAATCGCTTCCGTGATCCAAAACGCATTCCAGACGCCAACCGCTCCGAAAATGCTGCCGAGTAAAAACGCAGTTGGGATGATAACCACAACATACCGGCAAAGTGAAATCAGTAACGAAGGAATGCCTTTTCCAAGTCCCTCCAGTGCGCCAGAAGATGTAACGGAAACCGCCGAGACAATAAAACCGGCGCCGATGATACGCAGGGCTGTTTTCCCGGCCTGGATTGTCGCTTCTGTGTGGGTAAACAGCCCCATAAGCTGGCCGGGGATTAGCAGACATATCACTGTCCCAAGCACCATAATGATACCGCTCATGCACAAGACGATTTTGTAAATCTGGCTGACTCTTTTGTTCTCCCCCGCACCGTAGTTATAGCCGATCAATGGGCGCATCCCCTGAACAATGCCATTAGCCGGAAGATAGATGAATGTCTGCAATTTGTAATAGATTCCCAAAACCAGAATATACACTTCGGAATATGCCGCCAAAATAGCATTGAGTGCCGAAATCAAAAGAGATGGGAGCGCAAGATTCAAGGTTGCGGGAATGCCGATGGAGTACAGCTTTATTACCATCTTTTTGCTGAGCAAAATGTACTGCCTGCGGATATGCACGCGAATTGGCCGCACAAAATAAACGACCAGATAAATCGCAAGCGTCAAGGTCTGCCCGATGCCGGTTGCCAGCGCGGCGCCTTCGATTCCCATTTCAGGAAATGGACCATAGCCAAAAATCAGAACGGGGTCTAAGACAATGTTTATTATACACCCACACATCAGGCTGATCATAGTTGTTTTCATGTTTCCTACAGCTTGGAATATTTTCTCGAATGTAACACCAACAACGATAATCAATGTAAAAGAGAACGTAATAACAGAATAGTGGACGCCAAGTTCAATCACTGTCTTGGATGAAGTGAACATTCCTAAAAAAGCTGGCATCATTGTAATACCGCAGACTGTCAAAACAACGCCGTGAATCATGGCAAGCACAAGTCCCTGCGTGGCAGCTTGATCTGCTTTTTTGTCATCTCCAGCGCCTAGATAGAAGGCGATCACTGCGTTGATTCCAACGCCAAATCCAATTCCAACAGCATTGATAAAATTTTGAACCGGGTAAACCAGTGATAATGCCGTCATAGCTTCCTCGCTGATCTGCGCGACGAAAAAGCTGTCGATAATGTTGTATAGAGAATTAACCAGCATTGATAAAACCATAGGCATGGCCATGGATAAAATCAGCGGCAATACCGGTTTTTCTTTCATAAAAGTATCGTTCATAATTTCTCCTCCTTGGAACATGTTATAAGATATTTTTGTGGCGATACCATGCCATTATTATGAGAGCAATGAGCATAGTGGCGGTTTCCGCAACAGGAAATGCAAACCAGATTCCGTTCAGTTGGAATAATTTGTCCAGACACCATAAGGCTGGAACAAGGAAAAGCAGTTGTCTGCATAATTGAATCGCTATGCTGGAACCTACTTTTTCTGTCGCCTGAAAATAGGTGGAAATCATGGTAGAGAGACCGCAAAACAGATAGCTTGCCGCCATAATTCGCATAGCGGATATTCCAAAGGAGCGCATGGCTTTTGACGCTGTAAATAATTCCAAAAGCTGCACCGGAAAGAAGTTGACGGTCAATGTTCCCAGTATCATCATACCGGAGACCAAAGCGGTTCCGTATCGGAAAGCGGAGTGCAGCCTATCTCTGTTTCCCGCACCGTAGTTAAACCGCATAATAGGCAAACAACCCTGAATCAAGCCGTTTACTGTCATAACGATCAGCTGCTGCACCTTAAAATACGCACCGAAGAATGCAATCGCCGTATCGGAATACGCCACCAGAAACAGATTGACGAATGTCACCATAAACGAACTGAGGGCATTCATAATGAAAGATGGTAAGCCAAGGGCGAATATACGGGCAATCATCCACTTTTGTATATGAAATTCTTTGATCTTTATCCGCACTTTCTGCTTTTTGCCCAGCAGCAAGGCAAATGCCAAAATCATGGATAACAAATAGCCCGCAACAGTAGCCACCGCAGCGCCACGGATCCCCATAGCTGGAAAAACACCAATACCAAAAATTAGGAGTGGGTCAAATACAAAATTAACGACCACTCCTGCAATCTGGAACCACATAGGAGCAATCATGTTCCCAGTAGCCTGTATCATCTTCTGGATTGCGATATGCACCATGTTGGGAATTTGCATGAACGAACATACGCTCATATAGGCAAGACTCAACTGATAAATTTCTTCGTTATTGGTAAATGCCCTAAAGTAGGGTTTCATAATCAGTAATGACAGAAGATTGAGCAAAGCACCAATTCCAAAGGCCAGTAACAATCCATGTGTGACGGTAGTATTTGCCTCATTCTGCTTTCTCTGTCCCAGATACCCTGCAATCAGTACATTCACGCCAACGCCGATCCAGATAGATGTCGCATTCATCAAAGTTGTAATAGGAAACGACAGGGAAACCGCCGTCAAAGCATTTTCACTCAGCCGCGCTACAAACGCGCTGTCTATCAGATTATAGGAATATTGCAGAAACATGGAAATCAGCGGCGGTATCGACATTTGCCAGATGAGTTTTCCAACGGGCGCAACCGCCATTTTGTTATTTGTCTGCATGCTTTCCTTCTTCTCCACAAATTGTCCGAACATTATAGTCCTCCATTCTGCTAATACTTCCGAGTTACAAGCAACAAAAAAGCCACACAACTATCACAAGATAGCTGTGTGGCAAAAAGATGACCGAATCCGGAAAAGTCCACTAAAATTTTGCGTTTATCATTATAACGAACTTGAAGGAGACTGTCAAGCAGCAATCATTACGGAACTATGCAGAAGAGAGAAACTATATCTCTCTACATGCTTATTAATACACATAAAGGTACATCGAAGCAAAAATCCCGCCTCACTCGTTAAAAAGTGATGCGGGACTTTTCCTATAACATTTATCTTGGCCATCTCTTCTCTGCCGGTAATAGTTCTTCGAACTTCTGATGAGGTTCACTCTGATACCAGTATGCCACACTTGAAAGATCGTCTTGTCGCTCAAACAATCCATTATGACTAACCCCTATTTGCTGTACCGTTACTTTCAGATTTTCCTCAAAAAATACAGGATCGGGGATATGCCATCTGTAAAATCCACGCATTGGCGGACAATCATCATTATGATATTGATTCCAAACAAGTGAATCATGTCTGGAATAAAATGGATATCCCAAATATGGGGTAGAATAATTCTGTTCTACAATTCTGCCATTTTCATTTGATGCGAAACTCCAGGAACCTCCGAAATAGTCTTCCATTCCTGTTCCACATATTGTTGGATATTTTTCATCTCCATCAATGTAGAATTTAACTTCCCCCTCTCCCCACCAGTACCTCTGCAAAGCTGAAAGTCCCAGATAAGTACCTACATAATGGCCACTTCCTTTTACATTATCAAGAATAACATAATCTTTTCCAATTTCAGTGATTGCCTGCCTTCTCCACTGAGCATGAAAATAAGAAGTGTCTTCTGGAAGCGAATCATACAGGCAGTAATCAATCTGATAAAAAAAAGCCGGTATTGGATTTTTATGCTGATTCTCAATAGTAATGCGAGCATGTTTATGAAATGGCATTGCAAAATAAGAATTAAGTCCTCGTGATGGAACAACAGTTATAATGGCAGAATTCACAATACATTCCTGTCCAAATCCACAACAGAAGAAATCACCCAATGGCACTTCTACCGACGGATTCTCTTCTCCATCCCAGTACATTCGCATAATCAGATCCCTCAGTACAAAACAGTCACCTTCCGAGGTCTTACTGTCAACAGTTATCCATATATGCTGGATCACACCTGGTCCCTCAATATCTGCCAAAATTTCTTCCTGTCCCGGTTGAATATTATTCAAACACGGGCTTCCCTTACGTGAAGGTCCAAGCGGGCTGGCTGCCATCCCGCCTTTTCCTTTTTCTCCTGTCCTGTTCTCAGCATTAATTGCTCTGCTTTTCCCATGTGTCAGATAGGGCATCTTTGAGATATCTCCCGGAAATATCATTTCATATCCTCCTAATATCATTCTATTTATCAACCTTTAGTTGCTCCCATTGTCATACCTGCAGTAACCCATTTATTAAGTGCAAAATAAATAATAAGCGGTGGAAGTATAGATATAACGATAGCTGCAAATGTTAAACCCCAGTCTACATTACCAAATGCTCCCACATAATCCTTCAATCCCATTGCAACTGTTTTTGCATTACTGTCACTGATAAATGTATTTGCAAAAATAAAATCATTCCATATAAGAATACTATACATGGATGCAATTGTAATTATTGTATTTCGTGCCAATGGAAACACAATTTTTATAAATGTAACACCTGGATTACATCCATCTACAATAGCCGCCTCAACCAGCTCATCCGGAACAAAATCATAGAAACTTACAAACATCATCACAGCCAGAGGAAGAGCAAATCCAACCTGTGGTAAAATCAGTGAAAAACTTGTATTCAAGATTCCCATTTTACTATAGAAAATAAACAGTGGAATCAATGTAATCTGTACTGGCACCATGATTCCGAACGTAAAAAATTTATAAATTTGTTTTTTTCCACGTATTCTGAATTTTGACAATGCATAGCCTACTGTCGAACTGAGAAAAATAATCAGAATCAGTGAGATTCCCGTTACTTTTAAACTATTCCACATATAAATGCCTATTTTTCCATCTGAAAATACCTTTATAAAGTTTTCAAATGTCACCACTTTCGGCAAAGCAAACGGCGTTGTAGACAATTCTATCGTCGGCTTAACACTTGCCATAAAAAGCCATATTATAGGATAAACCTGAATAAGCAGAAAGGCAAGAATAACTATCGCAAATACAATTTTTCCAATTTTCTTTTTCATGATTCTTTACACTCCTTCCGCTCTGAAAATATTTTACGAAGTATAAATACCACCAACATACTTTCAATAATGATAAACACTGCCAGAGCACTACCATAACCATATTGGTTATTGGAAAATGCTTTCTTATACATGTATGTAGAGAGCAGCTCGCTTGCATTTCCCGGTCCTCCACTTGTAAGAAGAAATGGAATATCAAATCCTCTCAGCGCACCTGTCAAACACATAGTAAGAGTCAGAAGAATAATATCCTTAATCAATGGAAGTTTTATTTTTAACAGAATTTGGAAATCTGTTGCACCATCGACTTTTGCTGCTTCGTATACAGATGGATCAAGCGAAATTAACGCTGCATAAAAAATAACCATATACATTCCTGTAAATCTCCAGCCTTCTGGCACTGACACTGCCATAAGTGCAGTGTGAATATTTGCCAGCCAGGAAGTAACCATTCCTTCCATTCCTATAGCCTGAAAAAACTGATTTATCAGCCCCATAGGTTCTGTTGCATACATACTTCTGAACAGCTGTGCGATAGCTACAGTTGTGATAATACAAGGAACATAGTATAAAGTCTTAACAAATGTCACATGTTTTTTCATAAAAGTCAGTAATACAGCAAAAACAAGTCCGATTCCAAGCTGCATAACTACCACAATAAGAAGATAAATCAGATTGTTTAAAAATGATTTATAAAATGTTGGATCATGAAACATTGTAACATAATTTTGCAGACCTGCAAAAGTTTTATCACCAATTCCGTTCCATTCCATAAAGCTTAGCCTAATAGACTCTTCAATTGGATAAAAAACTGACAAAATATAAAATAACAGTCCAGGTAATAAAAATATAAAAAACCATTTTTTGTTCTTAATTACGCCCATATTGTCCTCCATGGTTTTAAATACAGGATGTCTGGGAGAGTCTTCTCCCAGACATCAAACATCCTTAGTTTTTCGCGTTGGTTGCAATAGAATCATCTATCAGTTTGCAGAAATCATCAACTGACATATCCCCGGATGCAAGAAGCAATAAATTATCCTGCATAGTTGTATTAGTATCTGCATCCAGATATGTATCCCATGGTTTCAGGAACTGCGCACCTGTTTTATCCATATCATCACGAATTCTAAGATACAGATCTGAGAATTCTACATCTGACGGAAGTTCTGTTTTGATTGGTGACATCTGCTGTTTTGCTGCATATTTTTTACCATAGTTATCCAGTACGTAAAGTATAAAGTCTTTGGTTTTTGCATCAAATGTTTTTGCATTGAATGCCATTCCGATTCCAGAGTTTACGCAAAATTCACTTGCATCTGTTTTTCCGTTTTCGATAGTTGGAAGATAGAAATAATCTATTTTTCCAGCTTTATAAGCGTCCTGCATAGCTGCAATCTCCCAATCACCAATGTAGTACATTGCGGATTTTCCATCCAGGAACATCGACTGTGCAGTTGCATAATCCGTTGCTGCAAATCCATCATTAAAATACTGTCCCATATTCTTCATGAATGTTGCTGCCTCTTTACCTTCATCTCCGGCCATTTTTTCTTTTCCATCACGAAGATTGATAATATAATCGTTACCAGATTCTCTAAACGGCATCATTGCCAGATATCTCTGTACCGGCCATCTGTCAACACCATCTACTGAAATTGGTGTTACTCCATTTTCCTTCAACGTTTTACATACATCCAGCCACTCATCCATAGTTTTCGGTACTGATAAACCATATTTGTCAAAAATTTCCTTATTATACCAGGTCATTTCAACATGATATTCCAATGGAAGTGTATACATGGATCCGTCTGTAAATTCCTGATATTTCAGAGCAGTCGGATAAAAACTATCATATTTACCATTATCCTTCAGGAATTTTTTTACATCTACAAGCATTCCTGCATCAACCAGTTCCTGGCAATACGGATCTGCGTCAATATCAATGATATCCGGCATATTTCCACCTGCAATCAATGTTTTCAGTTTCTGCAAATATGATGGTCTATCAGCTGTAGTTTCAAATTCAATCTTCCATTTTCCACCCATCTTCTCACTGTATTCATCTGCGATTTCATGCATTACCTGATCAATTGCTCCGTCAACCGGTCTTGACGTAAACCATTTTACGGTAGTAACGTCCCCGCTGTCTTTACTTTTCTTTCCTGCATCAGCAGACGTCCCACATCCTGTTAATAAGCTACCAGCCATACACAATGCCAACATAGCACTAATTATCTTTTTCCTCATATTACTCGCTCCTTTTTTCTTTATATTGAATTAATTTTACATTGCCTTGTACTACATAAATACCTGCATAACCATCTTTATGATTATACATCCTGGTCGAAAGAACAATTTCATCATTAATATACACTACGCAGATATCTTTTTCTTTTATGATGTGAACTCGATATTCTTCCGCTTTTGGCAGTTTTCTTGCAGTTTCTATCTGATAAGGAACATCTCCCTTTATCTGCCACTGATATCTTCCCTGTTCTCCTCTTGGCCACATATCCCATGCAACTAATTGATTTTTAGGGTTCATACGTAAGAAATAACCCGTTTCGAGTTCTTTATCCACATGTAACGCAATTCCAAATTCATGGTATCTCTCAGGCTTTATTACCATATCCAACGCAAAAGTATCACCTTCTAAAGGATATAAAAGAGCCCCCAGCGTATCACTTTCAACGCTGACTCCATCCTGCGCCTGTACCATCTTGCAGTTATATAAAGTTTCTTTTTTCAATTCAATCTCTTTCGAAAAATAATCCAGCACTTCCGGAATAGCTTTAATTCTAAGTTCTCCGTTTTTCGAATTCTGAATTATTTCATGAAAATTCATTGTTCCGCCCCATTCCCATGGACCAAAATCAGTATTTCCATATTTGCTCGCTATCCATCCGAAAGCAAATCGTCTTTTGCCATCAGAAGCAGTCTTGATTGCATAATCAGCTCTTGTATCAAAAACATCATCATCAGGTATTTCCCATGGGCCATTCCAGTTTTTCGAAATACGATAATGTGTTGTAAACTGATCTGAAAATGTTGAAAATACCAGATACCAATATTCGCCCATTTTAAACAGTTCAGGACATTCCATAGTAATATACATTTTCGGATCATAAAAAGGTTTCTCATAAGTCCAGTTTATTAAATCTTCGGACTTACACAATGCAATGCATCCACCCCTGAGATCTCCTCTGTTCGTCACTCTTGACGCCAACAGCATATAATAGCATTGGTCTTCGTCATTCCAAAAAACAAAAGGGTCTCTCCAGTCAAACTCTTCATACTGTTTTCCATCTGAGACAAACAAAAAATCTTTTACTGTCTCCAAATTTTCCAGATTTTTCCCTGTGGCCTGCATTACAGATTGAATTGTTTTACCGCGAAGTTTAAAATCCTCATTATAAGCGGTATAAAAAACATGATACAATCCATCTTTTTCACATTTGATAACCGATCCTGTATATGCGTTCTTGTTGGCGTCATGAATACCACCTCTTGCAATTGATTCACCTTTATAATCCAGATTAACAAAATCTTTGGTCTCAATCAGATGCCATGTAGTATCTTCGGCATATTCTTTATCACGTATTCTTGGATCATGAAGATAAAATCCATAATAGGTTCCGTTTTCATAATATGGAATCAAATCACCAACCCAGGCATTTTCTGGTTTATAAAATAATCGCCCCATTTTTACCCTCCTTTTGTTTATAAAATAATTGCCTCATTTTTGCCCTCCTTTTTGCACCATTTGCACATTTCGTTTCATGCATTTACATTATCATATTCTTTGCATTGTTTCAAGTTTTTGCACAGTATTTTCTCTTTTTCCCTCTTTTCTATATTTTAGCCTCATATTTTTTGTGCATTATTTATATTATTCTCTTCTTTTTCCGTGCATTTTGTGCATTTTGTTTTTATATTGTATTGTTTGCAATTCGTGCATTTTGTGTTATACTATATCTGAAACATATAAATACAATATAAAAGGAGTTTACTATGAAATGTACCATTCAAAATATTGCTGATCATCTGGGGCTTTCCAGAAATACTGTTTCAAAAGCCTTAAAAAACAGTTCTGAGGTATCTGAAAATACAAGAAATCTGGTTATAAAGACAGCTTCTAAGCTTGGTTATAAAAATGCCACTTTCGCCACCCCTGTCATACCTGCCTCCGAAACAGGCAGCAATGGGACGATTCTTTTCCTTACCAGAACTTACGCTTCCGACTCCGAATTTTGGACCACCGTTTTACGAGGAATTGAATCGATTCTTTCAAATGCGAATTATCATCTGGCAATCAGTATCATGTCCGACAGTGATCTAAAACAACTCAATTTCCCACAAACTATTTCTGATTCTTCTATCAAAGGAATTATTCTTGTTGAGATCTGTGATAAAGTTGTATGCGATGCCCTCTCACAATTTAATCTTCCAATTGTATCTGTAGATATGCCAAATGTTCCGTTTGAAGAACTAAATGGAATAGATGTAGTCACAATGGAAAGTAAAAAGAATCTAAAAAAAATAATTAATCAACTTATAGAAAAAGGAGCTGAAAGCTTTGGTTTTGTTGGAGACCTCTATTCCCCTAATGTAAGCCGTGGATTCCAGGAACGTTATAATGCCTTATCCGAGTGTCTTGCTGAACATCAGCTTCCACTTAATCAGAAGAATTGCCTTCTTCATCAAACGCCGGAGGATTTTCGGAATTTTCAGACCACAGTTAATAATTTGCAAGCTATGATATCACTGCCAGATGTATTCATCTGCGGAAATGACTGGACTGCTATCCAGTTGATATACGCACTGCAGTTCCTTGGTTTCCAGATTCCCAAAGATATATGTGTTGTTGGATTTGATAACATCCCTGCTGCTTCCAGAATTTCACCGTCGCCCAGTTCACGGCGTTAGCCTGCACCGAAAGGTGGATCGGCATTTCAGGGAAGTGCTCACGCACCAGCATAATCAGCCCTGGATCGGACATAATCAGCGCATCCGGCCCCATTTCCACCACCGGTTTCAGGTCACGGATAAAGGTTTTCAGCTTGGCGTTGTGCGGTGCAATGTTGACCACGACATAAAACTTTTTCCCCAGCGCGTGGGCTTCATTGATGCCGAGCTGAAGATTTTCGTGGTTGAATTCGTTGTTGCGCACACGCAGGGAGTAACGCGGCTGGCCCGCATAAACAGCATCTGCGCCATAAGCGAAAGCGTAACGCATATTTTTCAGCGTTCCCGCCGGGGAAAGGAGTTCCGGTTTAAACATAATTCTCTCGTTCTGATGACAGGTCAGATCCGCTTCACCTGATGAAGCGGTTAGGGGAGTGCCCCCACTTTAAGGGCGGGCATTGTAGCGCTGTGGGGGGATCTGGTAAAGCGCCGGACGCCAACAACCCACGCCCGGCATCGTAATTACGTATTGTCTTTCACCGTCTGGCTTGTGCCATTGGCTTTAACGGAGGCAATTCCGGTTTCACGAGATTGCGCGGTGGCGTACATCTGGCTGGAGCCGATAATTTGATGATTAGCGGCTTTCAGATTGAAATAGAATTTGCCGTTACTTGCCGTTTTTTTCTCATAGCGTTCTTCTTGCGGGCTGTTGCTACGCACCGACGCGATGCCCTTTTCCGCAGAGGCTTTTGAGGTATAAAGCTCGCTGGTGAGGATCGTCTCACCATTGCCCGCTTTTAGCACAAACCGGAACTGATTATCACTGCTCTTACTGAGTTCAAACCAACCAGCCATAATGACTCCTTGATTGAAATTGTGTATCGAAAACAGCATCTAAAGGTGCTGTTTACCGATTAAAGTATGAGCGATTTTCTGATGCCTGCCAGGGCGGAGAGATAATGTCAGTTTGCTGACCATGCGTGGGATAATGTTGCCGGATCTGGTCTGAACGCCATCTCCGGCTAACAAAATAATGTCGCTAAAACTAAACGATGCGGCAGGCGTCGGCTTCCCAGCGGTAACCGACGCCATAAACGGCGCGGATAAATGACTGTTCGGCGTCGAGAGATTCCAGCTTGCGGCGCAGGTTTTTAATGTGGCTGTCGATGGTGCGGTCGGTTACTACGCGGTAGTCGTCATAAAGATGATTGAGCAATTGCTCGCGGGAGAACACTTTTCCTGGTTCGTGAGAGAGCGTTTTCAGCAGACGAAATTCCGCAGGCGTCAGGTCAAGCATTTTACCGCGCCATGAAGCCTGAAAACGACCTTCGTCGATAATCAACGGGCTTTCAGCATCCTGTTGCTGCAACTCGCGCTGCGGTTTGCAACGGCGCAAAATGGTTTTGACGCGCGCTACCACTTCCCGTGGGCTGTACGGCTTACAGATATAATCATCTGCGCCAATCTCCAGCCCCAGCAGGCGATCGATCTCTTCGATTTTTGCCGTCACCATCACGATCGGAATGTCAGAAAAACGACGAATTTCCCGGCACAGCGTCAGGCCATCGGTGCCAGGGAGCATCAGATCTAACAGGATCAGATCCGGCTTTTTTTCCAT
>ERZ772897.2784-NODE-2784-length-14403-cov-5.694452_pt1 | contig 14403 bp, 11 predicted proteins | sample MGYA00512125_ERZ772897 | MGnify/ENA primary metagenome ERZ772897 (study PRJEB29015, sample SAMEA2737660) | human gut metagenome | biome: human gut; feature: human-associated habitat; material: faeces | place: China | collected 2012 ... | reverse complement strand
TCGCGCTCGCGCGTCCCGGACGCGGCCAGGCGACCCATGCGGCGGAGCGCCGCCTCGCTGCGGGCGACGCGGTGCGTGAGGAGGCGCTCGCCCGCCTCGTGCGCCTCCTCACGGAGCAACTGCTCGCCGCCTGGGAGGCGGAGCGCGACGGTGACTGGCAGTGGTTCGAGCCGCAGCTCACCTACAGCAACGCACTCGTTCCCTGGGCACTCTTGCTCGCGAGCCGCCTGCCGGAGGAGGTTCGAAGGATGAGGAAAGAGGGCGGCGGAGTACAGGTGACTGCCTGGGCGGATCTGGCAGATGATGCGGCATGCACACTCGCCGCGAAAGCGCGCAGAGCAGCCGTGCGCGCCCTTGATTTCCTCGCGGCGCATACCATGCGCGACGGCATCTTCGTTCCCGTCGGCTGCCAGGGATGGTGGCCGAAAGGCGCGGCGGAGGGCGCGCTCTACGATCAGCAGCCCCTCGAGGCCTATGAGATGATTGCCGCCTGCCGCACGGCAGAGAACCTGCTGCACGAGGACAAGTACCGCCGCTTCGAGGATGCGGCGTTCTCCTGGTATACGGGGCGCAACCTCGCGGGCGTTCCTCTCATCGACGAGGAGACGGGCGGCTGCTTCGACGGGCTCACGCCGGATGGGCCGAACGCCAACCTCGGCGCGGAGAGCCAGATTGCCTGGGGACTTGCCTGCATGCTTCCTTAAAAGGAAAAGGAAAATTCTTGCGAAACAATCCTGAAATGTATATAATGGTAAAGGCTATATATGGAAAAGATATATTTTTTGAAAGAGAGCTGATACCATGGCCATACTGAGTTTCGACATCGGTGGCAGCAGCGTGAAATACGCCGTCATCGAGAAAACGGGCAAGATCCTCGCCAAGGGCAAGAAAACGACGCCGCAGGAGAAGGAGGCGTTCTTCCGCTTGATCGAAAACGTCGCGGCGTCTTATCGGGGGACTTATGCGATCGAGGGGGCTGGGTTCAGCTTCCCCGGTGCGGTGGATGATGTCTCCGGCGTCATCGGCGGCTCGAGTGCGCTTCCCTACATCCACGATTTTCCGATCCGTCAGGAACTGGAACGCCGCCTCTCCCTGCCGGCGGCTCTGGAAAATGACGCGAACTGCGCGGCGCTCGGCGAGTCGTGGCTCGGCGTCGGCAAGGAACACGAGGATCTCGTCTTCCTCGTCATCGGCACGGGCATCGGCGGTGCCGTCGTCAAGGGAAAACGCATTCATCACGGCAAGCACCTGCACGGCGGTGAGTTCGGATACATGGTCTCTGACGCCTCGCACCGCATCCTTAGCGATATGGGGTCTACCCGCATTCTCGCGGAGCGCGTCGCTGACGCCAAGGGGCTTCCGCGCGAGGAGATGGACGGGCGCGAGGCATTCGCGCTCGCCGATGCGGGGGATGCGGACGCGCTGCAGGCTGTATCGGCCATGTATGAGGCGCTCGCCATGGCGATCTACAATCTTCAGTATGCCATCGACCCTGAGATCTTCGTGCTCGGCGGCGCGGTGAGCGAGCGTCCCGGCTTTGCGGAGGAGATCGGGAAGCGCGTCGATGTCATCCTGAAGGACGTTGATGAGGCGCGCATCCGCCCCGTCATCATGCCGGCGCAGTTCGGCAACGACGCGAATCTCCTCGGCGCCGTGCGCGCGCTGCTCAACAAGCAAGACCACTGATATAATGCAGGATATTGCATCGAAAGGACGGATCATCATGTTATACCCCATGAAACTCATCGCACCGCTCAAGGACTATATTTGGGGCGGCACGCGCCTCAAAGAAGAGTACGGCAAGAAGACGGATCTCGACAAGGTCTCTGAGAGCTGGGAGCTCGCCTGCCACAAGGACGGCAAGAGCGTCATCGCCAACGGCGAGGCCGAGGGCGAGACGCTCGAGGACTGGCTCGCGCAGCAGGGGAAGAGCGTCCTCGGCACGCATGTCGAGAAGTTCCCCTATTTCCCGCTGCTCATCAAGCTCATCGACGCAAAGGACAACCTCTCCGTGCAGGTGCACCCGGACAACGACTACGCGCAGCGCGTCGAGGGGGAGTACGGCAAGACGGAGATGTGGTACATCGTCGACTGCGAGCCGGGCGCGAGCCTGCTTTACGGCTTCAAGAAGAAGATCACGAAAAAGGAATTCGAGAGCCGCATCAAGGACAACACGCTGCTCGAAGTCTGCAACAGCGTCCCCGTGCACAAGGGCGACGTCTTCTTCATCGACTCCGGCACGCTCCACGCCATCGGCAAGGGCATCCTCATCTGCGAGATCCAGCAGAACTCCAACACGACGTATCGCATCTACGACTACGGGCGCGTCGGCAAGGATGGCAAGCCGCGGGAGCTCCATGTCAAGAAGGCGCTCGATGTGACGAAGCTCGAGCCGCCAAAGGCGCATCCTACGCTCGCCTGCGACGTGGACATCTTCGCGGGCGCCAAGGCGCGCCTCCTCGCGTCCTGTGAGTACTTCACGACGTATCATCTCACGGTCGACGGCAAGGCGGCGCTCATGTGCGGTGACGACAGCTTCCAGAGCTTCACCGTGCTCGACGGCGGTCTTGAGGTCAAGGATGCCGCGGGAACGAAGGTGAAATTCAAGAAAGGCGAGACGTGCTTCCTGCCCGCAGGCATCGGTCGCTACAAGCTCGAGGGCAAGGCAGAGATCATCCTCAGCAAGCTCTGAGTCGCCTCGAAACTTCATAGGGATAGAAAAAGTACAGGCAAAGCCGGAGTCGGCAGCCTGTACTTTTTTGATATGATTTTTTATGGCGCCCTTGGGAGGGGAAAGGCGGGAAAGTCTCTTTGTCCTGTATGGATGGGACTGTCATTGATTGCTCTTCAAAAAAACTTTTTGTTGATTTGTCATATCTTTTTATTGACAAGACCGAACTAATAGAATATAATAAACACCGTAAAGAGAAACATCTTAAATGCGATGGCTCAGACGCAAAACGGGAGGAATTATGATGAATATTTATCTTGTCTGCAACGCAGGAATGTCGACTTCCATCTTGGTCAAGAAGATGCAGGAAGCCGCCGCGAAGAAGGGTCTCACAGATGTCCACATCGAGGCGTTCTCTGTCGAGATCCTAGACGAGCGCGTCGACACGGCAGACGTCGTGCTGCTCGGCCCGCAGATCCGCCACATGCTCGGCGATGTCCAGAAGGTCGTCGCTGGCAAGTGCCCGGTCGATGTCATCGACATGCGCGACTACGGCATGATCCGCGGCGACAAGGTTCTCGAGAAGGCACTCAAGCTGGTAAGAAAGGAATGAGCTCGCTCATTTCCTACGAAATAATATATATATTCAATATGAGGGGAGAATTATGAATTCCTTTATTGAAAGCTTTGAGCGCATCATGATGCCGATTGCCGGAAAGATTTCCAGCAACAAGTATCTGCTTGCGATGCGTGATGCTTTCTCCATGCTGTTGCCGTTCATCATCGTCGGCTCCTTCTTCGGTATCATTGAATGGGTTGTCATCGATCCTTGGGGCACGATCATGGGCACTAACGGCCTGAACCCCGGCCAGACGTTCACGGGCCTCGACACGACGAGCGATGCCTACAAGGCGTCGAGTTTCGTCGGTACGATGCAGATGTATCAGGGCCTCTGCAACAACGTCGTCACGGTCGGCTTCGGCTGCTTCTCGTTCCTGCTCGTCGCGGCGTTCTCCTATCGTCTCGGCGGCATCTGGGGCGGCGATAAGTTCTCGACGGCGCTGACGGCCCTCGGCGCCTACATCATCATCACGCCGCAGCAGGTCATCGGCAAGATGGGCGCATTCAGCCTCGATTACTTCGGCAACAAGGCAGTCCTCACGGCGATCATCGTCGCGACGGTCGCCTCCTGGATCTTCGTCAAGCTCTCCAAGAACGAGAAGATCCGCATCAAGATGCCGGACACGGTGCCGCCAGCAGTCGCGCAGTCGTTTGCAGTTCTCGTGCCGGTGCTCATCGTGCTCGGCGTATTCACGGTCTTTTCCACGATCCTCGCGAACGGTCAGTTCCTCGGTAAGGCCGCGCTCAACGACCTCATTTACGCCATCATTCAGGCACCACTCATGGGATTCTCGCAGGGCCTTGGCTTCTCGTTGCTCTATCAGTTCATCGTCTGGTTCTTCTGGTGGTTCGGCATTCACGGCCACAACGTGACGGCTGCGATCCAGAACATGGTCTACATGCCGGCACAGCTTGCCAACCAGGCAGGTGACGCAACGTACATCTTCTCGAATGGCTTCTTCGAGGAACTCACGCTCATGCACATCATGGGCCTCGTCATCGCGATCTTCATCTTCTCGACGAAGGACAGCTGGCGTGCCGTCGCAAAGCTCGGCGCTCCCGCCATGTTCTTCAACATCCAGGAGCCGATCGCCTTCGGTCTTCCGATCGTGCTGAACCCGATGCTCCTCGTGCCGTATATCCTCGCACCGCTCGCCAACACCGTTATCGGCTGGCTGGCGATCTCGACAGGGATTGTCTCTATCTTCAAGTTCGTCGTACCGTGGACGATGCCGGTCTTCTTCGGCGGCCTCATCGGTACTGGCTCGATCAGCGGCGGCCTGCTGCAGCTCGTCTGCCTCGCCGTGGATGTCGTCATCTACGCGCCGTTTGTCATCGCAGCGAACAAGATGAAGGATGAGGACGCTGACGCGTAAGGGAATTTGAATAGGGAGCTGTTGCACAGATGCAGGGGATTCCCGCGTGCAACGGCTCCTTTCTATGTATGGGCAGTACTTTCAAATAAAAGATATACACTATTAAAAAGAAAACGATTCACCAAAGAAATGAGGGAACAAAGATGGATGAAAAGACAGTAGAACAGTCGATGCAGTTGATCCTGCACTCCGGGACGGGCCGCTCCATGGTCATCGAGGCGGTGCGCGACATGCTCAAGACGGGCGACGTCGCAGCCGCGAAACAGAAGATCGAGGAGGGCGGCAAAGAGATCGGCGAGGCGCACGATATCCAGACGGCGATGATGTCGGCGGAGTGCGACGGGCAGCCCGTCGAGAAATCCATCCTGCTCATCCACGCGCAGGATCATTTCATGACGGCGCTTGCAGTGCGCGACATGGCGAACCTCATGGTCGAGATGTACGAGACGCTGCATAAGGAGCAGTGAGCAGAGGGAGAAAGGGGTAGACACATGGCAGTCAAGTATCAGTTCCCGGCAGATTTCTGGTGGGGCGCTGCGACGTCCGGCCCGCAGTCGGAAGGGCGCTTCCACAAGGCACATCGCAGCGTCTTCGACTATTGGTTTGACACGGAGCCGCAGGCCTTTTTCGGCGGCGTCGGTCCTGATGTCGCGTCGAATTTCTACAACGACTATGCGCGCGACATCGCGCTCATGAAGAGCATCGGCCTCAACTCCGTGCGCACGTCCATCCAGTGGACGCGCCTCATCAAGGACTTCGAGACGGGCGAGACGGACCCCGACGGCGTGCGGTTCTACAACGCCGTGATCGATGAGTTTCTGAAGCAGGGCATCCGCCCCATCATGAACCTCCATCATTTCGACCTGCCCATCGAGCTCTATGAGAAATACGGTGGCTGGGAGTCAAAACACGTCGTCGACCTCTTCGCGCTTTTCGCGAAACGTTGCTTCGAGCTCTTCGGCGACCGTGTCAAGGACTGGGTCACGTTCAACGAGCCGATGGTTGTCGTCGAGGGCGAGTACCTCTACGAGTTCCACTATCCGAAGCTCGTCGACGGGAAGAAAGCCTGCCAGGTGCTCTACAACCTCAACCTCGCCTCCGCGAAGGCCATCGAGGCTTTCCGCGCCACGGACTGCGCGAGACTCGGCGGCCGCATCGGCATCGTGCTGAACCTCACGCCTGCCTATCCGCGCTCGAATGCGCCCGAGGATGTCGCCGCCGCGAAGTTCGCTGAGGACTACAAGAACAACTCGTTCCTCGATCCCGCGGTGCACGGCACGTTCACCGCGGACCTCGTCAAAGTGCTTGAAGAGGACGGCGTGCTCTGGACTTCGACGCCGGAGGAGCTCGCGGTCATCAAGGAGAACACCGTCGACTTCCTCGGCATCAATTTCTATCAGCCGTTCCGCGCGAAGGCGCGTGAGACGCCGTTCGACGCGAGCCGCGGCTGGCTGCCCGAGAAGCATTTCGAGAACTACGAGATGCCGGGCCGCCGCATGAATCCGTACCGCGGTTGGGAGATCTATCCGAAGGCCATCTACGATATCGCCATCAACGTGCGCGACCATCTCGGCAACATTCCCTGGTACATCTCCGAGAACGGCATGGGCGTCGAAGGCGAGGAAAAATACCGCAATGCGGACGGTTTCATCGAGGACGACTACCGCATCGACTTTATCAAGGAGCACCTCGCCTGGCTGCACAAGGGCATCGTGGAGGGGTCGAACTGCTTCGGCTACCACCTCTGGACGCCGATCGACTGCTGGTCTTGGTCGAATGCCTACAAGAACCGCTATGGCTTCATTGCACTTGATTTAAAAACACAGACGAAGATAGTAAAAAAATCAGGTTATTGGATGAAAAAAGTTATTATAAATAATGGATTTTGATTCTTTTTCCCTGAATCAGGCAAGATAACAATCCCAATTTTAATTATCTAGTGTATAATAATAGTGATAATGATTCAGGAAGAAGGTTCGTACATGCTAAAATATGAGGCAATCGCGTCGGATCTGCGCAAGCAGATCACCGATGGGGTTTTCACCCCGGGGCAGCAGCTCGCGCTCGAGAAGGAGATGTGCACCCAGTACGGCGTCAGTCGCATCACGATCAAGCGGGCCGTCGATGAGCTCGTCAAGGAAGGGCTCGTCGTCAAGCGCCGCGGCTCGGGCACGTTCGTGAAGTCCATCGAAGACAAGGATGTCAAGGAACTCGGCATGGCCAATCAGTTCAACGGTTTCGCCGCGACGTTCAAGGGGCGCAAGGTCACGACGAAGGTCGTGCGGTTCGACATCATCCATCCGGAGAAAGAAGTGGCGGCGAAGCTGCAGATGAGCGTCGATGATTTCATCTACGACATCGTGCGCGTGCGCTATCTCGACGATGAGCCCATCGTCGTCGAGTACACGCAGATGCCGATCCAGCTGATCCCCGGCCTCAAACGGCAGGTACTCGAGCATTCCATCTACAGCTACATCGAGAGCGATTTGAAGCTCAAGATCCAGTCGGCACATCGCATCGTGCGTGCGACGATGCCGACGGAGGAGGAGAAGCAGGAGCTCGAGATCAAGGGCGTCATGCCCATCCTCGAGGTGAAGCAGGTCGCATTCCTCGATGATGGACGTCCCTTTGAAGTCTCCATCTCGCACCATCGGGGCGACCGCAATGCGTTCCGCTCCGTGAGCATCCGGTGATCATCAGGCAGTAAGGAAGCGAGGCTGCCCTCCGCAGGGGAGGGCAGCCTCGCTTTTTGTCGTCATCGTATCGGGCACGGTTTGTCGGAGGCGCGTCAGTCGCCGCGCTCCTCCGGCAGCGTGAGCAGGTCTTGGATTTGCGTGATCTCGGACGCCGTGAAGAGGCCGACGGGGGATTCTTTCTCCATGACTGTCTGCAGTGCGCGGCTCTGTTCCTCCTGGTCGTCCGAGGGCAGGAAGCGCGGCTCGCTCGCGGCGCGCGTGAGCGTGATGGCGTTCTGTTCCGCCTCGGCGTAGGCTTTCGTCTTCTGATGGATGGAGGCGGTGAGGTCGTAGCAGGCGTCGTGCAGCTCGAGCGGCGGCTTGTTCTCGGCGATGGCGGCAGCGAGCGCCTTCTCCTCCTCTTCGAGCTGCTTGAGGCGCACGTACGTCGTCTGGATGCTGATGTTGTCCTCCTTGAAGTCCTCGAGGATCTGATGATACCAGCGCCAGTTGCGATCGAGCTGCTTGAGCTGTTTCTGGTACGTGCCGTACCAGCTGGCGAAGATCTGCTGCTGTTGCGCGATATCGTAGGCATCCTCGCTGCTCTCGGCAGGCGCTTGCGCACGATGCGACCAAAGCGTGTAGGAGATGGCACCGGCGAGCGCGAGCGTGACGCAGAAGAAGGCGAAGACGCGCTTGTTCGGGAGCGCGCGGTAGAGCAGCGCGAGCAGCATGAGAGCGAGCACGGGGATGACGTAGACGAGCATGATGGACCTCCTATTCCGTAGTGACTCTATTCTATCATAGGCGGCAGGCGGCGTAAACGTGTTTCCGGGGGACCTCGGCAGCGCATCTCCTGCAGCGATTCCTTGAAGGCGGACGAGGAAAAGCATATAATAGAGGCAGTTTCGTTCCTGGAGAGGATGTGCTCTTTATGAAGAAAGATTTTGTCAGAGCCTTCTGGCATCTGTTCTGCGGCTATTGGAGCTCGGAGCATAAATGGCGCGCGCGCGGGCTGCTCGCGTTCGTCATCGGCCTGAATTTCGCGTCGGTCTACCTGCTCGTGCGCATCAACAGTTGGTACAACGAGTTTTACAACGCGCTGCAGGGGTATGAGGCGGGGAGCTTCTGGCCGCTCGTCGGCGAGTTCACGGGACTCGCGTTCCTCTACATCATCATCGCCGTCTACGCGATCTACCTGCGTCAGATGCTCCAGATTCGCTGGCGGACCTGGATGACGGATCGGTACCTCGCGGGCTGGATGAAGCATCAGGTCTACTACCGCCTGCAGGTGCTCGGCAGCGACACGGACAACCCGGACCAGCGTATCAGCGAGGACATCAACCAGTTCGTCACGCTGACGCTCCAGCTCCTGCTCGGCGCGCTCAAGCAGCTCACGACGCTTGCGGCGTTCGGCGTCGTGCTCTGGAATCTCTCCGGCGCGCTCACGGTGCCGATCGGTAGCCGAGAGTTCACGATCTACGGCTACATGTTCTGGTTCTCCTTTGTCTACTCCGTCCTCGGTACGTGCTGCGCGCACCTCGTCGGGCGGAAGCTCATCGGGCTGAACTTCGACCAGCAGCGCTATGAGGCGGATTTCCGTTTCAACATGATGCGCGTGCGGGAGAACGGGGAGAGCGTCGCCTTCTACCACGGCGAGGCGGCAGAGACGGCAGGCTTCAAGGAGCGGTTCGCGCGCGTGATCTCGAACTACTGGCAGCTCATGCGCCGGACGAAGCTCCTCAATTTCTACGTGAACGGCTACGGGCAGCTCGCGATCATCGTGCCGCTCGTACTCGCCGCACCGCGCTACTTCAGCGGTGCGATGCAGCTCGGCGGACTCATGCAGACCGTGAGCGCCTTCGGGCGCGTGCAGGACGCGCTCTCGTACTTCGTCGACTCCTATGACACGGTCGCGCAGCTCGCCGCCGTCATCCGCCGTCTCGCCGCCTTCACGGAGCACATGGAGCGCGTGGAGGCGCTCGAGGACGGCGTGCACCACGCGCGTGCCGCACAGTCGGAGATCGCGCTCACGGGCGTCGATGTCGCGCTGCCCGATGGGCGGCGCCTGTTGCGGGACTGCACGCTCGCGCTCCCCGCGGGGAGCCGCGTGCTCGTCACGGGGGCGTCCGGCAGCGGCAAGAGCACGCTCCTGCGCACGCTCGCAGGCATCTGGCCCTATGGCAGCGGGCGCGTGACACTACCTGCGGGGAGCACGGTCCTCTTCCTGCCGCAGCGGCCGTACCTGCCGCTCGGCACGCTGCGGCAGGCGCTCGCCTATCCGCAGACTGCTGCGGCGGCGGGAAGCGAGCAGGCGATGGAGGCGGCACTCAGCGACGTGGGACTCGGGCGGCTCAGCGGGAGCCTCGACCGGCGCGACGACTGGAGCCGCATCCTCTCGCTCGGCGAGCAGCAGCGCCTCGCGTTCGCACGCGTCCTGCTCGTGCGGCCCGCCTGGGTCTTCCTCGACGAGGCGACGTCGGCGCTCGACGAGCCGAGCGAGCAGGCGATGTACGCGCTCCTGCGCCGCCGTTTGCCGGCGCTCAGCATTGTGAGCGTCGGCCATCGCTCGACGCTCTTCGCCCAGCACGAGGAGGAGCTCCACCTCACAGGCGACGGCAGCTGGGCCGTCCGTCCCATCCCAGCGGGCGCATGAGAGGCGAGGCCGCAGGCACGCAGTATGCCTGGCTTTCTCGAAGATGATTGAAGACAGGAAACACCGTTTCTCGGTGAATTTGATCGCCGCGATGCTCGCGGCAACGGTCGTAGGTGCCAGCAGCTCAGCGCTTGCGGCGACGAATCCGTTCTCGGACGTCCCGAAGGACCACTGGGCGTATGATGCCGTCGCACAGCTCGCTGCCGATGGCGTCATTGAGGGCTACGGCGACGCCACGTTCCAGGGCGACAAGAACATCACGCGCTACGAGATGGCGCAGATGGTCGCGAAAGCCATGGCAAAGAAAGAGGTCTCCGCTGCCGACAAGGCCGCGATCGATAAGCTCGCCGCGGAGTTCGCCGATGAGCTGAATAATCTCGGCGTGCGCGTCTCCAATCTCGAGAAAAACGCGGACAACGTGAAATGGTCCGGTGTCTTCTGCAACAAGGCCATGAAGGGCAACGAAGATACGCATACCTGGTGGGAGAAAGAGTTCTTCCTCAACGTCGATGGCCAGGTCAACGATGCTTGGAAAGTGCATGCGGGTCTCGATACGAAGTGGGGCACGAATACGAACGGCTGGAACGGCGAGGAAGTGTTCTCCGATCGCTACGGCTCCAAGGATGTCAAGGTCTCCGGCATGATCTATCAGCTTTATGCGCAGGGGCCGCTCTTCAAGGGCTCGAACTTCACGTTTGGCCTGCTGACGCCGTCGCTCCAGAACGGCTATGTCGGCAACGCGCGCGTCAAGGGCGCGGAGCTCGACTACACGTCTGGCAAGACGACGGTCAAGGCGTATGGCGGTAAAGTTTGGGAGAAGAAGGGCGACCTCTCCAACATCGGTTGGTCCGGCACATTCGTCCGCGGCACGAAAGGCGATTATAAAGATGCTGATGATGGTCGTCAGCTCACGGCGTACGGTGCTTCCATCGAGCACAATTTCACGGGCCGCACGTCTGCCGGCGTCGGCTACTATGCGCTGAAGAACTCCTATGCATATAATGAGGGCGATGATACGCTCGGTATCTGGACACTCGATTTCCACCAGAATCTCGCGGAGAACCTCGACCTCACGGCCTTCTATTCCCATGGCAACCAGCATTATCAGAACAAGGCGTACGATATCCGCCTGACGTACAACGGCAGTCCGTGGGGCAGCAAGCCCTGGGGTGCGTACCTCGGCTATCGCTACCTCGGCTCCGATGCCCTCATCATGTCGAGCCTCGATCAGGGTTCTGAAAAGCCGGGCGTCAAGGGACTTGAGGCTTCCATCTGGTTCCATCTCACGAAGGGCATCCAGCTACAGAACTACTTCTTCACGGGTCATAAGATCGGTGAATGGTGCGATGCCAATGAGGCGAACAACTTCCACAACACGACGTTCTTCTCCAACCTCATCTTCGCATTCTGATGCGTGTTCGGAGCGTTGCGCTTCTTTGATATTTGTAACTACTGAGTTTTGGGGACTGCCGATTTGGCGGTCCCTTTTCTTATGCGCGGGGAACGTTGTTTCGATAAACAGGCGGATTGGTTCAGCAGCAGAATTTTCTCTTTATTACCTATGCTTTATATAAAAAGTACCGTAAAATATATAAAATGACATAGCTTTTATTGACATCAAGAGGAAGAAAGCATATAATAAGAACTAAGTAATAGAAATAAAGAATCATGCTTATAAGGAGTGTTCTACCATGAAAATGAAAAAGATGCTGCCATTGACGCTTTCGGCGGGGATGTTCTTCTCGCTGCCGGCGCTCGTGACGGAGCCACTGCCGCTCACCGGCGTGGTCTGTACGCAGGCAGAGGCGGCAGCAGCCAAGGCGCAGACCGCCGACTGGAAGTTCAAGAAGGACCTCGACGGCTGGAAATACGGCGGCAAGTACGGCTATAAGGGGAAACCTGAGATCAGCCAGTCCGCGAAGTTCGGCGGCACGATCGAGATCAAGGCGGACTTCTCGCAGGTGAAGGACTCCGGCTGGTCGGAGATCAAGCTCGAGTACGGCGGGACGGAGAAGGAGCCGCTCGACGTGACGGGCTCGAACGTCGTGACGTATCAGCTCTACTACCAGCCGAAACACATGACGTGCGGCGCCTTCAAGACGAAGGTTTACGCAAAGGACACGAGCGGCAACGAGGTCATCAACGCTTCGCCGAGCATCGATATGGAGAAGGCGAAGGACGCCGGGGACGGCTGGAAGGTTGTTCCCGTGACGGTCGATTTCGATCCGGTCGCGGCGCCGCTTTCCTATTTCATGGTCAGCGTCGTCGGCAGCAATACGGATTACACGGGCGACCTCTACGTGGGCAAGCTCGGTGTCCACTACGCGAAGCGTCCGGATGGCTACGTGAATGTGATCGAGAAGGTCACGACACAGACGCCCGTCGACATCAAGGCGCTCGCGCTGCCGCAGACCGTCGCGCTCGTCGATCCGAAGGTGAGCCCGCGGACGGCGGCAGCGTACGCGTTCCTCAAAGGCCTCGCGGCGACGGACCAGGTGGTCTACGGCCATCAGAACGAGATGAACCGCAAGGTCGCGAAGAACCTGCCGGGTGCCTCGGACACGTATGACATCGTCAAGGACTACTCCGGCATCGTCGGCGTGGACGCGCTCGCGCTCACGGGCGATGAGCTCGAGCTCACTGACGCGGAGAAGGCGGCGGGCGAGACGTACAGTGCGAAGCTCGCGCGCCTCGTGCTCCCCGCGGCGAAGCGCGGCGCCATCGTCACGATGTCGATGCACATGCCGAATTTCGCGCTCGTCGCGAAGAAGCCGAAGGTTGATGGCCACTACGACTACGCGGGCTACTCGCCGAATGTCACGAGCGGCGATGTCGTCAAGCGCATCCTGCCGGGCGGCGACTTCAATCCCGTCTATACGCAGTACCTCGACCTCGTCGCGGACTTCCTCGGGCGGATGCAGCAGGCGGATGTGCCCGTGATCTTCCGGCCGTTCCACGAGAACAACGGCAGCTGGTTCTGGTGGGGCGCGTCGTACTCGTCCGCGAGCCAGTTCAAGAACCTCTTCCGCTATACGGTGACGTACATGCGCGATACGAAGGGACTGCACAACCTGCTCTACGCCTACTCTCCGAACGGACCGTTCAAGGATGTCTCGGAGTACGCGAGCCGCTATCCGGGCGACGCCTTCGTCGACATCACGGGCTTCGATCTCTATCATCGCGACCCGGCGCTGGTGGATGGCTGGATGGACAGCTTTGACGCGACGATGAAGGTCGTCGACCACTTCGCTGATCTCCATCAGAAGCTCGCCGCCGTCACGGAGACGGGCGTGCTCGTAGGCAACCAGGGCAACGGTCTCGCAAAGTCTGGAAACAAGCGCCTGAACTGGATCAACGAGGCGCTCGCGCGCATCGCGCCGCACGAGATGGCGTACTTCATGACCTGGTCGAACTTCAACGAAGTCAACTTCGCCCAGCCGTACCTCGTCTCGCCGAAGCGCGGCCATGAGATGGTCAACGCGTTCATCGACTTCTACGATGCACCGCAGACGGTTTTCGCGGGGCAGATGCCGAACCTCTCGGCTATCTCCGTGCAGGCGGTGCCCGTAGCGAAGGAGTACGGCTACCTCACGGCACCGAACGCGATGGAGCGCGTGCTCGCGCCCATGACGCTCACGGCAAAGGCGGCGGGCGGCTTCCAAAGCGCTTCGTTTGCCATCCTGCGCAAGGACGGCAGCGTCGCGGCGACGGTTCCCGCTGTCTCCGACGACAGGGGAGAGATCACAGGAGCTCTGACGGACGAGGCGCTCGCCTTGGCGGGCAAGACGTTCGGCGCCATCGAGCTCCGGCTCGACGGCAAGGCGGCGGACAGCGTGCAGGTGCTCTTCAACCTGCCCGCGCCGCCCGCCGACCCGGCGCTCGTCGATGACTTCGAGAGCTACTACGGCGACGGCAGCCTGCTCAAGGGCGCCTACGCGACGAACTGCGGCGCCGGCAGCTCGGCGGAGCCGCTGCTCTCTGAGCGGCATCAGGGCGGCGAGGCTGGCCTCGACTTCCACTATACGATCAACAAGGGCGGTTACTGCGGCATCATCAAGAGCCTCAAGGGCGTCGACTGGTCCGCCTACGATGCCATCCAGTTCTGGCTCACGCCGGACGGCAAGGGGCAGAAGCTCATCATCCAGGCGAACAGCAACGGCGAAGACTTCGAGGTCGACCTCAGCGCGCTCACGAAGACGACGCAGCCGCAGCTCGTCACGTTGCCGTTCAGCCAGTTCAAGGGCAAGAACGGCGGCACCTTCGACAAGTCCGCAGTCCAGCATTTCGCGATCTACTGCAACACGATCGGCGATGCGACCGTGGATTCCCACATGTACTTCGACGATATCCGCGCGGTGAAATAACCGCGGTCGATGGGATGTCTTTTCCCAGCAAGGCTCCCGG
>ERZ772897.2781-NODE-2781-length-14409-cov-27.866309_pt1 | contig 14409 bp, 10 predicted proteins | sample MGYA00512125_ERZ772897 | MGnify/ENA primary metagenome ERZ772897 (study PRJEB29015, sample SAMEA2737660) | human gut metagenome | biome: human gut; feature: human-associated habitat; material: faeces | place: China | collected 2012 ... | reverse complement strand
CTAGGTCAGACTGCTGCCATTAGGCAGCGTATGCTAAATTATCTTCAGCGTTTAATTTTAATTGTGGAATTTAACGTATCCCGTACGACTCGCTTCTCCAGCTGCATGATCCCTGTCGAAACCATTACTAGCCCCTGTTATGTTTTTGCGGAGCAAAAATATAACTCTTGCCTCCCGCCTGTTTTTTGCGAAACACCTATCCAAGATTCCGCACTTTGAAATCCCGTTCGGCTTCCCGCCGCTGGTCTTTTTTGGCAATGTCCTGACGCTTATCGTAAAGCTTCTTTCCTTTTGCCAGAGCAACCTGCACTTTTACAAGACTTCCTTTGAAGTATACTTCCACTGGAACAATCGTGTATCCTTTCTGCGCGATCTTACCGACCATCTTCTGAATCTCTTTCTTGTGCATCAGAAGCTTGCGCGGCCGGAGCGGATCTTTGTTGAAAATATTTCCCTTCTCATATGGGCTGATATGCATACCATAGAGGATCACCTCCCCATTTTCAATATGGATAAAGGATTCCTTGATGCTGCACTTGCCCATGCGCATGGACTTTACTTCGGTTCCAGCAAGAGCGATACCGGCTTCAAAAGTCTCTTCAAGAAAATAATCGTGATAGACTTTTTTATTGTTGGCTATTAACTTCTTCGGTTGTTTCGCCATCCCGGCTCCCTCCTTTTTGTTCTGTAAACTCAGTGTATATGATTTTCCTGCAAAATGCAATAAACTGCTGCTTTTATTTTGAAAATTTTAAGAATTCCATCAATTTTCGTCAGAATCTGCAAGTGTAAAATCAATCGTCCGCATGATCCGGTCACAGTTATCCACCGTCACACGCACCTGCTGCCCCAGTTTAAACCTGCGGTTCGTTGCTTCTCCCACCAGTTCATAAGTTTCTTCATAATACTGATAAAAATCATCGGTGAGGGAAGTCACACGTACCAGACCCTCCACAGTATTTTCCAGCTCCACGAAAAATCCGTACTCTGCGACTCCGGAAATAACACCGGCAAAGGTTTCTCCGATATGGTTTTCCATATACTGCACTTTTTTCAGCTTAATTGTCTCCCGCTCGGCCTCATCTGCACGCCGTTCCATCTCACTGGCATGCTTTGCAACCTCCGGCAGTATCTGCGTATAGTGGCCAATGCGCTTTTCGCCCAGACGTCCCCGCAGACTGTCCTTGATAATCCGGTGGATCTGCAGATCCGGATACCGGCGGATCGGTGAAGTAAAATGGCAGTAACAATCCGCTGCCAGACCAAAATGCCCGGTATTTTCCACCGTATAGCGTGCCTGCTTCATCGAGCGAAGGGTCAGACGGCTGATCAGCGGCTCCTCCGAAGTTCCGTCGATTTTTTCCAGCAGCTTCTGCAGTTCTTTCGGATGCACCTCATCACTTCCTATGTGGAGAGAGTACCCGAAATTATTGATAAACGTGGATAGTTTCTGTATTTTTTCCGAATCTGGCTGCTCATGCGTACGATAGACAAACGGAAGTTCTCTCCAGTAATATTCGGCTGCCACCGTCTCGTTTGCAGCAAGCATAAAATCCTCGATCAGTTTCGTTGCCACATTGCGGTCATACGGACGGATATCTACCGGATTTCCATTCTTATCCAGTATTACCTTTGTTTCCGGAAAATCAAAGTCGATGGAACCACGCTTCATACGCTTTTTGCGAAGAATTGCTGCCAGTTCTGCCATCTTTTCAAACATCGGAACCAGTGGCTCATATTCCGCCATCACCTCCGGATCATGGTCTGCCAGAATTTTTTTCACATTGGTATACGTCATACGCCGGTCCACGCAGATAACGGACTCTGTGATTGTGTGATCGATAATTTCGCCCTTAGGATTGACCGTCATGATGCAGCTGAGTGCCAGCCTCTCTTCCCCCTGGTTGAGGGAACAGATTCCGTTTGACAGGGCATGCGGCAGCATCGGAATCACCCGGTCCACCAGATATACAGAAGTTCCTCTCTTCAACGCTTCCGTGTCAAGAGCACTGTGCTCCTGCACATAATTGGACACATCCGCAATATGCACACCCAGAATATAATTTTCATGATCCATGGTAAGTGACACCGCATCATCCAGATCCTTGGCATCTTCGCCATCGATGGTCACCATCTGCCAGTCGCGCAGATCCTTGCGTCCTGCCATATCCGCTTCCGATACCGGCTTTGCCACATGCTCTACCTGCGTCATGACCTTCGGATCAAATTCCACCGGAAGCCCGTAAGCGCGCACAATAGAAAGGATATCCACCCCCGGATCATTGATATGCCCGAGAATCTCCACCACTTTTCCTTCCGGATTCTTTCCCTTTTTCCCGTACTGTGTGATTTCAACAACGACTTTATGACCGTTTACAGCTCCTTTCGAACGCTCCAGCGGAATAAAAATATCCGAACCAAACTTTGGATTATCCGGCACTGCAAAGCCAAAATTTTTATTCAGCTGATACGTGCACACCACCTGCTTCATGCCCCTCTCAAGCACATGCAGCACCTTTCCCTCCCTGCGGCGTCCGGTCACTGCCGGTGATACGGAGATCTCTACCGTATCCATATGCATCGCACCGTTAGTTTCGGATTCCGGAATAAAGATATCTTCCTTTTCCCCCTCCACACTGACAAATCCAAATCCTTTCGGATGTGCCTGAAACGTGCCTGTGATCTTTTTCTCTTCCGATTTGCTGAACTTTCCTCTCTTGGAGCAGACGATGCGCCCCTCCATCATCAAATCATTCAGAATCTGTTCCAACTGTGGGCGCTGATCTTTTTTCACACCGAGGACGATCGCCAGTTCCTTGATTTTCATCGGGACATACATATCATCGCACATAAAGTCATATATCATTTTTTTCCGTTGTTCATACTTTGCGTCCATACCCAGATCTTCTCCTTATATAATGAAAAAAGCTGCCGATGTAATCGACAGCTTCCGGTTTCTACCAGATTCCCAAATTCAGAACCATTGCAATGACAAGGAACAGGATCACAAAAATTCTTGTAAGCTTTACAAGCATTCCTTCCATGGAACGTCCCTTATTTTTGCCCCAGTAAGTATCTGCTGCTCCGGCGATCGCGCCAAGACCTGCAGATTTCCCCTCCTGCATTAAGATAATCACTGTAATTACAATACTCAGTATAATAAATACAATAGTTAAAATCGTATTTAAAACGGTCACGATTTCCACCTCCTAATTCTAAACTCACGACTAACTAATTATATCATAAAAGAAAAGCCTTTTCAACATTTTTTTATATTTCACAATTTTCCTTTTCATTTCCACTTTATAATATAACACAGATAATATAGAACTTACTGTATCATTAGGAGTATACCATGAAATCCTGTCAAATGTACAGATTTATTCCGATTATGTTACTGTGTGTCTGTCTGTTCACTGGTGGATGTTCCCAAAACAAGGATCAGCCCTCTGCCACGCACAACCAGACCCCGGCCACAGAAGCTGCCTCCCATACGGATCACCCCCCACAGGTACTTACCCCGCAGGCAGACGGCACCAAAACTTTTACAACAGAGCATCACATATACATACAGTCTTTACAAAGATTATAGTACCTTTCCCCTTACTTCCGGAGATGGAACCTATCAGGTCGGTGTCTACGAAAATGTTTCCGATGACCGTTACACAACGCTGCTCTCCGAGACATTTTCTGTCACACTTACAGATCCGCTGAAGCCTTATCTGTATCCGAACCAGTACGTGAACTTCACCGCCGATTTCCTCCCTGTGGCCAAGGCCGAAGAACTTGCAGACGGTGCTTCCAGCGATCTGGACATCATCAGCAGTGTATATAATTATATCATTACACATACCACACGGACGCTTCTGCACATCAGTACCATTCTCAATCATTATATGCTTGGATTTATCATTGCCTTTCTGGTATTGCTTATCATCTGTATGATTTTATATCACACCGATCTCGGGCGCGTATTGTTCCTCGGACAGAAACTTGCCATGACGGTTGCCTCAGGACGCGTTCCAAACTGCCTGTATCTGGTTCTCTCCAGCGGACTCGACAGTAATATCGGTCTTACCCTGGCACGCGAACTTGTCAATAATCCGCATATGCAGGCACTTATCGACAAATGTCACGAGAATATCCGCCACGGGGAATCATTCGACAAAGCACTGCTGCTGTCCGGCATCTTTTCCCAGATGTACGCCAGCTGGATTGTAATCGGTTCCCGGACCGGCGAAATGGAAAGCATTGTTTCCCAGCGGGAGATCAATACCGATACCGCAAGCTATCTGACGGCACTTCGTGCTGCATTGCGCCAGATCAACGGTATTATCTACACTTCTGCCGCAGAAAATATGATCGCCATGGACAGCAGCATCTTACAGCTTTATAAAGACGGACGAATCGACAAACACACCGCCATCTCGGAAGCGGTCAATCCGGAGATCATGTCCAAACGTCTGAATCTCTTATAATGTTTCACTGATCCGCAGAAGCTGGTTATACTTGGCAGTGCGCTCTCCTCTGCACGGAGCGCCTGTCTTGATCCAGCCGGCATTTACTGCCACCGCGAGATCTGCAATAAAAGAATCTTCCGTTTCTCCGGAACGATGTGAAATAATTGCCTTATAGCCGTTCTTCTGTGCCAGTTCAATCGCATCCATGGCTTCCGTAAGCGTTCCGATCTGATTGACCTTAATCAGCACAGCATTTGCCACCTTAAGATCCATTCCGCACCGGATTCGTTTCACATTCGTGACAAACAGATCATCCCCTACCAGCATCACCTGTTCTTTCATGCGCTTTGTCAATTCCTGCCAGCCTTCCCAGTCGTCTTCATCCAGACCGTCCTCAATAGAAATCAGCGGATATTCCGTGGTAAGTTCTTCATACAGCGAAATCATTTCCTGTGCACTGCGCAGGACTTCTTTTTTTTCGGTGATCTCCTGCGTTTTCACATGTGCTTCGGATGTATAGGCACCTCCCTGCGTGTCCGGACGCCGCAGATTGACATCCACCTCTGCATGTGTCTGCGCTTCTCCCGGAAAATGATACATTCCGTCTTCCTCACTGTACAGCTCGGATGCTGCCGCATCCATGGCAAATGCAACATCGCTGCCCACCTTATATCCGGCTTCCTCCACGGCACGCTGCAGACATGCAAACACTTCTCCCGCACTGGAAAAATCCGGTGCAAATCCGCCTTCATCCCCCACTGCCGTCAGTTTGCCTTCTTTCTGCAAAAGTTTTTTCAGAAAATGATAAATTTCCGCACCCATCCGGAGTGCATCCGGAAACGACTCGGCTCCGACCGGTACAATCATAAATTCCTGAAAATCCAGGTAATTCTTTGCGTGAGCTCCGCCATTTATGACATTCATCATCGGCATCGGCCATTTTTTTGCATTCGATCCTCCCAGATAACGGTACAACGGCATATCCAGTGCTGCCGCTGCGCAGCGCGCACAGGCTAAAGAAACACCAAGTAAAGCATTGGCCCCCAGATTTCCTTTGTTGTCTGTCCCATCCAGTTCCACAAGTTTGCGGTCAATCTGTACCTGTTCCAGCACATTCATTCCCAACAGCTCCCTGCGGATCTTTGTGTTGATGTGATCCACAACGCGCTGTACTCCAAGCCCAAAATAACGTTCCTGTCCATCCCGCAGCTCAATCGCCTCAAATCTTCCGGTACTGGCTCCGGATGGCACAGATTCCCTGCCCGTAGTCTTCTTTCCCGTTGTCTCTGTCTGCGCGGTCACTTCCACCTCAACCGTAGGATTTCCTCTTGAATCCAGAATTTCCCTTCCATGAATTTCAATAATTTTGATCATCAGACCCATTCCTGTTGTCCTCCTTTTTTCATTATTGTGTGAAAAAGAAAGAAATTTATTCAAATCCAAAGAAAAAGAAAGACCTCCCATGTTATGGGAGGTCTTTCTTAGCATAACCGACCGGTCTATTTATAGGTTCATTTATACGTTAATTTCTGCAGTAACGCCGAGTTCCTCTTTGTGTGCATCCAGCACTGGACGAACCACATCACGCAGGAATACTTCCACCTGACGCGGTGCACGACCCACATACAGCTCCGGTTTTAAGTTTGCCTCGATCTGTTCTTTTGTCAGACCAAAAGCCGGATCTGCTGCAATCAGATCTACCAGATTGTTATCCTTACCCTCTTCCTTGACGGTCTTTCCTGCCTGCATGGACAGCTGACGGATTTTCTCGTGCAGTTCCTGACGGTTTCCACCCTCTTTTACGGCATCCATCATAATATTTTCGGTTGCCATGAATGGAATCTCTGCCATAAAGTGCTTGTAAATTACCTTCGGATATACCACCAGGCCATCTACAACATTTAAGCACAGATCCAGGATACCATCGATTGCAAGGAATCCTTCCGGAACCGACAGACGCTTGTTGGCAGAATCATCAAGTGTACGTTCAAACCACTGTGTTGCAGAAGTAATGGCCGGATTTAATGCATCTACCATCACATAGCGGGAAAGAGATGCAATACGCTCACTCCGCATCGGATTACGCTTGTATGCCATCGCAGAAGATCCGATCTGGTTCTTTTCAAATGGCTCCTCTACTTCTTTTAAATGCTGCAGAAGACGGATATCGTTAGACATCTTATGCGCACTGGCAGCAATCCCTGCTAAAACATTTAAAACACGGGTATCCACTTTACGGGAATAGGTCTGTCCAGAAACCGGATAGCAGGACTTAAATCCCATTTTCTCTGCGATCATCGGATCGATCTTATCGATCGTCTCCTGATCCCCGTCAAAAAGTTCCAGGAAACTTGCCTGTGTACCGGTCGTTCCTTTCGATCCGAGCAGTTTTAACGTACTCTGTACATACTCCAGATCCTCCAGATCCATCAGAAACTCCTGTGTCCAGAGTGTTGCCCGCTTTCCGACTGTTGTCGGCTGTGCCGGCTGGAAATGCGTAAATGCAAGGGTCGGCTGATCCTTATATTTTTCTGCAAAATTAGACAGTTCAGCAATCACGCTGACCAGTTTTTTATGTACGAGCTTTAATGCCTCATTCATAATGATGATGTCTGTATTATCTCCGACATAGCAGGAAGTAGCCCCCAGATGAATGATACCGGCTGCCTTCGGGCACTGCTGTCCATAAGCATACACATGGCTCATGACATCATGACGCACCAGTTTCTCACGTGCAACTGCTACGTCATAATTAATGTCATTGACATGTTCTTTCATCTCATCAATCATATCCTGTGTGATGACCGGCTTTCCATTCTCGGAAAGTCCAAGTTCCATCTCTGTCTCAGCCAGTGCGATCCAGAGTTTTCTCCATGTGGAAAATTTCATATCCTGGGAAAAAATGTACTGCATTTCCTTGCTGGCATAACGCTCAGAAAGAGGGCTTGTATATCTGTCTGTGCTCATGTTCTTCTCCTTTTATTTGATTACATTGGTAACAACTTATCGGCTCATCTTGCGCTCAAGATCAATCTCTTTGTCATAATACTCTCCGCGAATGTCCTGTTTCGGCGGTTCCATCGGGTATTTGCCCGTAAAACAGCCGGTACAGATCGGAAGTCCTTCCGCCATTTCTTTCAGACGGTCGATTCCGAGATAACCAAGGGAATCTGCTCCGATAATCTGGCGGATCTCTTCAATCGTACGGTTGTAGGCAATCAACTGCTCACGCGCCGGAATATCGGTTCCGAAATAACAAGGCCATAAAAATGGCGGAGAACTGATGCGTACATGCACCTCGGTTGCTCCTGCATCCCTTAACATGCGCACAATACGATCCGATGTCGTACCTCTTACAATCGAATCATCGATCATAATGACACGTTTCCCTGCCACTGCCTCACGCAGCACATTCAGCTTCACCTGTACGCTGGATTCCCTGCTGCTCTGCTTTGGCTTGATAAACGTACGTCCCACATAGCCGTTCTTGACAAAGGCTGTACCATACGGAATCCCGGATGCCAGAGAATAGCCAAGTGCTGCAGCATTTCCGGACTCCGGCACACCTGTCACCAGATCTGCCTCTACCGGCGAATCCTGTGCCAGAAACTTTCCGGCCTTGATCCGGCTTGCATATACACTCACCCCGTCAATATGACTGTCCGGTCTTGCAAAATAGATGTACTCAAAAATACAGCGTGCTTCCTTTTCTTTCGGAAGTGCCATGGTCATATCGGACTCAATACCTTTTTCCGGAGAAATGGTCACAACTTCTCCCGGCAGCACATCACGCACAAATGTTGCACCAATGGTGTCAAGTGCACAGGTTTCCGATGTGATAATATAAGAATTGTCACGCTTTCCGATACAAAGCGGCTTAAAGCCGTATGGGTCACGCGCCCCGATCAATTTACGCGGACTTGCCACAACCAGTGCGTAAGCTCCCTTAAGACGCTGGCACGCACGGCGCACAGCTTCTTCTGCTGACTGGGAATTCAACCGCTCCCTTGCGATATAGTAGGCAATCACCTCAGAATCAATGGTGGTCTGGAAAATTGCTCCCGTATATTCCAGCTCCTTGCGAAGCTGTGGTGCATTGATCAGATTGCCGTTGTGGGCAAGTGCCAATGTACCTTTGACATAATTTAACACGAGTGGCTGGGCATTTTCGCGGGTAGAAGAACCGGCCGTTGAGTAACGTACATGTCCGACTCCGATGTCCCCCTTCATCTGCTCAAGATTTTCCGGTGCGAACACTTCATTTACAAGTCCCATTCCCTTGTAGGAAAGAACCTTGCCCTTAGGACCGCTGGTATCGCTGACTGCAATACCGCAGCTCTCCTGGCCACGGTGCTGCAGGGCAAACAGTCCATAATATATTGTCGATGCTACATCTGCACCGTCAAAATCATACATTCCGAAGACGCCACACTCCTCATGAAGTGTATCCGCATCATAACTGTTATTCTGAATCATTGTGATCTCCTATATCTATCTTGTAAAAGGCTTACCTGTCAGAAGCTCATATGCTTCTTTGTACTTATCAACGGTCTTTGTAACAACTTCTTCCGGAAGAAGGAAATCATTGTCCGGATTTGCCTTGAGCCAGTCTCTGACATACTGCTTGTCGAAAGAAGGCTGTCCCTGTCCCGGCTTGTACCCTTCCAGTGGCCAGAATCTGGAGCTGTCCGGTGTAAGCATCTCATCACCGAGAACGACTTTACCGTTCTCGTCCAGACCGAACTCAAATTTGGTATCTGCAATGATAATTCCTTTGGAAAGTGCATACTCTGCACATTTCTTGTAGAGAGCGATGGTGCAATCCTTGATCTGTGTTGCGTAATCAAGTCCTTTTCCAGGATAAATTTTCTCCAACACATCTACAGACTGCTCGAAGGAAATATTCTCATCATGATCGCCCAGATCTGCCTTGGTACTCGGTGTATAAATCGGCTCCGGAAGCTTATCAGACTCTACCAGTCCTTCTGGAAGCTTAATGCCGCACACTGTGCCGTTTTCTTTGTAGCTTGCCCAGCCGCTTCCTGTGATATAGCCACGAACGATACACTCGATTGGAAGCATCTCAAGCTTCTTGCACATCATGCTGTTTCCGTCAAAACGCTCCTGTTGGAAAAATTCCGGCATATCCCTGACATCTACAGAAATCATATGATTCGGAACAACATCCTTTGTAAAATCAAACCAGAACTTTGACATCTGGGTCAGAATTGCGCCCTTGTCCGTAATCCTGTTCTTTAAAATGTTGTCAAATGCGGAAATACGGTCAGTAGCTACAATGATCAGGCTGTCTCCGTTATCATAGACTTCTCTTACTTTTCCTTCTTTGAATGGTTTAAATTCCTTCATTTTCGCTCTCCTTATTCTTTTATTTTTCGATTAACAAACTCTTTCCGGTCATCTCTTTCGGCTGCTCTAATCCCATAATCTGAAGCAGGGTCGGGGCAATATCTGCCAGGCATCCGCCCTCACGCAGTGTATACTTCGGATCCGCATTTACGAGAATAAACGGTACCGGATTGGTTGTATGGGCAGTATGTGGCTCACCTGTTTCGTAGTCAATCATTTTCTCTGCATTTCCATGATCTGCACAGATAAACAGAACACCATCCATATCCTTCACCGCCTGGACTGCATCTCCTACCAGTCCGTCCACACGCTCGACTGCCTTGATGGCTGCCGGAATCACACCTGTATGTCCGACCATATCCGGGTTTGCAAAGTTGATAACGATCACATCATACTTGTCTGACTTAATAGCCTCAACAAGATCCATGCCAACCTCCGGAGCACTCATTTCCGGCTTCAGATCATATGTTGCAACATCCTTCGGGGAATTTACCAGCAGACGTGCCTCATCAACGTTTGGCTCTTCCACTCCGCCATTAAAGAAGAATGTAACATGTGCATACTTCTCTGTCTCGGCCAGACGAAGCTGTGTCTTTCCGCACTTTGCCAGGTACTCACCGAATGTATTTACAATATGCTCTTTTTCAAATGCGATCAGCTTGTTCGGGATCGTCTCATCATAGTCCTTAAAGCAGACAAATGTTGTCTTAATGAACGGACGGTCAAATCCGGTAAACTTGTCATCACAGAATGCACGTGTCATTTCACGGGCACGGTCCGGACGGAAGTTAAAGAAGATCACGGAATCATTCTCTTTTACAACAGAGACCGGTTTTCCATTCTCTGTAATTACGGTAGGGAGTACGAACTCGTCTGTTACATCCTTTGCATAGGAATCTTCCATTGCCTTAACCGCATCTTCTGCCTGTACGCCCTCACCCTTTGTCAGGGAATCATAGGCTTTCTGTACACGATCCCAGTTATTATCACGATCCATTGCATAATAACGTCCGGATAAAGAAGCGATCTTTCCAACACCGATCTCTTTCATCTTCTTTTCCAGTTCTTCGATAAATTCTTTTCCGGATGCAGGAGGTGTATCACGTCCGTCTAAGAATGCATGAACATATACCTTGCTCAGTCCCTGCTTCTTTGCCATCTCAAGCAGTCCGTAAAGATGTGTAATATGACTGTGCACACCACCATCGGAAAGAAGTCCCCACAGATGCAGGTCCGAATCATTTTTCTTACAATTATCCATGGCTGCAAGCAGTGCCTTATTCTCGAAAAAGTCACCGTCTTCGATTGCCTTGGTAATTCTGGTCAGATCCTGGTAAATAATGCGGCCGGCACCGATATTCATATGTCCAACCTCAGAGTTACCCATCTGTCCGTCCGGAAGTCCTACTGCCAGGCCGGAAGCCTGTCCTTTTACAAAAGGACATTCCTTCATTAATTTATCCATCACCGGGGTATTTGCCAGCGCAATGGCATTTCCCTCTGTACGGTCATTCAGACCATAACCGTCAAGAACCATTAAAACAACAGGTTTTTTGCTCATAATTCATCCTCTCTTTCCATTGTAACAATCCTATACTATTGTACTTCATTATTGTTACACAAACACTTATTATATTACATAATTTGAACGGGATTGCAAGTGTTCACTGCAAATTTCCCACGATATCTATCGATTTTAAATCCAGATCCACATCATCAAAATACTGTCCATAACGCCTTCCGGACGTATAGGCATAAGGCGAAACTCCCGGTTTTTCGACATTTTTATACGGATAAAAGAATCCGTCCTCATCAATTCCCACATGATTGGAGATATCTGCCAGATAATGATAAAATGCTTTTATCTGTTTTTTTTCTGTCAGAATCGAAGTCGTAAGCGAATCCTGTATGCACGGAATCATCCGCAATTTCAGACTGCCGGAATCATCAATCTGAATCTGTGCAATCGTTGTGTAAAGTTTTCCGGTAGAAAACCAGAAATTTCCCACGCTGTATGCCACCGGCACATTTTTTATAAACTCAACGCCCTGCAGACGGTGCGGATGTCCACCAATCACGGCGTCTGCACCAGCTTTTACACAAAGGTCTGCAATCTCTGTCTGATCCTGCCCATAATGGATCTTTCCTTCTGTTCCCCAGTGAACATACGCGATCACATAATCACTGTTCTTCTTCGCACGCTTCAGTTCTTTCTTCCATACCTCTTCCTGCTGGGTCTTTAATACTCCCGGTTTCTCCTTCTGGGCTTTCTGTGTAAAATGATAAAACCTTTCGATTTCCGTTGCAGATACAATCGCAATCTTTCGTCCACCTGTGACCACATAACGCACAGCGCTTGCCTCTGTCAGATTTCTGCCACCACCACTGTACGGAATTCCCGCAGCATGCAATGCATCCAGCGTATCTAAAAATCCCTGCTCACCATAATCAAACACATGATTATTTGCCACAGAGACCATATCTATTCCCAGTGTGCGCAGGAATCCGGCATCTTTGGGATCTGCCCGAAAACAGTATGCTTTGCCAACCTGCCGCTGTCCCCGTGTTGTATAAGCAAACTCATTGTTTGCCATCGTAAAATCTGCCGAAATCAGTTCCTTTTTTACTTCATCGGAAAAATAATCCGCCATGTGATTCTTTGCCGTCTTCCCCGTACACCAATTCTCATCCAGACAGATATCCCCGACAAAATCCAGACGGATGCATGCCGGATCGGATGCTTCTTTCCAGATCACATCCTCATACGAATACGACATATACTGTTGCTGCCTGCAATACATAAGCCACAGAACATGCATACTGTTTCCGGTAAACCGATACCACAGATCCGGGTCCTGATTTCCGTTTTCCAGCTGTGTATACAGACTCTGCAGCACACCGCTCCCATACTTCGTTTCAATCCATCCCATAAAGGCTTCATCCACCGGATATTTCTGAAAAAACTTTCCGGAGGCAGTCCTTAAAATCTGGTTTTCCAGATCCTGTACTTCCGGCTCGGTTTCCTGTGATTTCTCCGTGACCTGGGAGGTTTTTTCCTCATATTCAGTTTGTACTTCCTTAGTCTCTTTCAGCGGCTGTGTATTTTGGATGATGCCATGTGTCAAAGCAAAAATAAACAACAAGAGAACGACACATTCCAGACATTTTTTCTTCATGTGTAAAATTTCAAAGGCTATTCACCTGAAATTCAGATGAATAGCCCTATAACCATACAATATCAGATTCTAGTAGTTTACAATCTTACCGAAATCAGCTTTCAGGGATGCTCCGCCAACCAGACCACCATCGATGTCCGGCTTTGCGAACAGCTCTGCTGCATTTCCTGCATTTACAGATCCGCCGTACTGGATACGAACAGAATCAGCAGTAGCCTGATCATAGATTTCAGCTACACATGCACGGATTGCGCCACAGACTTCCTGTGCCTGATCGGATGTAGCAGTCTTGCCTGTTCCGATTGCCCAGATTGGCTCATAAGCGATTACCATGTTTGCAACGTCTGCTGCTGCAACGCCTGCAAGATCAGATTTGATCTGAAGTCTGATCCAGTCAAGTGTTACACCCATCTCTCTCTGCTCTAAAGTCTCTCCACAGCAAAGGATTGGAGTAAGTCCTGCCTCGATTGCCTTCTTAACCTTCTTATTTAAGAGAACATCATCCTCTTTGAAGTAGTCACGTCTCTCGGAATGTCCGATTACAACGTACTTAACACCAGCGTCTACCAGCATCTCTGCGGAGATCTCACCTGTGTATGCACCCTTCTCTTCGAAGTACATGTTCTCGGCGCCAACCTGTACGTTGGTTCCTTTCACAGCCTCTACAACCGGTACGATATCGATTGCAGGTACACAGTAAACAACATCTACGCTATCAGATACTACTAATGGCTTTAACTCTTCTACTAACTTTACAGCCTGGCTTGGAGTCATGTTCATTTTCCAGTTGCCGGCTACGATTTTCTTTCTTGCCATGATTTTTATTTCTCCTAATCTGTAAATAATTTAACTGTCTTTTATTTATCGTCTGCTGCTACTACGCCTGGCAGTTCCTTACCCTCTAAGAATTCAAGGGAAGCTCCACCACCGGTAGAAATATGGCTCATCTTATCAGCATAACCCATCTGGTTTACAGCAGCAGCGGAATCTCCACCACCGATGATTGTTGTTGCATCGGTCTCTGCAAGAGCCTTAGCTACTGCAAGAGTACCAGCTGCAAGTGTCGGGTTCTCGAATACACCCATCGGTCCGTTCCATACAACAGTCTTAGCTGTCTTAACAGCATCTGCAAACATCTCTGCGGACTTAGGTCCGATATCGCATCCCTCACGGTCTGCCGGCATAGCTGTGATATCACATACTTCTGTCTCTACAGGTCCGTCGATTGGATCCGGGAAATCCTTGATGGTAACAGCATCTACAGGAAGAAGGATCTTCTTGCCCATCTTCTCAGCCTTAGCCATCATTTCCTTACAGTAATCAAGCTTCTCATCATCGCAGAGAGAAAGTCCGATCTCATATCCCTGAGCCTTGATGAATGTGTAAGCCATACCACCACCGATGAT
>ERZ772897.2777-NODE-2777-length-14443-cov-12.194954_pt1 | contig 14443 bp, 10 predicted proteins | sample MGYA00512125_ERZ772897 | MGnify/ENA primary metagenome ERZ772897 (study PRJEB29015, sample SAMEA2737660) | human gut metagenome | biome: human gut; feature: human-associated habitat; material: faeces | place: China | collected 2012 ... | reverse complement strand
TCAAGAAGAAAATGACGTTGGAACGTGTACACTCCACTACCAAGAAATCGAAAAAGGCAGTAGAGACCACCGAAGAAACAAGAAAAGCCGAACTGGAACTGTTCCTCAAGCGGAATGTATGCATCAACAAAAACGAATACATCCAATTGAGTGGGCTGACCAGGCATGCCGCCATAGACGAACTGAACAAATTCATCCTGCAAGGATTCCTGCGCCGCCGCGGGGTGGGAAGGTCAACGGTCTATGTGCGGCAAGAAAAAGACACAGCAAACGAAATTTAGGGGGCGAACATAGAGGCACAAAGACACAGAAATTAATGCTTTATCTCTTTGAAAAGAATCTCTGTACCTCTGTGTTCTCGTGTTCATCCCCCCAAAAAAAATAACAAGCAATGGAAGATTCAACAGAAATCAAACCCTCCACGCAGTGGTTCGTCTTCTTCAAGGACCAACTGCTATTGAAGAAAGGATATACGGAAAAAGGAGAGATAAAATACAGCGTACCCGTCAGCATAAATCCCCCCTTGGCACCGGAAAGCGGAAGCAATATACACGACGTATTCCCGCCCAACGGTAAGCAAGTGCGGGCATTTGCTACGGGACAGCCCGTCGCAGAAACCGAAGAATGGGTAATGATAGGCTTGCGGGCTTCGTACGACTACATTTCCGCAGACGAATACCTGTCCGCCGGAAAGGCATTTCAGATACTCTATTGGGACGAGCATAGCCGTTTCTGCCCCGTATGCGGCACTCCTATGGAACAGCAAACCCCTATCATGAAGAAATGCCCGAAATGTGGAAATGAAATGTACCCTCCCGTATCTACGGCAATCATCGTACTGATACGGAAAGGTAAAGAGATACTGCTGGTACATGCACGCAACTTCCGCGGCACTTTTCATGGACTGGTAGCCGGCTTCCTTGAGGCTGGCGAAACTTTGGAGCAATGCGTAGAACGGGAAGTCATGGAAGAAACCGGACTAAAGGTGAAGAACATCACTTACTTTGGCAGCCAGCCCTGGCCCTATCCCAGCGGATTAATGGTGGGCTTCATTGCCGACTATGAAAGTGGGGAAATCAAGCTGCAAGCCGACGAACTCAGTTCCGGCTCATTCTATTCCAAAGACAACCTGCCGGAAATTCCACGCAAGCTAAGCATTGCACGAAAATTGATTGACTGGTGGCTGGAAAATAACAACTAAAGAGGTAAGGAACCAAAGAGTTTTAAAAGCATTAATGACTCAAAGGGGGAAAAGAAACAAAAAAACAGATTGCGGAAAACACGCACTCGCAAACGAACAACTACGAATGAAACGACTCTCATTCACATCAACCAATTGGCGTGCAACCGCAATCTGTCATACTATCTATTAACTGTCGACCTCTGTCGCATATAAGAACAGTATTCAACGAAGAATGGATTTGCAGACTGGCATAAAGAATATAAAAGAAACTTAATACATTCGGAACCACCACACATTTACCATCATAAAACACAAAAGGTGCAAGCGGCTTCTGCCACCTGCACCTTTCCTATATGTAAGAATTAAACCTTCTTAGATACCGAGTGATTTGCGTACTGCTTCCACTTTCTTTTCAGCTTCAGCATTGGCACTGCCGTAGCACTTGGGACATCCCATTTCACCCTTCACTTCAATGTAGAATTTAATCTTGGGCTCTGTTCCGGAAGGACGAACGGAAATCTTCGTGCCGTCTACTGTGAAATACTGGAGAACATTTGATGTTTCAGGCATATTCAAAGCTGTTGAGTTACCTTGAGCATCCGTAGCTTTCAGCGTCTTATAGTCCTTGACCAGCTCAACGGCAGAACCACCGATTTCTCTCGGCGGATTAGCGCGGAAATTATCCATCATGGCCTTGATTTCATCTGCACCACTCTTACCCGGTTTCACCACATTAACGGTAGTTTCTTTAGAGAAGCCGTATTCCACATAAATGTCCATTAAGATGTCATACAGTGTCTTGCCCTGATCCTTTGCCCAAGCACAAATCTCAGCCAACAGTGAGCAGGCCGAAACAGCATCTTTATCGCGAACGAAATCTTCGGCAAGGAAACCGTAGCTTTCTTCACCTCCACCGATGTATTGTTGTTTGCCTTCACGCAGACGGATCTCGCGGGCAATCCACTTGAAACCGGTGTAGCAGTCGATCATTTCAATCTTGTTCTTATCGGCAACAGCTTTGATGAGCTCGGTAGTGACAATGGTCTTTACGATGAAATCCGTAGGTTGCATCTTGCCGGTTGCGATACGGTTCTTGATGATGTAGTACAGGAAAAGCAAGCAAGTCTGATTGCCGTTAATCAGTACCCATTCGCCTTTGTCGTCCTTGCATGCCATACCCACGCGGTCTGCATCAGGATCACTTGCCATTACGATGTCTGCATCAATCTTCTTGGCGAGTTCGATTGCCATGGAAAGGGCTTCCGCATTTTCAGGATTCGGAGAAACAACTGTCGGGAAATCTCCGCTCTTTACCATTTGTTCGGGTACACAGTGCACATTCTCAAAGCCCCACTCTTTCAAGGAAGCAGGAATGAGTACCCTACCTGCACCATGGAGCGGAGTATAGACGATGCTAAGGTCTTTCTGACGCTTAATCACTTCCGGATCAATGGAAAGGGCATGGACTTTATCCAGATACACCTTATCTATGTCCTCACCGATAATCTGAATCAAATCTTTGTTGCCTTTGAACTTGATGTCCTCAACAGTCACTTTGTTTACCTCATCAATAATGGCTGTATCGTGCGGGGCAAGTACCTGCGCACCATCATCCCAATAGGCCTTGTAACCGTTGTATTCTTTCGGGTTATGGCTTGCAGTCAGGTTGATACCGCTTTGGCAGCCCAGATGACGGATAGCAAAGGAAACCTCCGGAGTGGGACGCAAATCCTCAAAGAGATAAACCTTGATGCCGTTTGCAGAAAAAATATCAGCCGAGATCTCAGCGAACTTACGACTGTTGTTACGGCAATCGTGGCCCACTACTACGGAAATTTGTTCTTTATCTTTGAAACATTTGTTCAGATAGTTAGCCAATCCCTGGGTAGCAGCGCCTACCGTATAAATATTCATACGGTTGCTGCCTGCGCCCATGATACCACGCAAGCCGCCTGTACCAAATTCCAAGTCTTTATAAAAACACTCTATCAGTTCGGTTTTATCTGGATTTTCCAACATACGTTTCACTTCTGCCTGAGTTTCGGCATCATAAGCCGGGGTAAGCCATTTTTCAGCTTTCTCAGTGACCTGTTTAATCAGTTCCTGATTTTCCATAAGACTATTTCTATTTTAAAGGTTAATACTTCAATTGTTTGTTAAGACACAAATGTAGAAGATTAAGTTCAAATATCCTAATTTTTTTTACCGTAGATTCACAAATCTGTACAGTATTTACTAAGAATATGAACGAAATATCTCATTTGCCCAAACTGTCATTGAGGCATTTTATATCTGTCGCCGGTCTGTTTGACATACTCTTCAAGAAACTCTTTCGGGTAACCCGGACGGACCACGCCTGCCGGTTGTCCGATAGAATTACGTTCAAACTTACCGTCTTTCATACGTTTAACAACGCCGTCATTATATTTCACAATCATGAATTCGCCCAGACGCTTCCATGCATCGAGCGTGCTTTGGGCAGTCATATTGGTATAGTTTGTCAAGAATGTTTTCGCTTTAGCCGGATCTTTCTCCAAGAGTTTGGCAGCAGCGGTCTCAATGCCTTCCTGTGCTTCGTTGAAGGTTGTTTCGAGCTCGGTCTGTGTGGCACGCACATCGCCAATCATCAGGTCATAGCGAGGATATACCATATTGGAGACCCAGTTGAAAATCCAGAAAGAGGAGTTCCATGAGAAAGTGATATAGTCTGCACCGTCCACGCGCGAATAGCATACGGGAACTTTGTCCGTACAGCAATATACGGGAGTAAATACAGTCATGTTGGCATCGTCCGTACCAAACCACAATACGCCGCCGATAGCATCGGGCAAAGTGGAACGCATTTGTGCCACGAATACAAAACCACTCTGCTGGGTAGAGATAGGGCGTTCGTTGAAGTATTCCTTATCGCCTACTTTAAAGGAAAGAGGAGAAAGGCGGTAGGGAGTGTGATACGGTCCTGCACCGAAATCCCTGCTGATGTCGAGGGGAGTACCCTCGTAATGGTCGCGCATGGCATTCTTTACATCTTGTACGGAGATTTTGCGGTTGGGCTTCACAAACAACGGCATCGGGGTATCCGTATCGCCTAATATATAAGGTAGGAACTCGTTGCCGCGAGCTGTGAACATATTAAAGTAACTCCACACGCGGGCTTCGCAGTAACGACGAGCGCCAAAGTCAAGCGGTGCATAAGCATTTGCAAAACTGAAATCTTTGTTCACTCCGTCGAAATAGCCTTTCTCACGGGCAAAGGATATGACATCGGGAGAATACATGCAGTTGTTCTTGTCATTCATATCGAACTGGTGGATACGGCTTTGGTTGGCATGTGCGGAGATGCAATCATCGGGCACGCGAACAGCAACCCATACGGCGCCACGTACACCGGGTCCCTTGCCTATCATTTCCATAATCCAGATTTCATTAGGATCGGCAATCGTAAAGGATTCACCACTGCTGTAATAACCGTATTCCTGCACAAGGTCTGTCATCACTTTGATAGCTTCGCGGGCTGTGCGCGAACGTTGCAGACCGAGATAAATAAGGCTTCCATAATCAATGATACCGGTAGTATCCACCAGTTCCGGACGCCCGCCGAAAGTCGTCTCACCGATAGTAAGCTGAAATTCGTTCATATTGCCGATAACGTTGTAGGTTTGGCGCGCCTGCTCTATCTGACCGAGATACTTGCCGGTGTCCCACTCGTGCACATCAATCAATGTGCCTTTCTTGTGCATGCCTGCGGGATAATGATACAACTCGCCAAACAATCCATAGGAGTCGGCAGAATAGGAAACAATTGTAGAACCGTCCGTAGATACATTCTTACCTACAATAAGATTGGTGCAGGCAAAAGTGTTTGCCACAACTGCCACTACCAACATGACGGAGAGAGTTAATCTTTTCATACTTTGAATTATTATTGAATTTATTATATCACAATGCTATAAAGGGATTTCAGAGGATACAGCCCCTCCTATTTCACCATACAAAATGGAACTGCCCGACAGTTTGATTGCCGCAACCGTCCGTTACGGTCATTTCCACAGTATGCCTACCGCCTTTCTTCACATGTTCGGGGTCGAGCTCGCAAACCAGATTGCCACTAATGGAATTGGGCTTGCCAAACAGTGCATACTTCCCGTCTATCGTTCCGCGGTAGCTATTGACCCCCGTCCCTTTGTCCTTAGCTCTAAAGACTATGCGGCCCGTACGTCCCCATTGCTGAGGATTAAGTGGAATGATCTCCGGCGGTACGGTATCGACTGCTACCGTATAGGTGGCCAAGTCCCGGATGCGGACTTTCATAAAACCATCCTCATAAACCCCGCCTACGCTATATTTTCCGCCTTTGGCGGTAACGCCGGCCACATAATATTTCGACTTATCTTCCAAATCATCACGACGTAAGCCGATACGCATCTCGCACGCTCCATGCATGGGAATACGGGTGTCGTTCAACTGATAGGTAAAAGCCACGTCGCCACTATCGGCGCGTACGGAATAGTTCAACCACACATCATCATACAACATTCCCCGCGGCACAACCAGTTCCAGTCCGGGCTCCTGAAGATAATTGGTTTTATCCCATTTGAAGGCATATTTTTCGCGATGCTCCACCGGACGGATAGCGGTATTCCTGCCCTGTATGGTGAAACGGACTTTCGAGGTGTTACCTAAAGCATCACTCAAGGTATATACCAAACGATAGGGACGCTCTTCATTGATTTCTATCAGTCCCCGGTTGCCGCTAGACGCATGCAGCATACGCAGACGGTTGCCCGGTTCGACGAACGATTTCATGTACTGCCCATGTGTCCATGAGTTGATATAACGGTTTTCTTCGTAAGCAAAGCGGTCTACCACACTGCGAAACACTTCCACGCCGTCCACTTCCAGAATAACGGTATGCACGCCATAACGGTTGCCCACCCCATCCATATGGTCATAAGCGCGGATTCCCACTCCAATCAATCCCCAGGCTGTGATAGGCTTTGCTGGACTTACCGGAAAGGTCTGGCGCGTCTGTTTTCCGTTTACCACCCCTTTGCCCGGTTGCGGAAACAGGATGATGCCCTCGGCATGAGGAGCAGTGTTGTCTTTCACTTTTTCCATAAAAAAAGGCAGCGGATCAATATAATCCCCTGTTGCCGACTCAATCATATCCAAATGCAGATGAGGGCCGAAAGAATATCCCGTATTCCCGCTAAGGGCTATCACCTGCCCTGCCTTTACCGGATATTCTCCCGGTTCGGGAACGATCTCCACTTCCCAACTCTCCTTTTCATACTGCAATTCTTTCACTCTCCGGGCCACATCGCCTGTAAAAGCACTGAGGTGGCGGTTGATAGTGGAATAACCGTTATCATAATCCACATCAAGCACATACCCTGAGCCATGCGTCACTCGGATACGGGAGATATGCCCGTCTGCCAAAGCATGCACAGGTTTGCCTATAACACCACCGGTTTTGAAGTCCAGCCCGCCATGAAAGTGGTTGGAACGTATCTCGCCGAAATTGCCTGAAAAGGTGATAGGGAAATCAAAAGGAGGAGTGAAAACAGCCGTTTGCATCTCCGGAACAGCTTCCTGCCCGGCGGTTTCCTGTGCATGCCCGCTTTGCACACTGCCCACCCAAAATAAAAAAGAAAAAAGTATAGAGTGTTTTATATTCTTATAGCCCATATCTTATTTTTTAAATGCATGCAAATATAACAAGAATAGTTCTCTCCGCCTAAACAAAAAAGAATAATCCTGCCACCTTCCTCATCGAACAACCCGGCATTTTCTGTTGTAAAACACCTGGTACAGAATGACAATGAGACAGAGAAATCGCTATCTTGCAGCATGTTTAACCATTAACAGATGACATTATGATTATCGGAGTCCCCAAAGAAATCAAGAACAACGAGAACCGAGTAGGAATGACCCCTGCCGGAGTAGCCGAGTTGGTGAAGAAAGGTCATACGGTATATATGCAGGCAACAGCAGGCATAAACAGTGGGTTCTCTGACGACGATTACATCGCCGTAGGTGCGCAAATCCTGCCTGCCATTGAAGACGTCTATGCCATAGCCGACATGATTGTCAAGGTAAAGGAACCCATTGCACCGGAGTACAAACTGATTAAAAAGGGACAAGTGGTATTTACCTATTTCCACTTTGCGGCCGATAAAGTTCTGACAGAAGCCATGATTGAAAGCGGTGCCGTATGTATCGCCTACGAAACCGTAGAGAAAGAAGACCATTCATTGCCATTGCTCACCCCTATGAGCGAAGTGGCAGGGCGCATGGCTACTCAAGTGGGCGCCCGTTTTTTGGAGAAACCGCAGGGTGGAAAAGGAAAACTAATGGGTGGCGTGCCGGGGGTACGTCCTGCACGCGTACTTATTTTAGGGGGCGGCATCGTAGGCACTAATGCCGCACAAATGGCTGCCGGAATGGGAGCCGAGGTAATGATTACAGATGTGAATCTGCCACGCTTGCGCTATCTCAGTGAAGTATTGCCCAAAAACGTAAAAACACTCTATTCTTCACTTCATAACATCAAAATGGAACTGCCTACCGTAGATCTGGTGATAGGTTCTGTCCTTATTCCCGGCGATAAAGCTCCCCACCTGATTACAAGAGACATGCTGAAAATGATGAAGCCCGGAACCGTACTTGTGGATGTAGCCATTGACCAGGGTGGCTGTTTTGAAACCTCCCACCCCACTACTCACAGTGAGCCTACGTATGTCGTAGACGGCATTGTGCACTATGCAGTAGCCAATATTCCCGGCGCTGTCCCGTTCACATCCACCATGGCGCTGACCAATGCCACATTGCCCTATACCGTAGCTTTAGCCTGCAAAGGTTGGAAACAGGCTTGCAAAGACGATCCGGCATTGGCGTTAGGCCTGAATGTGGTGGAAGGAAAAGTGGCCTATAAAGCAGTAGCAGATGTATTTGGAATGAAATATGATGAGATAAAAGTATAAAAAAAAACGGTTTTCACATCCGGAGGCCACAGAGTTTCTCATTCTTGCAAGAATAAGAAACTCTGTGGCCTCTTTCATTTCTCCCCCATTTAATAAACGCCAAATAATGTAAAACGCCGGAACTTTCTTTTCCGAGGGTCGTTGTTGTGGACAATTCGACGGGGAAGGTCCCCGCCGCCTAAACCTTTAAAAACTTATAGTTATATGGAAGATTTGAATTTCAGAAAGGGAGATGCCAAAACAGACGTATTCGGTTCAAACCGTATGTTACAACCCTCACCGGTGCAAAAAATCCCCGATGGGCCCACCACTCCCGAAATCGCTTACCAGATGGTGAAAGATGAGACTTTTGCCCAAACCCAGCCCCGCCTGAATCTGGCTACGTTCGTCACGACCTATATGGACGAATATGCAACCAAGCTAATGAACGAAGCCATCAACATCAACTACATTGACGAAACCGAGTATCCCCGCATCGCCGTAATGAACGGCAAGTGCATCAACATCGTCGCCAATCTGTGGAATTCTCCGGAAAAAGATACGTGGAAGACAGGCGCACTCGCCATCGGTTCTTCAGAAGCATGTATGCTGGGCGGTGTAGCCGCGTGGCTGCGCTGGCGCAAAAAACGTCAGGCGCAAGGCAAGCCGTTCGACAAGCCGAACTTCGTTATTTCAACCGGTTTCCAAGTGGTATGGGAGAAGTTTGCCCAGTTGTGGCAAATCGAAATGCGCGAAGTGCCTTTGACCCTCGACAAGACCACACTCGACCCCGAAGAAGCCCTGAAGATGTGTGATGAAAACACAATCTGCATCGTGCCTATACAGGGTGTCACATGGACAGGGCTGAATGATGATGTCGAAGCCCTTGACAAAGCGCTCGACGCCTACAATGCCAAAACCGGTTACGACATTCCCATCCACGTGGATGCTGCAAGCGGCGGTTTCATCCTTCCGTTCCTGTATCCGGAAAAGAAATGGGACTTCCGTCTGAAATGGGTGCTCTCCATCAGTGTCAGCGGCCATAAGTTCGGCTTGGTGTATCCGGGTCTGGGATGGGTGGTTTGGAAAGGCAAGGAATACCTGCCCGAAGAGATGTCCTTCAGTGTAAACTATCTCGGCGCCAATATTACCCAAGTCGGATTGAACTTCTCCCGTCCTGCCGCACAAATCTTAGGGCAATACTATCAATTCATCCGTTTAGGTTTTCAAGGTTACAAAGAGGTACAATACAATTCACTCACAATAGCCAAGTACATCCATGATGAAATAGGGAAAATGGCTCCGTTTGTCAATTACTCTAATGAGGTGGTGAATCCGTTGTTCATCTGGTATCTGAAACCGGAATACGCCAAGACAGCCAAATGGACTCTCTACGACTTGCAGGACAAACTTTCACAACATGGTTGGATGGTTCCGGCATATACGCTGCCTTCCAAACTGGAGGAATATATTGTGATGCGTGTCGTTGTCCGTCAGGGATTCAGCCGCGACATGGCAGACATGCTGCTGGGCGACATAAAGAATGCCATTGCCGAACTGGAAAAGCTGGACTACCCCACCCCTACCCGCATGGCTCAGGAGAAGAATCTGCCGGTAGAAAGCAAAATATTCAATCATGGCGGAAGACGCCACAAAAAATGATAAAGCAAGAATCAGCTTATCACTCCACTGCTCTATGTTTTAATACATTAAACAATATATCGAATAAGGCTTTAGGAGACTGAAACTCAAATCTCCTATTCCTTATTCCATATTATTATATAGATTATGGAAAAGAAAATATCAATTTCACAGATCAGGGAAGTTGCCCAAGAAGCCTATGATGAGGTGAAAAAGCAAACAGGAGGCAAGAATGCGGATTACATCCCTTATCTTGCCAACATAGATTCCGACCTGTTCGGTCTCAGCATCTGCCTGACAAACGGACAGACCATCAATATCGGAGATACAGATTACCGCTTCGGCATAGAATCCGTATCAAAAGTACATACGGCCATACTCATCCTGCGCCAGTACGGTGCACAGAAAGTATTGGACATGATTGGCGCCGATGCCACGGGCCTGCCATTCAACTCTATCATTGCCATTTTATTGGAGAACGACCACCCCTCCACTCCATTGGTCAATGCGGGCGCTATATCCGCTTGTTCCATGGTGCAGCCGACGGGTGATTCCGACAAGAAATGGAATGTCATCGTACAGAACATCACCGAGTTGTGCGGCTCTGCTCCACAGCTCATCGACGAGCTGTACCAATCGGAGACAGCTACGAATTTCAATAACCGTTCCATTGCATGGCTATTGAAAAACTACGACCGTATCTACGATGATCCGGAATTGGCACTCGACCTTTATACCCGCCAATGTTCGTTGGGCGTCACAGCCGGGCAACTGAGCATTGCAGCCGGAACAATCGCCAACAATGGCGTTAATCCTGTCACCGGGCAACACGTATTCGAAGCCGGACTCGCGCCTAAAATCACTTCCATGATTTCCAGTGTAGGTTTCTACGAACATTCGGGCGACTGGATGTACACTGCCGGAATCCCTGCCAAAAGCGGTGTAGGCGGTGGCGTGATGGCTGTACTTCCCGGTGTAATGGGCATTTCCGCTTTCGCTCCTCCTCTGGATGAAGCCGGAAACTCCGTCAAAGCACAAATGTCTATCAGGTTCATCATGAACAGGCTCGGCCTGGGTGTATTCAACGGTGACAATGTGACAATTACGGAATAGATATGAAAACAGCTCTATCAGAATTCATAGTGCGGAAAAAAGGAATATACGGCATACTCCATGTAATCATCTTGCTGCTTTCGCTGTTCTTGGTTATCAGTATATCCGTTGACACGTTCAAAGGCATCCCTTTCTACGAGCAATCGGTGTACATGGAAGTGCAGTTATGGATTTGCGCATTGTTTCTGGCTGATTTTGTATTGGAATGGATTTTGGCAACCAACTGGAAGCGCTATGTCGCCACACATTTCATCTTCCTTTTGGTTGCCATTCCCTATCAGAATATCATTGCCTACATGGGTTGGACATTTTCACCTGAGATTACTTATATGCTGCGTTTCATCCCGCTGGTGCGGGGCGGATATGCAATGGCTATCGTGGTGGGCTGGCTGACGTACAATCGTGCATCGGGCTTGTTCGTGTCCTATCTGACAATGCTATTGGCTACCGTCTACTTTTCAAGTCTTGCCTTTTATGTCATGGAGCATGGAACCAATCCTTTGGTAACAGGTTATGGCGATGCTTTGTGGTGGGCGTTCATGGATGTGACAACGGTGGGTTCCAATATCATAGCGGTCACTGCCACCGGGCGGGTGTTGTCCGTTCTGTTGGCGGCATTAGGGATGATGATGTTTCCCATTTTCACAGTATATGTAACAAGTCTGGTAGAGAGGCGTAATAAGGAAAAACAGGACTATTACAAAAAGAATGATTTTTTCACCTAAAACCTTAATTTATGGCAAATATTAAACAAACAGTAAAGCTGGGCGTATTTACCCTGGCAATCATGAATGTGACGGCAGTAGTATCCCTTCGCGGACTGCCCGCCGAAGCCGTATACGGAATGAGTTCGGCTTTCTACTACTTATTTGCAGCCATAGTCTTTCTCATCCCGACGTCACTTGTCGCCGCTGAGCTGGCTGCCATGTTTCAGGACAAGCAAGGCGGTGTGTTCCGCTGGGTGGGTGAAGCCTACGGAAAGAAACTCGGCTTCCTCGCTATCTGGGTGCAGTGGATTGAAAGCACAATCTGGTATCCCACTGTGTTGACATTCGGTGCCGTATCCATTGCTTTCATCGGTATGAACGATGTGCACGACATGTCGTTGGCAAACAACAAGTACTACACGCTGGCAGTGGTGCTCGTAATCTACTGGCTGGCAACTTTCATTTCAATGAAAGGCATGGGCTGGGTAGGAAAAGTGGCAAAGGTGGGTGGCATGGTCGGTACTATCATCCCGGCAGCCCTGCTGATTATTTTGGGCATTGTCTATCTCGCTACGGGCGGCCACTCCAACATGGACTTCCACAGCAGTTTCTTCCCTGACCTGACGAATTTTGACAATGTGGTGCTTGCCGCAAGTATCTTCCTCTTCTATGCCGGAATGGAAATGGGCGGTATCCATGTGAAGGATGTAAACAATCCCTCCAAGAACTATCCGAAAGCGGTATTCATCGGTGCGTTGATCACAGTCATAATCTTTGTACTGGGCACTTTTTCCCTCGGTGTCATTATTCCTGCAAAAGACATCAGCCTGACGCAGAGCCTGATTGAATGCATGCAGGCCATCTGTCAGTCAGAAGATACAGCTTCGTCGCCGACAGAGGAGGGGCAGAGCGAAGATGCTCTTGATGCCTGCCTTGCGGAGATGATGCCGGACTCGACTTTTGCAGAGCGCAGTGCCATGGTCAAAAAAATCCCGATGCCCGTGCGCATGATGCTCAAGCGTTCCTCGAAGGACGCCTTGAAAACCATGCTGGTCGGCCTGCCGCCGACCATGCTCGAACGCATGCTGAGCAAGGCAAGTTCCTGAAGTCAGCAGCTTATATAGAAAATATAGAAGAGAATTGCATACAGACTCTGTTTTGCTGAAAAAGCTTTTTCGTGCCATGGGCAAAACAAGTCTGTATTTCTTTTTTGCTTTTATAAATGATAATGAGTATCATAAATGCCTAAACATTTGAAGGGAGTATAAAAATGGATCTATTCGGAACAGCGGCTCATTGGTTTGGACGCGGTGGTTTTGTCATGTACCTCTTACTTTTGGCTTCGATTGGTGCCGTCAGCATCATCATCGAGCGGGCACGTTATTACCGCCGCAAGCGCCAGCGTTTTCATTTTTTCATACAGCAGTGGCGCAAGGATGCCGCTGTCTATGATGTCTCGGAGCTTGCTGTGCGCTACGGCAAAAGTCACCGTGTCCTGAACCGCTTAGCGGCAGCCGCCTGCCATGCGGCAGAAAATGGCCGCAGCGTCGAGATTGCCATTGAAAGTGCCGCACAGCTCGAAGCGGCCAAGCTCAAACGCGGTCTGCCGCTTCTCGGATGTCTCGTTACATTGGCGCCGATTCTCGGCCTCATGGGCACGGTCATCGGCATGATTCAGTCGTTCAGTGTCTTCAACCTGCAGTCCGGCGGCGCGCCGATGGCCATCACCGGCGGCGTTGGCGAGGCCCTTGTTGCCACGGTCACGGGCCTTGGCGTGGCTACCATCGCCCTGCTCGGTCACAGCTGGTTTGGCTATCGCCTCGATATCATGGTCACGGACATGGAGCAGACCGGCGGCGTCCTGATGGATGATTTAATGATGAGTCAGGAGCATAGGGGGCAGATTCATCAGGAACGGGGGAAATGCAAACATGAAGCTGCGTAATGCAAGAATGGAGCACAGCCCGCAAATCATGATCATCCCGATGATTGACATCATCTTCTTTCTGCTGGTCTTTTTCATGATGAGCACGCTCTACATGACGAATCAGCAGAGCATTCCCGTCAATCTGCCCGTGGCGGCCAGCGCGCAGCAGGACATCGTCAAGAGCTTTCAGGTAACAGTAGCCAAAGACGGCGCGCTTTATCTGGGCACGGACCGCATGGACCTTGCCGCGCTCAAACAGCATCTGCAGGAAGAATCGCGCTCGGCGGAAGTCGCCGTCTCCCTGCGCGCCGATGAGGACGTGGACTACGGCCATTTCATCGAAGTCATGGATGAGCTCAAGACCTCCGGCATCTCGCGCATCAGTCTGGCGGCCAAGAAATGATGAATAGGATGAACAGCGTAAAAGACGTAAAGGATAGGATGAAGAAGATGTTTCTTAGGAAGACAAAGTGCAGAAATGATGAAAAAAGCGGCAGGAGGCGCAAAAAGCTCCTGCTGCGTCCGCTGCCTCTTTCCTGCCTGCTGCACCTTATCGGACTCATCCTTTTGGGACTCGTGCTTCATAATAATGCCGTGCAGTCCGAAGAACAGCCGCCCGAGGCTGAAATCGTCATGGAAACAGCAGAGGCAGAGATGCCGCCAGAAGCTGTACCAGAGGAGCAAAAACAGGATACTTCATCATCTGAGCAGCAGGAAACGCCGAAGCCTGCGTCACCTGAGCCCACGGAATCTCCTGAACCTCAGCAAAGTCCTGAGCAAAGTCAGCCGGCACCGGCCGCGCAGCCTGCAAAAAAGGCAGAATCGGCTAAGGCAGAAAATAAACCGGCCAAGAATGCAGAAGTACCGAAACCTGCTAAAGCTGCCAACACGGCCAAGCCCGCAGCATCAT
>ERZ772897.2776-NODE-2776-length-14449-cov-8.351674_pt1 | contig 14449 bp, 10 predicted proteins | sample MGYA00512125_ERZ772897 | MGnify/ENA primary metagenome ERZ772897 (study PRJEB29015, sample SAMEA2737660) | human gut metagenome | biome: human gut; feature: human-associated habitat; material: faeces | place: China | collected 2012 ... | reverse complement strand
TGTTAGGCACGCCGCCAGCGTTCATCCTGAGCCAGGATCAAACTCTCATGTTAAAATGGTGTTTGTGTCCTGCCAGTTTTATCTGGCATTGTTTACTGTTAATTCGGGTAGCTTGTCAATCTTTCGATCAACTTGCTTGTTCTTGAATTTCTCTGAAAATCTTGGAATTTTCAGGGTTGCATTACTGTTTATTTGTCAAAGATCATAACCTCTTGCTTCGCAAGAGCTTGTTCGTTCGTTGCTGTTGTTCTCAGCGGCAACTCTGATATCTTATCATAACCGCTTTCGTTTGTCAACAACTTTTTTGAAATCTTTTTTCGTCTTGGAAAACTTTGTTTTCCGTGACAGGTATTTATGTTAACATATCTGTCAGACTTTGTCAACAACTTTTTTTGAAATCTTTTCAAGTTTCTTTCGAGCTGTTGTGTTGTCTCGGTGCTGCCTCAACAACGAATCTGAGTATATCATCCCCCACTGTACTTGTCAACACTATTTTTCGAATTTTTTGCACAAATTATCCCCTGCTACGTCAATTCCGCATAAACAGGGGATTTTTGCCATGTTTCTATTCTGTTTTTTACTATTTTACAAAGAACGGAAGCTTTTGTCCGAGCTGTTCCACCAGATATGCCAGATAGTTATTTTCATACAAACATGTAAGTATTCTGCTGTCTCTGGTATAATCTACGATCACCTGGCCCAGGGTTCCCAGGTCTCTGAAGATATTAAATGCGTATATTGTCCAAACAATTAGAACAGTTTCCAACATTCCAACCACAATACCTAGTAATTTGTCCAGGCTATGTACTATAGGTAGTTTCACAATCATCTTTGCCGAGAAAAATACGATATTAAGAAGATGATGCACCAAACCGATCGCCGCCAGCAACAGTATTGTCAGGATCACATTGAATATCTTTCCATCAAAGTAACTGCTCAGACCATTCCCGATCAGGAACAGCACCACACAGGTAATCAGCAGGGAGATCAGAGAGATCAGGGATTTTACCATTCCCTTCTTGTAGCCGTCCATCACCATGCAGATCAATACTACTGCCATGATGACCAGTAATAAATTCAGATTCATTGGTATACTCCTTTATTTTAACTGTATCGTATCTATTGTACTATCTGTCACCAGATAATATTTGTAGGAACCTCCTGCAGGAAGCAGAAGCCGGGCACTCTTACCGAAGCTGCCATGGTATTTTTCCACACCGTCCGTTGTAAAGATCTGGCACTCCGATTCGTTGTAGATCACCATGTCATCATCCCCGAAGAAAATATCCGTATAATCCACATCAAAATAGTAGCTGCCCACCTTTGCCGCCGAAGTATTGTACACATCCATGCGGTACTTGGTCTCCGCCTGGTCCGAAAGGAACACCAGTCCTACATATTTATCGCTGTAGAAAACCGACTGGATCTCGTCGTCATACAGGTATTCTCCCGCCGTCACAGGCTTCTGGGTACCCGAATAGATCATAAGGCGGCTGTCTCCTACCGCAAACGCTGTATCATTATTCATAAACTGCACTTTCGGCACGACCAGGTCGGAATAAGAATATGCGCTGACCATATAATCGCTCTGATTCTCGCCCACCGGTCCGAAATTGTAGAATGTCACATTACTTTTTACTACGCCTGCATCCACATACAGGTAACTGATTGCCAGAAGCTCTCCGTCCGGTGACAAACTGACGGATACCGGATAACCTCCATCCGTCATATGCGCCTGTCCCGTGTAGCTGTTGGTACCGTCCGCTTCGTAAGTCATGATCCAGGCTACATCCGTATCCGCCAGCACTGTTGTCACTCTTCCCGTTTCCGACACTGTGATATTTCGGATCGGCATGGTCGTTGTAATAGTTCCCAGTTGCTTGTCCGTATTCTGCACGTAGATCTCACGGCCGTTATAACTGCCGATAGCTGCCACATCGCCACAAGTAGCGATCTTCACATCCTGGATCACATAAGTCTGATTCCACTTTACATTTCCCTTGGCATCCGTACAGTGAGCGCCGTCTTTACTATATGTAAGAATACTGTTTTTCAACCGTATGTCTGTGGCATCCGATGAGACCTCCCGGCTAATGGAAGATACGGTGTCATATCCCGTATAGATATGTCTCTTTGCCTGTACCACCACAAGAGCAAGTGCTGCTCCCAAAGCCGCCACCACCAACAGCACCCGGTACACGATTTTCAGCCGGTGTTTGCGGATCTTTTTCTTATAGTCATCCTGACTCTTTTGCCGCTTTTCTTTTTCCTTCAGATAATTCTTGATATCTGCTGCCATGTATCTGTTTCCTTATGTATTATCGTAACTATTAAGAATCGCATTCGCAAAATTACTGCGGCGCAGTCTGCTTTTTGCTCATGTAGTTACAGTATAACACACTTCCCCTTTTTGAAAATAAGTTTTTTACGGGAGAAGGATTTCCTGACCGATCTTGATATCATCGGGGTCAGCAATACCGTTCAGGGAACAGATCTCAGATACTTTACTGTTGCTGCCGTAGTTCCGCAGAGAAATACCGATCAGTGTGTCCCCTCTCTGGATAGTATAATGTGTGGGTTGAGCAACCGCCTCCACTGTAGGAGTCTCTGCCACTGCAGGTTCTGCCGTCTGTGTCACATCCTGTATTGTTTCCTGTGTCGTGTTCTGTTCTGTTACCTCCGTCACATCTGTCGTATTTTTTGTGACATTGCTGTCCGCAGAGGTTCCATCCGCTACACTGCCCGTATTTTCTTCCGTCGGATCTACAGCACTGTTTCCCGTTCCATCCATTGATGCATTTTCCGTGCCTTCCGGCATCACTGTCTCTGCTGCAGTCCCAGTAGTATTTCCCGCCGCAGCATTTTCCTGTCGCAGGGCATCCTCCAGCTTGTCCTCCGCCACCAGCGTGCTGATCTGGCTCTGTTCCTCCACCGCATCCGGCAGTTTCTGCTCCATCAGGTTACTCATGGCCTGCCTGGCTGTCTCCCCCAGGGATTCTCCGGTGCTTTCCTGCCGCATCAATGCCAATGCCATCACGCAGAGCAGAACAAAGACACCGGCAGCCGCCATTTTCATACGACGCAGTCCAGTCGTTGGCATGGGTATAATATTATCCGGTTCCCTGCGTCTGTTCTCTACCGCTCTGCGATATTCCACAGGTGCATTCTCCGTATGTCCGGCGGCACGGAAGGCATTTCCGCTCTCCTGTCTCTGTCTGCGTTCCTCCTGCCGTTTCTTCACCACTTCGTATTTTTCCTGATCCACCTTCTCCGGTTCTGCCTCTTCCCCCCGGTTCTCCAACATATACGCCAGCATACTGTCATTTTTTTCATAGAACTGCGCATACCCCGCCACATACCGGCAGATCTCCTGTTCGCAGATCTGGAAACCTTCCACCATCTCACCATTCAGTATCTGGTAGCCTAAAAAGGTCATTTCCGAAAAATACTTTCTCCGCAGCTTCTCAATCTCCTGTTCCTGCGCCTGGGACAGGTGCCGCACCGGCTTCTGCAGGAAATTCAGCTTTGCGGAGCCATAGGCGAATAGATATGCCACACCGTCCTCTGCTGTCTTCCTGCCGTATAATGCTATGGCAATATCCTTGTTCTGTGCCATTCCATTCATTTGTTTTATGTAAGATACCACATAATCTTCCACATAGATTCTGCAGTGCTTGTCCGCCTCTCCGATCTGCGTTATGTTCTTCGGTAATTCCATACAAAAAACACCTCCCATGCCGTTTCTATCAGTTATCACTAACTATAGCATCCGCACAGGAGGTATTTTAGCGTTCTTTGTCGCACCCCTTCAAAAACAGTTCGACAAAGTTTGCACCATATTCTATGTATTCTTAGCTATGCTTCAAACTTATATACGGTAACAGAATCGTATTCTCTGCCGTTCTCCCCGCCAAATACATAGGAGGGGAAATTCTCATGATGAATGGTATCCGGGAAATACTGGGTCTCCAATGCAAAACCGCAGCGGTTGCCGTAGGTCACCCCATCTTTTCCGGGCTGTACATCAATAAAATTGCCTGCATAAAACTGCACTCCTGGCAGGGTGGTGTATGCCTTCATTACTCTGCCGCTCTTCGGGCCTTTTACTGTGGCAATATGCCGTAATGTACCGTCATCGTTCCATCCATCGATCACGAAATTATGGTCATAGCCTCCGGTCAGGAGTAACTGCTCATAATCTTCCCGGATGTCTCTGCCGATCTTCTTGGGCTGTGTAAAATCCATGGGTGTGCCTGCTACCGCACGAATCTCACCGGTAGGGATCGATCCTGCTGCCACCGGAGTAAAGTGCGAGGCTCTCAGCCACAGTTCATGCTCTTCAATGCTGCCTGCACCGTGACCGTCCAGATTGAAATAGGAATGGTTGGTCAGGTTGATAATGGTCTTCTTGTCACTGGAAGCATGGTAATGCAGAGTCAGCTCATTCTCTTCACTCAGAGAGTAGGTTACGGATACCTTCTTATTGCCTGGAAATCCCAGCTGCCCATCCTCATCCTCCAGAGAAAATGTCACGCTGTTCTCTCCTATCTCCGCATCCCAGAGTCTCTTATGGAATCCCAGTTGCTTATGGGTATGTAAATTGTTGGCACCGTCATTTTTGTCCAGCTGATAAGTAACGCCATCCAGCGTATACTCTGCACCGCCGGTACGGTTCGCACAGGGGCCGATCACCGTGCCGAAAAAGCTGTCGTTGCCGTAATAGCTCTCACCATTGTCAAATCCCAGCACCAGGTCGTCCGCCTTGCCCGCGGCATCCGGTACCAGTACGCGCACCAGAGTAGCGCCCAGATCTGTCACCGCTGCCTTCATACCCTTACTATTACTCAGGGTATACAGCGAGATCTCTTTCCCTTCCGGGCTTTTCCCAAATAAACTTTTTGTTACTGCCATTGTCTTTCCCTCCCACTTTTATCCATTTTTATTTCATGCATACTGTCTATAATTCCACTCTGCCCTCTAAAGCGCGGAGTAATGTTACCTCATCAATATATTCCAGATCTCCTCCTACAGGGACACCACTGGCAATTCTGGTCACCTTGATTCCTGTGGGCTTGATAAGCTTGCTGATATACATTGCCGTGGTCTCACCTTCCAGGCTGGAATTGGTTGCGATAATGACCTCCTCCACATCTCCCTGCAGGCGCTCCATCAGTTCCTTCAGCTTGATGTCACCGGGTCCCACACCCAGCATCGGGGAAATGGCACCATGCAGTACATGGTACACGCCCTCATATTTGCCGGTCTTCTCATAAGCCGCCAGATCTCTGGTGTTCTCCACCACCATAATGGTACGATGATCCCGTCTGGGATTCGCACACACCGGGCAGAGTTCCTTATCCGTCAGAGTATAGCATTCCTTGCAATAGCGGACATTGGCTCTGGCTTCGATCATGACGTTTGCCAGTCTGTCCACACGGTCCTTCGGCATATTGATCAGGTGAAAAGCCAGTCGTTGTGCGGACTTACTGCCAATCCCCGGAAGGGCTGCCAGTTCTTCTATTAATTTATTGATCTGTCCGCTGTAGAGTTCCATTAGAAAGGAAATCCTCCTAATCCTCCGGTCATTTTGCCCATAAGTTCTGCATTGGCTTCATCCGCCTTGCGCAGTGCTTCGTTGGCTGCTGCCACGATAGCATCCTGCAGAGTCTCGATATCCTCGGGATCCACGATCTCCTCTGCCAGCTTGATGGATGTGATCTCTTTTTTACCGTTGATGGTCACTTCCACAGCTCCTCCACCTGCGGATGCGGAGAACTCCTTGGTCTCCAGTTCCTTCTGTCCTTCTTCCATCTGACGCTGCATTCTCTGTGCCTGCTTCATCAGATTATTCATATTTCCGGGCATTGCGCCTCCGGGAAATCCACCTCTTTTTGCCATGTTGCTGTTTCCTCCATATTATTTATAATTGATTTCTCCGTGCTGCGCACTTTCGAAATCATAACATATATTCGCATTTCGGACTATTGTCCTACGTGCTCATATATGGTTGAGTTATTATTCTATCTTACCTTATCTGTAAGGCTGCCGCAATCCCAAATTCACGCAGGATCACTCTTCCTCATCGATCTCCATGTTGATGACCTTACTGAGATCCACATAGTTGTCTTCGAATTCTCTGCTGCTTTCCACCGTCTGGATCGTCACTTCAATCTCTTTGCTGGAAAAATCGGACAACAGCATTTCCAACTGCTGCTTGTTCTGTTCGTGGGCTTCCCCCTTGAAATAATCGGAAGCCAGTCCGTCCTCCAACACCACCATGAGCTTGTTGTCTCCACCCAGACTTAATCGGGCGTTTTTCAGATACATCTTCATGGGATTCTCGGCATTTCCCACGATGGCCGGCCATTTCCGTACGATCTCCTGGATATCCTCGGGGACCGCCTTCGGCAACTGTGGCTTCGGCTTTGCCACACCGGCCTGCGGCACTCCCTGTGCTCCGGGAGCTCCGGCAGGCATCTGGGCCGCCGTGACTACAATACCGTTCTCGACCTTTTCCTCCACCTGGCGGATTCTATCCAGGACCGCCTCCTGATCCGTCTCCATCTCCGGCTTGCACAGCTTGATCAGCGCGATCTCTACCAGAATACGTTTCTGTGCCGCATAGCGGATCTGGCCGGACAGTTCGGAGAAAATATGAATATAGCGGATGATCTGGTCCATGGACAGCATGGAAGCTTCTTCCTTCAGATTCGCCAGATTGTCCGTAGACATGTCTATGACATCCTCCAGATTATCCGCTGTCTGTACCAACATCAGATTCCGCAGATACCAGGTAAAGTCCGTGACAAACTGTACCAGCTCCCTGCCCTGCATGACGATCTCTTCCAACAGTTCAATGCAGCCTAACACATTCCGGTCCATAACGAAGCGCAGCAACCTGCTGAACACTTCCGTATCCACTGCCCCCAGCACATCCAGGGTCATATCGTAGGTCAGTTCTTTGCCCAGATGGAAGGCAATACACTGATCCAACAGGCTCAAGGCATCACGCATGGAGCCGTCTGCCACCTTGGCAATGTAGCGCAGAGCTCTGTCCTCCACCTGTACCTGCTCCGTGTCCATCAGTTCCTTCATGCGATCCGTGATGGTATCAATGGAGATTCGTTTAAAATCATATCTCTGGCAGCGGGACAGGATCGTAATGGGGATCTTGTGCACCTCTGTGGTCGCCAGAATAAAAATAACATAAGATGGCGGCTCTTCCAGCGTTTTTAACAATGCGTTGAAAGCTCCGGGGGAGAGCATATGCACCTCGTCGATGATGTAGACCTTGTATTTTCCCTCCGCAGGGGAATAGGATACCTCGTCGATGATCTCACGGATATTGTCCACACCGTTGTTGGAAGCCGCATCGATCTCGATGACATTCATGCTGGCTCCCGCCGCAATCGCCTTACAAATACGGCATTCCCCACAGGGGCCGTCCTCTGTGGGGTGTTCACAGTTCACTGTTTTCGCAAAAATCTTTGCCACCGTAGTCTTACCGGTACCTCTCGTTCCGGTGAAAAGATACGCATGACCGATCCGGTTCGCCCGCAGCTGATTCTTCAGTGTGGTCACGATATGATCCTGACCTTTGACGTCGGAAAAAGCATCCGGACGAAACTTCCGGTATAGTGCTGTATATGACATGTATTCTCTCTCTTCCTTGTAACTATTCAGAGCCATCAAATATTAGCAGATGCTTGGCGAAAATAGTTACTCATTCATTTTCTGTCTTAATCGCCGAAGCAGATGCCCAGCAGCTTCGCTTCCTGTACGATGGTAGCATCGGGATCCACGGTCTTTAACTTGCCCGCTACATCCTCTAACGGAACCCTTACGATCTCACGGTTCTTGTAACCTACCATGAATCCATACTGATTATCCAGGATCAGCTTGCCTGCCTCGGAGCCCAGACGGCTGGCGAATACTCTGTCATAAGGGCAGGGGCTTCCGCCTCTCTGCATATGGCCGGGTACGGTGACACGTACTTCTCTGCCGGTCTTCTCCTGGATCTGTGCAGCCACTTCGTAAGATACGGAAGGGAACGGATATTTTTCCATCTTTTTCTTGTAGTCTTTTTTGGTCAGGGCAGCATCTTCCCTGGAAATCGCACCCTCAGCCACAGCGATAATGGTAAAACGGCAGCCCTTTTTGTCCCTGTCTTCGATCTTCTCGATCACCTTATCGATATCATAAGGGATCTCCGGGAGCAGGATGATGTCCGCACCGCCTGCCATTCCGGCATTCAGGGTCAGCCACCCTACTTTATGTCCCATAACTTCCACGATAAATACTCTGCCGTGGGAAGCTGCTGTGGTATGGATGCAGTCGATGGCATCCGTAGCAATATCTACTGCGCTCTGGAAACCGAAGGTCATATCAGTACCCCACAGGTCATTGTCGATGGTCTTGGGCAGGGTCACGATATTCAGTCCTTCCTTGCGCAACAGGTTCGCAGTCTTGTGGGTGCCGTTACCACCGAGAATTACAAGGCAGTCCAGCTGCAGCTTGTAATAGTTCTGCTTCATGGCTTCGACTTTGTTCAGCCCGTTGGGATCCGGATCCTGGATCGTCTTGAAGGGGGTACGGGAGGTTCCCAGGATCGTGCCGCCCTTGGTAAGGATGCCGGAGAAATCCTTGTCTGTCAGCATGCGGAAATTACCGTAAATCAGTCCTCTGTAGCCATCGAGGAAGCCATAGATCTCGACCTCTTCCTTACTGTTCGCCAGGGTCTTCACCACACCTCTCATGGCAGCATTTAATGCCTGGCAGTCACCACCGCTCGTCAACATTCCGATTCTCTTCATCGTAGGATCCTCCGTTTTCTATATTTCATTATTTTCTCTTGCGTTTGCTGTAACTATGCAAAACTGTCTTCGTTCTGCCAATACTTATTTCTATTTTAATACATTTATTTTCATCTGAAAATAGTTTGTTGTAATTTCCGGCAGATTTCTCCCCTATGGCAAAACAAACCTCAGAAGCACCGGGCCTCTGAGGTTCGCTTATCATCTTATCATACGTTATTTGAATTTAAACTTTCCTTTGATCATGGTCACGTAGACAGCTGCGCCGCCACCGCCGACCACTACGGCTCCGGCTGCTGCCGCTGCCGCCACGCGGCCTGCGTTCGTTCCCTTACCGGAGGTCTCCGTTATCTGCTCTGTGCCGGATTCCTGAGAGTCGGAAGTCTGGGCGGTCATGGAATCTATCCGCTCCTCCTGCGGTGCTTCTCCACTCGATTCCTGCGTGTCCTGTGCCTCCCCGGAGGGCTTTGCCGCATCTTCCTTACGGTTTTCGTCCGCAGCGGGTGTTGTCGGGGGCACGGGAATTACAGAAGGCTTTACCACACCGGGTGTGACAGGCGTTGCCGTGGCTGCGGGAGGTGTTGCCGTGTCCGTGGCCTTCTGGTCCGTATTGGACGCCTGACTGCTGTCATCGTCGTCATCATCGTCATCGTCGTTACTGGCAGCAGGCTTCTTCGGTGCGATCTCATAACCGCAGACGGTACAGATCTCCGCCCGTTCTGTGGTGGCCGCGCCACCGGATGCATGTTTTTCCGTATTGCTGGTGATTCCACAGACACCACACTTATGCCAGTGTCCGGTCATATCGGACAGATATCCTTCTGCCCAGCTATGATCCGTCTTCGGAAGAACAATCTCTGTCGCTGTTATGCTCTTGCTTCCGTCCGCGGATGCAAAATACAGTCCGCAGACGTCGCAGGTCCAGTATTCGATGCTGCCCTCTGCCTGACAGGTGGGTTCCACCCGGTCGTGTCGGTTCAGCGGGCCGTGACCGGAGTTCCATGTCTTCGATACGGCGGGGCTTGCGTTATAATCATCGGTTTCTGCATAGCGGATCTGTGCAGTCACCTTCTCGTTGTGACCGACTCCGGTGGATTTGGTCTGCCCCCAGTCCGTTCCATCAAAGCTGAATTCCACGTCAGTGCGATCTGTGGTGATCTGCGCCGCCAGATCATTGCCGCTGACGGTAAAGGTCATGTCAAAGGCATCCGGATCCGGGGTATCCTCGCGGTCTGCTTTTGCGGTGCGAAGGATGTGCACACCAACATGGAAATTCTCATAATTCTGTGACTGTAATTCAACCAATAATGTGGCAGTCTTATTGATATCTTCCACAGCATTTTCTCCCAGGGTAAATATCAGCTTTCCTTCCGAATATTCAACCTTGGAATCTGCTGCCAAAATGTTCTCTGAATCCTCTCTCGTTATAACAGTCATTCCTGTTTTTCCCAGATCTTCGGACAGCCCCGGTATCTGCACCGCCTTCTCTCCTTTGGCCGCCCAACTGTATTTGAGATCCAAGTCTTGAATCTTCGGAGCAATTGCTTTACTGATTTCCAATTTTACCTGTGCCGTCAGCGTCTGATAGTATTCCGGATGCTCATTAGGAATAAACGTTGCCGTGTAGGTCTCACTATCGCCAACATAAGGAACCTTGTCATCATCGCTCTGGATCTGCCAGGTTCCGTCGATGGTCTTGGTTTCCAGTTTTGCCGTCAGTCCTGCCACTGTGAGTACACTCAGCTTATTGCCATAGGTTCCACTGGCGATGCCAACACCCTCTGCCCTAAGTGCTGCCGGGGCGATATTCACAGTCAGATCCTTCGTCGTCTGCTCCGGGAAGAAAGAAGAGTTTGTCCCGGTGTAAACGAGGGTGAACGTGGTCTCGCCCACGGTCTGCGCCTTGTAAGTTGCGGTGCCGTTTTGGATCTGCGCTGCGCTTACCACCGTGGTATCCCCGATCCGGATCTCAAAGCTGCCCTCCGTATCTTCCGCAGAGATGGGCTGTCCGTCTGTCGCAAAGTTTACCAGTGCCTTTGCGTTAAAAGTAATATCTTGTCCATAGGTGGGAGTAGCGTTATCTGTTCTCTCGAACAGCAGACCCGTGGTGTAATTCACACCAACTGCATTATTCTCCCCAAGAGAAGGGTAGTAGGCGATTCCGGTCTCTTTATCGTTGGCTTTCTTTGTCCAGAGTTCGGTGTTAAAGCCGTTTGTTTTGAGTTCTTCGAAAAAGCTGGAAGAGGTCAGTTGCAGGGTCGTACGCCCCAAATTGCGTTCATCATCTGTTTTACATATATCTTTATTGAAATAGCAATTTGTTGCACCGCTATCTCCACTATACACTATTCCTGCACGATCTCCATCACCTGCAATAGCAGCTATACTAATGCAATGATCGATAACTGTAAATGGACTATTGCCGCAGATTCCTGCCGCCGCAGATCTTCCCTGCACGTCTCCTTCAAAAAAGCACTGGGAAATCATAGTACCTTGTCCGGCATTGCCGCAGATTCCACCTGCTGTATGCCCTTTTACCGTTCCAGTAAAGGAGCAGCCATAAATTTCACCCACAGACAAATTTCCGCAAATTCCTCCTGCAATGTCACTCGAAACGATGGCTCCGTTGGCAGCCAACAGCATTACCTTACCGCTTTCTTTTTCACTGTTTAGGGTTTTTGAATAGCCTATTGTGCCAAATAAACCAGAACTATAAGTCTGCTTATCTTCTGTCATATCGATATGGCCTATCGTATGTCCGTCTCCACTGAATTTTCCTGTGTACGGAGTTCCTGGATCTCCAATGGAACTGAGTTGTACTCCGCTCACATCTATATCGTTCTCCAAGACGTAGTTTCCGCTCCATTTTGTATCATCCCGTCCGATGGCTACGAATTCCTCCGCCGTGGTGATCAGGGTATAGATATCCCAGTCGTCGCCATTCGTTGTAACATAGTTATAAACCGGTACGGAAGCAGCCTTCATCTCTCCGATCTTTGTCACCTTTGTCAGATTGATGTAAGTCCCTTTGGCTGTACCAAATCTACTTCCTGTACCTGTAGCCACTGCAGTGTTGGTATCGACACTGCCCTCATTCCAGATTGTAGAATTCAAGCCCTCCGGAAGTGCACCGCAAAGCTGGCTGGTAGTCAGGGGAATCACCTTATCGCTTGCTCCTTCTCCCACCCCGGCATTATTCAAATCACTGTTGTAATAGCAGTTGCCGATAAAGTTCATATCATTCGAATCCGTGCTTCCAGCTATGCCACCAACATTTTTGCCATTCCCTGTAATCTTACCACAATTCAGGCAATTACTGATGTCATACCTATTCGCTGATGCACCGGTAATACCACCTACATAGCTATCCTGTTGAGAAACTGTTACAGCACCTATATTATAACAGTATTGAACTACGCCGTTTCCAACGTTTCCTTCATAACTGGCAGTGCCCATGATTCCGCCTGCTGTAGAAATTCCACTTACTGAACTGCTATTGTAGCAGCCGGAAATATTTCCTATCAGACTTCCGCATACACCGCCTACCTGCCGCCTCGCACAAATCGTGTTTTCGATACTATAGCAGTCAGAAATATTTGCTCCTACTCCAGCAATTGCGCCCACAAAGCTTTTACCAGAAATATTAGCCCCCTTTACTGTGACACTTTTTATATAGCTGGAAGCAGTGGTAAAGTTGTGGCACTCTCCAAACAGACCCACATAGGAGGCTTCCTTTCCTGTAATTTTCATTCCGGTTATTGTATGTCCGCCGCCGTCAAAGCCTCCCCAGAAAGGGTTGCCATCTGTACCTATCGGCGTCCACTCCTTACCGCTAAGGTCAAGGTCAGAAACCAGCAAAAAATGCTCCCTTTCATAATCCGTGCCATTATTCACCTGCTGCGCCAGATACGCAAGCTGCTCTGCATTTTCAATCAGCCAGGGTTCTTCTTTTGTGCCTCTACCTTGGGTAAAAGCTACCGCTGTGCCATCCCAGGTATCTACTGTTTCCCCCTCCGCTCTCGCACTCACCGGCACGGCGATCCACGCCAGTGCCGCCAGTGCCAGCAAGGCCAGTCTCATCTTTACACTCCATGCTTTTGTATTTTTCTTCATAACCCTCATGCCTTTCTATATCCTGCAAAATTTCAAATATTTCCCATCTTTCGCAGGTACAAAATCCCAATCTTGTTTTTATACTATCCGTATCATTTATTATACCAAAAAAACAAAGGCATCGTCAATATTTTCCATACGATTCGTCTCATATTTTTATAAAATTTTGTTAAACAAGTGCGCCCACCGCAAAATCGGGCAGGCTGACTCATCGTAAATCGAGTAGGAGGCGGTGACCAACCGCCGTCCTCTCACACCACCGTGCGTACCGTTCGGTACACGGCGGTTTCAATAGTTGACGTGCATGGACTGGTACGCTGTCGCTAAATCATAGTAGCCCCAGCTTATCAGTCTTTCTTTATTCAACGCCCAGTTTACCGCTTTGTTCCCGGCATTAAACCAGTATCCTTTGCGGTCATTGGCGATTGTTGCCGCATAATGACTGGCTACTCCCAGTCCGATTAGTTTTCTCATTCTCGTTCTGGGTAGTTTCCACTGCTTCCAGATACACATCCGTATCCTTCGGTACAGCCATCCATTCAGGTCTTCGATGTTTCTTTTCATGTCTGCTATACTATAGTAGTTCAGCCATCCCCTCATATAGATTTCTACTCGCTTCATGGCTTTCACTATACTTCTGCATCTGCTCCGGGAAGTGAGCCTGCGCAGGTTTTCCTTGGCTTTCTTCCATGACTTTTCATGCACACGGATATAGATTCCTTTTCCGTTCTTCCCATAACAAAAACCAAGGTATTTAAAATTTCGTATTGCAAACACACTGACCGTACGGCTTTTCTCCCGGTTCACCTTCAGTTTCAGCGTCCCTTCCAGATATTTCGTACTGCTCTCCAACAACCTCTCAGATGCCCGTTCACTCTTCGCTAACAGTACGATATCATCTGCATAGCGGATGCACGGTACCCCTCTTTTGTTGAATTCCTGGTCAAACTCATTAAGATAGACATTGGCTAACAGCGGGGAGAGATTTCCTCCCTGCGGCGAACCTTCTTCCGTCTTGACCACTACACCGTTTTCCATCACTCCGCTTTTCAGATACCTCTTTATCATCTGAATCACTCTTTCATCCTTTACATCTCTGCGCAGGATATTTACAAGGAATTCATGGTTCAGCGTATCGAAATACTTGGACAGGTCAAGGACGACCGCCCTTGTATATCCCTGTTCTGCATACTCCTTTATCCTCTGAACTGCATCTTTTGCACTCCGTTCCGGTCGGTATCCGAAACTTCCTTCTGCGAACTTCGGCTCATAAATCGGTATCAGCTGTTGTGATATCGCCTGCTGGATAATGCGGTCTGTGACGGTGGGAATACCAAGCTTTCGTACTCCGCCGTCCGGCTTCGGGATTTCCACTCTTCTGACCGGGGACGGGGTATAGTGCCCTTTCCGTATCCTCTCTGTCAGTTCATGGCTATGTTCCTTCAACCACGGAAACGCCTCTTCGATAGTCATTCCATCTACTCCCGGCGCTCCCTTGTTTGCCTTCACTCTTTTGTAAGCTC
>ERZ772897.2760-NODE-2760-length-14489-cov-5.085354_pt1 | contig 14489 bp, 10 predicted proteins | sample MGYA00512125_ERZ772897 | MGnify/ENA primary metagenome ERZ772897 (study PRJEB29015, sample SAMEA2737660) | human gut metagenome | biome: human gut; feature: human-associated habitat; material: faeces | place: China | collected 2012 ... | reverse complement strand
CGTGCGCGAGAGCAGGGCGGGCGTATCGGTCAGCCGGTTTTCGATATAATAGAGCAGTGCGTAGACGAGAAGCAGCAGGGGAACGGTTTTCAGAACATCGAAAAACGCATCCTGCGCGGTCGAAAGTACAGCAGTCATGTCATTTTTACCTCTTCATTCAGATTGCCGTCTCTGCGGCGGCAGAACTCAGTATACCACATCCCTGCCGTTTTCTGCAATCGGGATTTGCAGCGTGCGGCCGGATTTTCAAGAAGGAAACGATATATTTTTATGAAATTCAAAGAACTGAAACTGAACAAGAATATCCTCAAGGCGCTTGCGGAGGCCGGCTATGAACAGCCGACTCCCATCCAGGAGCAGTCTATCCCGTCTGTTCTCGAGGGGCGCGATCTGCTCGGCTGCGCACAGACCGGCACGGGCAAGACCTGCGCGTTTTCCGTGCCGATCATCCAGCGGCTCGACGAGGACGCTGGACGCGGCATCCGTGCGCTCATTCTCACTCCGACGCGTGAGCTTGCGCTTCAGATCTATGAGAATGTATGCCAGTACGCGCGTTATATGCCCGTAACGGCGGCGGTCATCTTCGGCGGCGTGTCGCAGGTGCCGCAGGTCGAGGCAATCGAGCGCGGCGCGGACATCCTCATCGCGACGCCGGGCCGCCTGTGGGACCTCATGGGTCAGAAGATCGTCAAGCTGAACAAGGTCGAGACCTTCGTCCTCGACGAGGCCGACCGCATGCTCGACATGGGCTTCATCCACGATGTGACGCGCATTCTGGACAAGCTGGCTTCCCGCCGCAACCTCGGCATGTTTTCCGCGACGATCTCGCGCGAGGTCATGGACATCAGCTGGATGTACCAGCGCGACCCCGAGGAGATCACCGTGCAGGCCAAGGAGGAGAATAAGCCCGATATCGCGCAGTACCGCATCGACGTGGGCCAGAACGACAAGGCGCACGTCATGGCGCAGATCATCCGCGCCGAGGGCCACGAGCGCGTGATGGCGTTCTGCAACACGAAGGGCATGACCGAGCGGCTCAAGGCGTTTTTGATGATGGAAGGCCTCGAGGCCGACTGCATCCACGGCGATATCCCGCAGAAAAAGCGCGAGGCCGTCATGGCGCGCTTCCGCCGCGGCGAGCTGCCGATTTTTGTCGCGACCGACGTGGCCGCCCGCGGCATCGACGTCGACGACGTCGATGCGGTGTTCAACTACGACGTGCCGCTTGAAAACGAGTATTACGTCCACCGCATCGGCCGCACGGGCCGCGCCAAGCGCCGCGGCGTGGCGTACACACTGGTGTCGGATTATCCCTCCGGCATGCGGCTGGATGAAATCGCCAAGTTCACCGGCAATGAGGTCAAGAAGGCACATCTGGATGCGGAGGGGAAGTTAGTCGAAGACTAACAGAGCTTTATGCCCCTGCACCGTGCAGGGGAGCGAATAAAAGGGGGATATTCTCTTTCACGAAAGAGAATATCCCCCTTTTGAACCCCCAAGAGAAAGGTTTGCATTGCAAGCGAGCAGCTTGAAGAGCTGCGGCGCTTGCCGAATCGAGTGCCTGCTATTTTTGTTGCTATACGATTTGACTTTCTTCTATCTTCGCTGTCGCTTTGCCTGCGATTCGTTACCCTTACGCAATTTCCGTCTACTACAGATTTTCACTGTTTTGTCTGCCGAGGCGGCCTTGCTGGCACTCGCTGCAATATGGAGGCTGACGGTGGACGGAAATTAGTCCGCACTTCTACAAGCTGGGCAGAGCGGCAGCGGATAATAGAAGTAGGCCAAATCGTCTAGCAACGCTAACGCGGCGACGCCGCGCGCAATCATCTTCATTCCGGAGGCATAAAGGTCGTTCAAGCCTGAGACTGCCAATCTAAGCCTTTCTTTTGGACGGTCACACCGCCCGTTTTCTTTCTCGGGAAAGAAAATGAGGGGTGTGGTGCTGCGGCGTGCATGCCGCATACCCTCCGCACCTGTGCGGAAAAGCAGATGCAATTTGGTAACAAATTGTAACTTCTTCCTCCCTCGCCTTTACAAGGCGAACGATTTTCGCTATAATATCTCCGTATTACAAAAAACCAAGCAGCCTTCGCTGCGTTTTGCCAATGGGAGGCATGATGAAAGCAATAAAGAGGATCACAGCTCTGGCGCTCTGTGCGCTGATGCTGTTGGGCCTTCTCTCCGGCTGCGGGGAGAAGAAGCAAGGGGACGAGAAATTCGTCCTGAACGTGAGCGTCTGCAGCGTGATCGACTCACTCGACCCCGCGATGAACACCGACACGGACGCTGACAGCGTTTTCTACGCGCTCTATGAGAACCTGATGCGCGAGAGCGACGACGGCAGCGGCGAGGTGACGCTGACGAACGGCATGGCCAAGGAGTACACCGAAGAGACAAACTACGACGGCAGCGTGACCTACCGCTTCACGCTGCGCTCCACTGCGCGCTGGTCGGACGGGGAAAAGGTGACGGCGGATGACTTCGTCTATGCCTGGCAGAGACTTGCCGACCCCGCGACGGATTCGCCGAACCACGCGCTGATGAGCGTGGTGGCGGGCTATGACGACGTGTGCGAGACGGGCGACAAGACGAAGCTCCAGGTCTCGGCCAAGGACGAGTCCACGTTTGTCGTCACGCTGAGCGCGCCGTGCGCCTATTTTATCGAGGGCATCTGCACGGCGGTCGCCACGATGCCGCTGCGCCGCGATCTGACAGAGAACGGCGGAGGTTTTGACACGCCGGACCTTGTGAGCAACGGCGCGTACCATGTGAGCGCGTGGACGAAGAGCAGTGAGCTGACGGCGGCGCGCAACGACGAGTATTATGAAGCACGTCTCGTCGGTCCCGACGAGCTGCACTTCATCTTCACAGCGGGCGCGGACGAGGCGTGGCAGCTCTACGAGGCGGGCGACATCGACTACATCGCCCACCTGCCCGACAGCGTGATCGCCGAGCTCTCGCAGGACGAGAGCTGGAAGCCGACGGCGGTGTACGCGACGGCGAGCGTCCTTTACAACAACGAGAGCGACACGTTCTCGAACGAGCACATCCGCAAGGCCTTTGATCTTGCCATCGACCGCGCGGCCGCCACGGCGGCGGGCGGCACGGAGAACAGCCCCGCGACGGGCCTTGTCCCCTACGGCATTCCAGATTCCGGCGAGACGGAGGACGATTTCCGCACGACGGGCGGCGAGCTCTGCGCCATCGATGAAGAGGGCATGAGCGCGCGGGCAACGCAAGCGCAGGAGGAGCTGACCTACGCGGGCTATTACAGCACGAGCATGTTCCCACCGGTCGAGCTTCTGTACGTGACCGGCACGGAGAATGACGCCGTGGCGAGCGCGCTGCAAAACATGTGGAGCACGACGCTCGGCGTGAACGTGATGCTGCGCGGCGTGACGCAGTCAGAGTACAACGCGCGCATGGAAGCGGGGAACTACGAGCTCGCGCTGCAAAAGGTCACCGCGCTCTACGACGACGCGATGGGCTTCCTCGACCGCTGGTGCAGCGAGGATGAGCAGAACCTGATCAGCTATGAGAACGGCACCTACGACGTGCTGATGGGCGTCGCCAGAGCGTCGGAAGATCCTGTGGCGCGCACAGCGTTCCTGCACGATGCGGAGACGATGCTGCTCGGTGAGACGGCGCTCTCGCCCGTGTATTTTGACGGCACGGCGCACATGCTGCGCGACACGCTGCGCGGCGTCTACACCGACGGCTTTGGCAACAGCTACTTCGCCGGTGTGCGCGCGAACACAGACTGAACTGTGTGAAATGAAACAAAATGGCAGCTTTTGCCCAAAAAAGCTGCCATTTTTTCTTACTCTGACAGGAAACTTGCAAAATAGTGCTTGCTTTTTGCGAACAAACAGACTACAATATGACCCTTGGGCGGCTCTGTTCGCCCGTACTTTTTCTGTTGTGAAGGTGTAACCATGACTGCGATTTTGAATCTGGCCGTTGCGCTGCTCGCAGGGCTTTTGATGACCCGTATTTTTAGCCGCTGGCATCTGCCTGATGTCACGGCGTTTCTTGTGACGGGCGTTTTGATCGGGCCGTTCGTGCTGGGCCGGCTCGGCATTCCGGGCATCGGCTTTGCAAGCTACGACCAGGTCGAGGCGCTGAGCATGATCTCCGATGTGGCGATGGGCTTTATCGCCTTTTCCATCGGCAATGAATTCCGCCTGAGCCAGCTCAAAAAGACTGGCAGGCAGGCGATGATTATCGGCGTCTTGCAGGCGCTGGCTGCGCTGGCCTTTGTCGACGTTGCGCTCGTGATCTTCCACTTCCTGCGCCCCGATGTGCTGTCCGTCCCTGCGGCCATCACACTCGGCGCGATCGCCACGGCCACCGCACCTGCGACGACGCTGATGGTCGTGCGCCAGTACAAGGCCAAGGGCGAGCTGACGGATCTGCTGCTGCCGATCGTCGCGCTCGACGACGCGGTGGGTCTCATCGCATTTGCCGTATCCTTCGGTATTGCCCGCGCGATGGACAGCGCACAGTTCAGCCTCGCAAGCATTTTGCTCTCTCCACTCATTGAGATCGTCGGCTCGCTGCTGCTCGGCGCGCTTGCGGGTTTCGTGCTCACGAAGCTTGAGACGATGTTCCGCTCGAACTCGAACCGCCTGTCGCTGAGCATCGCGTTCATCTTTCTGATGGTCGGCCTGTCCGCAGTGGACTTCACCGTCGTGGGCGTGGACTGCGGCTTTTCGCCGCTGCTCGTGTGCATGATGCTCGGCACGGTGTTCTGCAACATCTGCCCGCTGTCGGACGATTTGATGAACCGCGCGGACAAGTGGAGCACGCCGATGTTGGCGGTGTTCTTTGTCGTGAGCGGCGCAAACCTGCGCTTGAGCGTCTTTTCTCAGGGTGTGCTCGTGCTCATCGGCGTTGTGTACATCATCGCGCGCTCGGCCGGTAAGTATTGCGGCGCGCGCTGGTCGGCCAAGGCGGTGGGCTGTGACCACACGGTGCAGAAGTACCTTGGCATCATGCTGCTGCCGCAGGAAGGTGTGGCGCTCGGTATGTGCGTGAGCGCACAGGTGCTCGGCGCGGATGGCGAGCTGATCCGCAACATCATCCTCTTCTCCGTGCTGATCTACGAGCTGGTCGGCCCGCTGGCGACGAAGGAATCTCTCAAGGCCGCCGGCGCGATCACCGAAAAGCCCAGGGAAGTCCTCGAGCGCCGTGAGCGCAAGCTCGCCGAGGCCGAGCCCAAGGAATTCCTCGAGCGCCGCAAGGAGCGCGCAAACAAAAAGTAAATCCGCTGAAAGGAGATGGCCTTGGTCATCTCCTTTTTTTGCCCCGGGCGGGAACTTTTTGTGAATTTGCGCGTCTAAAGAGGAAAGGCACTTGACATAACTTGTGAAAATTATGTACAATAAAGGCGAACAAACCGATAAGGGGGAATCATTATGGAAGGACGTCGGGTCAGCCGCCGCAAACCGCGGCGCAATCCGCTTTATGTGCTTTTTATGGGACTGCTGGCGCTTTCGCTGGTGCTCCTGATCACGGTGGTCGTGCTGGGCTTCAAGCTCAAGAGCGCGCGCAGCGATCTTGCTGCGGCGCAGACGAAAATCGAGCAGCTGCGCGGCGGCCAGCAGACCGGCGAGGACGGCCAGACTGTGACCGGCGAAGATGGCTCGATCACCGGAGAGAACGATGTGAGCGACCCCGCGCAGGGCGATAATATGAGCGGCGATAATCAGACGGGCGGCGACACGATCGACTGGCTCGACCTCACAGGCCATGACGAGGTCTCCGTCAAGCCGAACTCTGTGTACGACAAGTATTACATCTACTACACAACCGGCGGCGTGAATCTGCGCAGCGGCCCGGGCACGAGCTATGACAAGGTCACGACCGTGTCGCTCGGCAGCGAGGTACAGGCTGCGGCCAAGCAGGATGGGTGGACGTTCGTCAGCGTGGACGGTAAGTTTGGCTGGATCAACTCGGACTTCCTCTCCACCACGCGCCCCGCATCGTAACAATATCAAGCAAAAAAGGAGCAAGCCGAAAGCTTGCTCCTTTTTGCTGTTCAGTTGCCGCCGCAGCCGCCTTTATCCTTCAGGGAGCACGCTCCTTTGAAGCCGCAGGCGTTGCAGTGGTTGTTCGGGTCGGACACGACGCTGCCGCTCAGAAAGCGCAGCGCGGCGTCGTCTGCCTTGCCGGAATAGCCGGGGAAGAGCATGATGCCTGCCATGCCGACAGCGGTGCGCTCGGTGTCGTCGATCGTGCCGCAGAGCAGCGCGTCGATGCCGTAACGCTCCAAAAGGCCGACGGCAGCGTCGGTGCTGCTTTCTTCCATCGGCTCGAGGAACTCGCGCACGATCTTTCCGTGGTCGTCCTCATAAAAATGGAAGGCTTCGGCATTGGCGAGCGGGGAGAAAACCTCCCCACTCACAACAGGGATTGCAATACGCATTGCTTTCCTCCTTTTACACCTCAACGCCCTTGCCGTCGTTCCACTTCCACGCGCGGACCTCGGGCAGATCCACGCCGTTGTCCTTGATATACTGGCGGTGCTCAACGAGCTTGTCGTTCATCTTCTGGATGAGGTAAGCACCGCGGTTGCCGAGCTGCGGCAGGCGCTGCACCGTGTCGATGACGAGATCGAAGCGGTCGATATCGTTGAGCACGCGCATGTCGAACGGGGTCGTGATCGTGCCTTCCTCCTTATAGCCGCGCACGTGCAGGTTGCGGTTGTGGCGGCGGTAGGTCAGCTCGTGGATCAGCGTGGGATAGCCGTGGTAGGCAAAGATGATGGGCTTGTCCTTGGTAAAGAGCGTGTCGTACTCTGCGTCGGTCAGGCCGTGGGGATGCTCGGTGTGCGGCTGGAGCTTCATCAGGTCGACGACGTTCACGACGCGGATCTTGAGCTCCGGCAGCTCGCGGCGCAGGATCGTCACAGCGGCGAGAGTCTCAAGCGTCGGCGTGTCGCCGCAGCAGGCCATGACGACGTCGGGCTCCTGGCCCTGATCGTTCGAGGCCCACTCCCAGATGCCGATGCCCTGCGTGCAGTGCTTGACGGCCTGCTCCATCGTCAGCCATTGCTGGCGCGGATGTTTGCTCGCGACGATGACGTTCACATAGTTACGGCTCTTGATGCAGTGGTCAAAGCAGGAGAGCAGGCAGTTGGCATCGGGCGGCAGATACATGCGCACGACGTCGGCCTTCTTGTTGGCGACGTGGTCGAGGAAGCCGGGATCCTGATGCGTGAAGCCGTTGTGGTCCTGCTGCCAGACGTTGGAGGCGAGGATATAGTTGAGGGAGGCGATATCGTGGCGCCAGGGGAGCTCATTGCACATCTTGAGCCACTTGGCGTGCTGGGAAAACATCGAGTCGACAATGCGGATGAAGGCCTCGTAGCTGTCAAAGAAGCCGTGGCGGCCCGTCAGCAGGTAACCTTCGAGGAAGCCCTCGCAGAAGTGCTCGGAGAGCATGGAGTCCATCACGCGGCCGTCGGGGTCAAGGTGATCGTCGATGCCCTCGATCTGCTTGTCGAGGAAGCGGCGGCCCGTGACGTCAAACACGGCCTGCAAACGGTTGGACGCCGTCTCGTCGGGTGCGAAGATGCGGAAGTTGCGCGACTCCATGTTGAGCTTCATCACATCGCGGACATAGGTGCCAAGGACGTACATGTCCTGCGCCTCGACCTCGCCGGGGGCGGGGATATCGACCGCGTAGTCGCGGAAGTCGGGCGTGCGCAGGTCGCGCAGGAGAAGACCACCGTTGGCGTGCGGGTTTGCGCCCATGCGGTGCTCGCCCTTGGGCGGGAAGGACGCGATCAGCTCGACCGGCGTACCGTCCTCGTTGAAGAGCTCTTCGGGTTTGTAGGAGCGCAGCCATTGTTCGAGCAGCGGCAGGTGCTTGCTTTCATCCGCGCCCATGGAGATGGGCACCTGATGGGCGCGCCAGCTGCCTTCGATCGCGTTGCCGTCGACCTCCTTCGGACCGGTCCAGCCCTTCGGGGTGCGCAGCACGAGCATCGGCCAGCGGGGGCGGCTCGCCTTGCCGCTCTCTCGCGCGGTGCGCTGGATGCGCTTGATCTCGCGGATGGCCCAGTCGACCGCGGCGGCCATCTGCTGGTGCATCGTCTCGGGCTCGTCACCCTCGACAAAGCGCGGCTCCCAGCCGCAGCCGCGGAAGAAGCACTCGACCTCCTCGTGGCTCATGCGGGAGAAGATGGTCGGATTTGCGATCTTGAAGCCGTTTAAGTGCAGGATCGGCAGGACTGCGCCGTCGGTGATCGGGTTCATGAACTTGTTGCCGTGCCAGGACGTTGCGAGCGGGCCGGTCTCGGCCTCGCCGTCGCCGACGACGCAGGCCGCGATCAGGTCGGGGTTATCCGCCACCGCGCCGAAGGCGTGGGAGAGGGAATAGCCCAGCTCGCCGCCCTCGTGGATAGAGCCCGGCGTTTCGGGCGCGACATGGCTCGGGATGCCGCCGGGGAAGGAGAAGCGCTTGAAGAGCTTCTGCATGCCCTCCTTATCGCGCGTGATGTTGGGGTAGACCTCCGTATAGCTGCCGTCCAGCCAGTCCTGCGCGACCATGGCGTTGCCGCCGTGACCGGGGCCGGAAAGGTAGATCATATCGAGGTCATCGCGCTTGATGACGCGGTCTAAGTGCGTGTAGATGAAGTTCTGGCCCGGGCAGGTGCCCCAATGGCCGACGATGGTCTGCTTTAAGTCGCTCTCGCACAGCGGGCGCTCGAGCAGAGGATTATCGAGAAGATAGAGCTGGCAGGCGGTCAGATAGTTTGCTGCGCGCCAGTAAGCGTCGATCTGTTTGAGCTCCTCGGGCGACAGCGGCGGCTTTTTCGACAGCCGTGCAGTGCTTTTTTGCGTAGGCATGGAAAACTCCTCCTTTTTCTTTTGATTGATGATGTTAGTATATCATTTAATTTTGAAAAATCAATAGTCAGACATAGAAAACGAGGCAAAATCTTAAAATCTATCAAAATAAGCGGATCGCTATTTTACAATTTGCATGAATTTAAACGATAACAAAACGAAAAAATAGGGAAAAGACGGTGCAAGCGCACCGCCTTTTCCCTATATGAGAGAGATGAGAGAATAGCAAAATTAGTCGATCGGGCAGACCCAGCCGAACGGGTCGGGCTTTGTGCCCCACTGGATGCCAGTCAGCTCGTCGTAGAGCTTCTGAGACAGCGCACCGATCTTGTTGTCGTTGACCTTGTAGTCTCTGTCGCCCCAGCTCAGCTCGCCGATCGGGGAGATGACGGCGGCGGTGCCGATGCACCACGCCTCCTCCAGCGCGCCGGACGCCGCGGCGTCAAAGAGCTCGTCCACGCTCAGCAGACGCTCCTCGACGGGCACGCCCCAGCTCTTTAAGAGCTCGATGGCGGACTTGCGCGTCACGCCGCGCAGGATGGAGCCAGTCAGCGCGGGGGTGACGACGGTGCCATTGATCTTGAACATGACGTTCATGCCGCCGCCTTCTTCGACGTACTTGCGCTCCACGCCGTCGAGCCACAGGACTTGAGAGAAGCCCTTTTCGATGGCGCGGTCGCCCGCGCGGTTGGCCGCGCCGTAGTTGCCGCCGCACTTGGCCTCGCCCGTGCCGCCGCGCACCGCGCGGACGTCCTCGGTCTCGACCATGATGGGAACGGGCTGTAAGCCGTTTTTGAAGTAGCTGCCGGAGGGGGAGAGGATGATGGCGAAGGTCGCCTCATGCACGCCGTGCAGGGCAAGCGTCGGGTCAGTGCCGTACAGGAACGGACGGATGTAGAGGGACGTGCCGGGATCGCTCGGGACCCAGTTCTCGTCGACCTTGACGACGGTCTTGATGGCCTGCAGCGCATCGTCGGGATCAAGCTGGGGCAGGCCCAGACGCTCGCAGGAGCGGTTCAGACGGGCGACGTTCTCCCAGGGGCGGAAGAGCTGCACGCCGCCGTCGGGACGGCGGTAAGCCTTCATGCCCTCGAAGACCTCGGTGCCGTAGTGCAGGACGCTCGCGGCCGGGGACATCGTGATGGGGCCGTAGGGCACGACGCGCGCGTCATGCCAACCCTTGTCGGCGCTGTAGTCCATCAGGAACATATGATCGGTGAACACGGTGCCGAAGCCGAGCTGGTCGGACGGGGGCAGCGTGCCGGGATGGGTAGTCTTAGTGATCGTGATATTCATAAGGATGACCTCCTGTCGAAATTTGTTTGCTCTTTAGATTTCCTTGAGATGCTCCATGTTGTGGCGGATGCCCTCGCAGCAGGCGTGGAAGGTGGCCTTCTCGTCGGCGGTCAGCGGCAGCTCGACGACCTGCTCGACGCCGTTTTCACCGATGACGCAGGGAACACCCGCGAACAGGCCCTCTTCGCCGTACTCGCCGCACAGCTCCGTGCTGGCGGGCAGGATGACCTTCTCGTCGTGCAGCACGGCGTAGGCCATGCGCGCGGCGGTGGTGGCGATGCCATACTCGGTGCAGAACTTGCCGGAGAACGTGACCCAGCCGCCGCCAATGGACTCCTTCTGCAGCGCGTCGCGGTCGAAGCGGAAGCGCTCGTCGGTCTTGGCCCACTCATCCAGCGGCACGCCGCGGAAGCTGACGCAGGACCAGGGCGCGAACTGCTGGTTGCCGTGCTCGCCCATCATGTAGCAGGTGATGGACTTGTGGTCAAGGCCGGTCTGGCGCGCCAGCGCGCTCAGAAGACGGGAGGTGTCGAGGCCCGTGCCGGTGCCGAACACGCGGCCGCGGGGCAGGCCCAGATGCAGTGCCAGCTCGCGCGTGACGATGTCGCAGGGGTTGGTGATGTTGATGAGCACGCCGTCAAAGCCGCTGGCCTTGATCTTTTCCGCGTAGCCGCGCACAGCGGGGATGGTGAAGTCCATCTCGGTCACGCGGTCATGCGTGCCGCGCAGCAGGTCGATCTTGCCGACGCTGTTGACGATGACGTCGCACACGCCAAGGTCGGAGAAGTCGCCGCCGCGCACCGTCACGCGGTGGGGCATGTACGCGACTGCGTCGCGCAGATCCTGCACTTCGCTTGCGAGCTTCTGCTCGTTCTGGTCGACGAGCACCAGCTCGTCCGCGATGCCCTGGATCGCCAGAGCGTAAGCCACATGTGCGCCGACATGACCCATGCCGACCACGCCGAGAACTCTTTTCTTTGCCATAAGAATACTTCCTTTCTCAAAAACGGTGTGCCCGTGTAGTTAACTGATCGTTTGTGCGGCCCTTACATGCCGAAGTTGGGGAAGAGCACGCAGGTATAAAGCATGGCGAGAACCATGTACAAAACAAGGATGATGGCGAAGGCCTTGAAGGTCTTCTTCATGACGTCGCTTTCGTTGCCCACCTGGTCGACCGTCGCGCAGGCGGCGACCGTGTTGTTCGGGCAGATCAGGTTGCCGAGCGAAGCGCCCGCGTTCTGACCGGCGAAGATCGTGATGGGGTTCATGCCGAGCGACGCCGCGGCGTCGATGTGCATCTGAGCAAACATGATGTTGGAGCCAAGGCCCGTGCCGGTGATGAACGCACCGCTCGAACCGATGAGGACGGCTGCCGCGGGATAGAAGCGGCCGACGACGGCGGCGATGTCAGAGGCGAGGAGGTTCATCATGCCCGTGGAGGAGGACTGCATGATGTAGGCGACGATAAGGAGGCTGCCCATCGTGACGAGCACCGGCAGCACGCCGCTCGCGGTGCGCTTGCAGACGGCTTTATAGGTCTTGAAGTCTACGCCCAGCGTGAGCGCGCCGAGGATGCCGCACACAAGAATGACAAGGTCGACCCAGAAGATGTAGCCGAACGTGCACATGATGGCAAAGCCGTTTTCAACGACGGCGGGGAAGCCGTAGCGGATGAGCGGGAGCAGCACGAGCATGTAGACGTAAGGCGACATGGCCTTGAACGAGCTGTACTTGCGCTGATGGTTGGCGCTTTCATTGCGGAATTCGTCCGGAGTCTTCACGCCGACGAGCTTGACATACGCAACGGAGAGAAGGATGGAGATGAGGCCCGTGCCCATGGAGGTGACCTCTGCGCCGACGAAGTTGGAGAGGAGAAACATCGTGAGGCACGTGCTCACACCCGCGAAAGTGAGGTAGGGGAGAATGCCCTTGTAGCCCTTTTTGCCGAACGCCATGCCGACCATGATGAACGGGATGACGAGCACGCCGAACATGTGGAAGCGGCCGGCCATTGCGGCGTTCTGCGCAACGGTGGCAAGGCCCGCGTCAACGAGGGCCGCACCGCCGTTGATGGTCGTCAGGCCCGCACCGCCGAACGAGGCGGGCGTCGCGTCGCCGAGCAGCGCGATGGAGATGGAGGTGGTGGGGTTAAAGCCGAGGGCCACGAGGAACGGGGCGGCGATGGCGGCGGGAGCGCCCGCGCCCGCCGCGCCCTCAAGGAAGATCGGCAGCATCATGCCGATGATGACGACCTGCACGCGGCGGTCGTCGCTGATCTGCGCAATGGTGGCTTTCACATCCTCAATGGCGCCGGTCTCGCGCAGCAGGTTCAAAATGGTGAACGCGCCGAAGACCATCAGCACGATCTTGAGGCCTTCCTTGATGCCTTTCCAGACCAGAGGGTCGAGCACTTTGACATTTTCAGCGAACGTGAGACCGTCGAGGTTGAAATAGGTAAAGGCAAGGATAAGCGTCCAGGCAAGGGCGATGGGCGAGACGGTTTTTGCGGATTTTTTGAAGCCAAGGATGCCGGCGAGCACGACGACAATTGGACTGAGCGCCATGAGGAAGTTTAAAAAGTCCATTGGAGGGATCTCTCTTTCTGAAAAATGTGGAATGGGGGATCTATTTCCGCTTTTTTCGCCGGCCGAACGAGAAAAAGTGAAAAAACTAAGAGGAAGAGGCTCCGTCGAATCGACGGAGCCTCTTTCGTGATATCAGTCTCTATCTCGTGCGGAGAATCGGGAGAGAAGTCGAAGTTGCGTCGCGATTCGGACGGGCTGTTCAGTTTTGTTTCTTACCAGTACTGCCAGAGGCAGAATAATAAAGGACGCCAGCAGAATAAGGCTGGCGTCCAGAATAATCATGCTGTTCATATCAGAACAGGAGAAAGCGGCACAGGCGGCCTGTGCGAAGTGAGATGCAGCTGCATTGGCAAAGAACTGAGTCATCAGACATTTCTCCTTTCCTGAAGATGAACGCATCTTAACACACATTTTTTCACCCTGCAAGGGGGAAAAGTGACTGATTATGCAAGATTGGACGAGTACACAAAAAACAGAAATACCCACTTTTCGACATTGTTAAAAAGACATAATGAATCCTAATGGTTCCTTCATGTCATGGAAAGAAGCACTGCATAGGGACTTCCCGTGCGGCCATAGGATGGAGAAAAAGAGGAGGCGTTTTTATGCTGTCGATTGCACTTTATTTGCTTACGCACGCCATGCTGCTCTCGCTCCACCTGTCGGGCGGCTCGTTCCCGCGCCCGCTCTCGGCACAGGAGGAAAAGAAATACGTTGAGCGCATGCTTGCGGGCGACATTGAGGCGCGCAATGTGCTCGTTGAGCACAATCTGCGCCTTGTCGCGCACATTGCCAAAAAATACTACACCCAGTCTGACGAGCAGGACGATCTCATCTCCATCGGCACCATCGGTCTCATCAAGGGCGTTTCGAGCTACCGCCCGGAAAAGGGTACGAGGCTCGCGACCTACGCTGCCAAATGCGTGGAGAATGAGATTCTGATGTACTTTCGCAGTCGGAAGAAATTACAGGGCGAGGTGTCGCTCAACGATTCGCTCGATTCCGACGCCGACGGCGAGTCGCTCTACCTCATGGATGTCGTCGGCGTCGAGGACACGATGTATTTGGACATTCAGGACCGCGACGACTGCCTGCGCGTGCGAAGGCTCGTGCACGAGTGCCTGACCGAGCGAGAGGAAGAGGTCATCATCTCGCGTTACGGCCTCGGCGGCCGGATGCCCCGCACACAGCGTGAGGTCGCCAAAAAGCTCGGCATCTCGAGGAGCTATGTATCGCGCATCGAAAAGCGCGCGCTGCAAAAGCTGGAGGAAGCCCTCGGTGAACGGGAATAAAAAACGCGGGGCGCATTAGCGCCCCGCTTATGGTATTAAGGAGATAAACCGACAGAACAATATCGCCCTGCTATATTATTACGCTGGCTCAGAAACTTTTTCATCGGTGCCGCCAAGTGCGGCCATAAGCAAGTTCAACCAATTGGAGATTTGATCGTTTCCTTGAGTATTATCACACCAGGCCTGATAAAAATGCTGGAATTTTAAAGTCGTTGGAGTTCAGTGTGTTTCTGCCGGAGCCGTCGTTTTTAAGATATGTTTCTGCAAATTGCGCCACAAGTGTGGAATATTGTAAGATCAATTCGATGATGTATTCTTTGGCGCACTTTACATGGTCGGCGCTGTAATCGAAATTGGCAAACGAACGCTCTGCTGTTAAAGGCTTGCCTGCGTGGTTTAATGCATGCCGGATATGTTCTTGATACTTTTCGTGTTCGGTCATGGAAAATCCCCCTTTC
>ERZ772897.2754-NODE-2754-length-14527-cov-2.735627_pt1 | contig 14527 bp, 10 predicted proteins | sample MGYA00512125_ERZ772897 | MGnify/ENA primary metagenome ERZ772897 (study PRJEB29015, sample SAMEA2737660) | human gut metagenome | biome: human gut; feature: human-associated habitat; material: faeces | place: China | collected 2012 ... | reverse complement strand
AGCGTTCAGCTTTACGAACACGACCCTGTTGCAGTTCTATGCGCTGTGTATGGTTGAGTAACTCTTCCGGGGCGAGCGAAGTTTCAAGCGCCACGGCGGCGTTGAGGTAATCGGGTTGATCTTGCGGCCCCAGCGGTGGGGTGCGGTAAAACGAAGAAACGGCAAGAATGTGGCTTTCAGGGATATCGCCTAATGCTTTCAGGGCAGCATTGACCTGCTCCAGCGGAGAGGCCAGATTGCTGCCTATGGCAATATACGCCACTGTCATGCGGTACCCTCACGACGCGGTGCGCGTTTGCGTGGACGACGAGTACGACGACGCGGTGACGGTTCTTCATCCAGCTCGTTAAGCATCCCTTTTTGATCTGGTGGTGCGGAAACCTGGAACTCACCCCACCATTTCACCAGACGCTGCAGTTCAGCATTACGTTCAACTTCAGCTCGCAAGGCCAACAGGTCATAAGCCGCACGGAACTTAGGATGCTCCAGCAGTTTCCATGCGCGTTTACCCTGACGACGGGACATACGCAACTGCAACTGCCAGATATCGCGGGTTAACGTCGTCAGACGTTTCGGGATTGCCAGTGAACGGCAGGCTTCGTCCAGCACGTCGTTCATCGCCAGCGCGAAAGCGTCGTGATAGGTCAGGCCGCTTTCCTGGGCGATCTTCTGTGCCGTCTCCAGCAGTGGGTACCAGAACATGGCGGCAAACAAGAACGCCGGGTTCACGCGCATATCGTTATGGATACGCGTATCGGTATTCTTCAGCACCTGTTCAATGATCCGCTCCATCGGGCTGTCGCCATTTTCCGTAAAGTAGCGGGTAATGGTCGGGAACAGCGGCTGGAACAGATGATATTCACACAACAGCTTATAGGTTTCGTAACCGTAGCCCGCTTGTAGCAGTTTAAGCGATTCTTCAAACAGGCGTGCCGGTGGGATATCGTTCAGCAGGGTAGCGAGGCGAGGGATCGGTTCTGCGGTTTCCGGGCTGATGCGCATACCCAATTTGGCGGCAAAACGTACCGCGCGCAGCATACGTACCGGATCTTCACGGTAGCGCGTTTCCGGGTTACCAATCAGACGGATAACGCCGTCCTTCAGATCCTTCATACCGCCAACGTAATCACGGACGGTAAAATCCGCTACGCTGTAATAGAGGCTGTTGATAGTGAAATCGCGGCGCTGGGCGTCTTCTTCGATGGAGCCGAAAATGTTGTCGCGCAGCAACATGCCGTTTTGCCCGCGTTGGGAGGTCGTGCGGTCGCTGACGTTACCTTCGTGGTGTCCACGGAAGGTCGCAACTTCGATAATCTCCGGGCCAAACATTACATGAGCCAGACGGAAACGGCGACCCACCAGGCGGCAGTTACGGAACAGTTTGCGCACCTGCTCAGGCGTGGCGTTAGTGGTTACGTCAAAATCTTTCGGCTTTTTGCCAAGTAACAGGTCGCGCACGCCGCCGCCAACCAGCCAGGCTTCGTATCCCGCTTTGTTGAGCCTGTACATTACCTTCAGGGCATTTTCACTGATATCTTTGCGGGAAATAGCATGCTGCTCACGCGGGATCACCGTCACCTGTGGACGGGCGACTGCCTGTTCAGCCTCGCTTTCCTCGCGGCTTAGCACCTTGCGGCAAAAATTAGCGACTCGGGTAAAAATAGTACACCTCGGTAGTGTCAAACATCATTCAGGACAAAAAAATAGCGGCTAATCATAGCTCAGCATGACGCATTTGAGAATGTTGAATTTACAATTGCCGACTCGGGCACGGCGGTCAGCGTCCAGTTTTTGACGGCTGACTGAAGGATTTGCTCGACGCTGAAATCCTGCCAGTGTGCTTCTGCCTGCTGCCCCAGAAATTGAAGTGCCGCGATTAGTACCGGGCGTGGATCGCCTTTCGGCAACGCAGGCGCATGATTCTGCTTGGAAAGTTTAGCGCCTTGTGGATTAAGCGCCAGCGGCAGATGAATGTAATCTGGCACTTTCCAGCCAAAAAGCTGGTACAGCGAGATTTGCCGCACTGTCGGTTCGATCAAATCTGCCCCGCGGACAATTTCGCTCACGCCCTGGAAGTGATCATCCACCACCACCGCCAGGTTATAGGCAAACAAACCATCACGGCGATGAATAATAAAATCTTCCCGTGCCAGTTTTTCGTCGGCGTGAATAATGCCGCGCAGCTGGTCAGTAAATTGCGTGACCGGATGCTGCTGGCGGATACGCACTGCGGCATTGTCTGGTCCATGATGCAACACCCGGCAATGACCGTCGTAAATACCGCCAATGCTTTGAATACGCGCACGCGTACAGGTGCAGTAATAACTTAGTCCTTGTTCATGTAACCAGGCGAGTGCTTCACGATAGGCGTCGTGACGTTGCGATTGCCAGAGAACATCACCGTCCCAGTGCAGACCGTAATGTTCCAGCTGGCGCAGGATAGTTTCTGCGGCACCGGGAACTTCACGAGGCGGGTCGATATCTTCTATGCGTACCAGCCAGCGACCTTGCCGGGCGCGAGCCTGCAAATAGCTGCCGAGCGCGGCGATCAGAGAGCCAAAATGAAGCTCGCCGGAAGGAGAGGGGGCGAAGCGGCCAATATACTGTGTGTCTGTCATCTCTTTGAACAAAAAATAAGGCGGGAGCATTTCCCGCCTGTGGTAAACGTGATGGAACGGCTGTAATTAGCCAGCCATCTGTTTTTCGCGAATTTCAGCCAGCGTTTTGCAGTCGATGCACAGATCGGCTGTCGGGCGCGCTTCCAGACGGCGAATACCAATTTCAACACCGCAGGATTCGCAGTAGCCGAAATCTTCGTCTTCCACTTTTTTCAGCGTCTTCTCGATCTTTTTGATCAGCTTACGCTCGCGATCGCGGTTACGCAGTTCGAGGCTGAACTCTTCTTCCTGGGCTGCACGGTCTACCGGGTCCGGGAAGTTGGCTGCTTCATCCTGCATATGTGTAACGGTGCGATCGACTTCATCCCTGAGTTGATTACGCCATGCTTCCAGAATACGACGGAAGTGCGCCAGCTGGGCTTCATTCATATACTCTTCGCCCGGCTTCTCCTGATATGGTTCCACCCCAGCGATGGCGAGAATACTCAGGGACGATGTTTTACGGTTTTGCCCTTCTTGCATGTTGCTTCTCCTTAACACGCACTATCGATCCCCATGTTCGGGGGAAAAATGAGGCCGCTATAAATAGCAGATGCTTTTCCGGATAGCAATTCTCTAAACGTAACACTTGACAACTGTGTGAGGAAAAGCGTATTTGAGCACGCGACCAGAATGTAAATTAACCAGTTACTTACTTTACTACAATGTAACCGGCAGTGATTTTTTAAGAGCCATGCCTTCAGCAGAAATTTCCGCTTTGTAAGCCAGAATTTCTACCCCCCTCTGTTGAGCTTCTGACAATAGTTGCGCGTATTTCTCATCGATGTGGCGCGCGGGTGAAAACCGTGTAATGGCTGAATGCAGCACGGCGAAAAAGATAACCGCACGCTGGCCTTCAGCCGCTACGCTCATCAACTCCCGAAGGTGTTTCTGACCTCGTTCAGTGACCGCATCGGGAAAATATCCCTGTTCGTTCTCCGCTAACGTAACCGATTTCACTTCAATATAGCAGTCTGGACGCGAATCCGCCTGCAACATAAAGTCAATACGGCTGCGTTCTGCGCCGTATTTTACTTCGCTTTTCAGCGAGCTATAGCCTGACAGTTCTGAAATTGATTCATTAAGGATAGCCTCTTTCGTCAACCTGTTAGCCCAAAGCGTGTTGACGCAAATAAATGCGCCGCTCTGGCTTTGAGTTAATTCCCAGGTGTGTGGGTATTTCCGTTTGGTGTTGTCTGAAGTCGAATACCAGACGGTATCGCCAGGCGTTGCACAACCGGTCATTGCACCCGTATTCGGGCAGTGTAGCGTTAATTCGCGACCATCGGGTGTGATCACATCGGCTAAAAAACGTTTGTAACGCTGAATTAGCGTCGCGCGCTGTAGAGGGGGAGAGAATTCCATTGCGACAATCCTTGTTATTGCGTTAGCGCCCAGCGTTTTAGCGGCGTGTAGCGTGTGTGTCCACGGGCAAACGAGGAGGCGTAAAGGGTGAACTCCGTCACCGCATAAGACCAGTTAAAACCTGGCGGCGGGATTGTCACCGCCTCGCTGGCGTCGCGCAATAAGGTAATATGTGGATGAAACGGACGATTGCTTTGAAAACAACCGCTGCGGGCAGCCTGTGAACGGAGCATATTCGCCAGCTGGATTAAGCCGCGTGGAGGCTGACGCATCCCTAACCACACCACACGCGAACGCAGCCATTGTCCGGCGTCATCAAGCGTGAGTGTGAAACCAGGTTGACGAATCCGTCCGGCTAAAAGAGAAAGCGCCTTCTCTTTCTCGGCGCTCACTTCGCCTAAAAATGCCAGAGTCAGATGCAAATTATCGGCGGCGATCGGACGTCCCGCCTCAGGTGGGAAGTGTGTGGCGCGCCAATGGATAATCTGTTCGCGGATTTCTGCAGGTAAGTCGATAGCAAAGAACAGACGTTGCGGTTCAGACATGTGAGGCACTCGGTTATGAATTACCGCGATGCTACAATGTGGCGCGAAGAATGTTAACCCTCTGGAGCGTTTTGTGTCGTCGTTGCCCGTTGCTGCCGTCTTATCTGAATTACTCTCGATTGTGCGCCGCAGGTATTATTAAGTGCGCCGACCGGGGCCGGGAAATCAACCTGGCTGCCGCTGCAACTGCTGGCGCATCCCGGCATTAACGGGAAAATTATCCTGCTGGAGCCGCGTCGTCTGGCGGCGCGTAACGTCGCGCAACGGCTGGCGGAGCTGCTTAACGAAAAGCCAGGCGATACCGTTGGCTACCGGATGCGTGCGCAAAACTGCGTCGGGCCGAATACCCGCCTGGAAGTAGTTACCGAAGGCGTGCTGACGCGCATGATCCAGCGTGACCCGGAACTGAGCGGTGTTGGATTGGTGATCCTCGATGAGTTTCATGAGCGCAGCTTGCAGGCGGATTTGGCGTTGGCGCTGTTACTCGATGTGCAACAAGGTCTGCGTGATGACCTTAAACTGCTGATTATGTCGGCTACGCTGGACAACGACCGCTTGCAGCAAATGCTGCCAGAAGCGCCCGTCGTCATCTCAGAAGGGCGCTCGTTTCCGGTTGAACGCCATTATTCACCGCTGCCCGCGCATCAGCGTTTTGACGAAGCCGTTGCGGTAGCCACCGCTGAAATGGTGCGTCAGGAAAGTGGATCATTACTGTTATTTTTACCTGGCGTCGGAGAAATTCAGCGTGTGCAGGAACAACTGGCTTCGCGCATCGGCAGTGATGTGTTGCTCTGCCCGCTGTATGGCGCGTTGTCGCTGAACGATCAGCGAAAAGCGATCCTCCCGGCACCGCAAGGGATGCGCAAAGTGGTGCTGGCGACCAATATTGCTGAAACCAGTTTAACCATCGAAGGTATTCGTCTGGTGGTGGATTGTGCCCAGGAGCGTGTGGCGCGCTTTGATCCGCGCACGGGGCTTACGAGGTTGATTACTCAACGCGTTAGCCAGGCATCCATGACGCAGCGTGCCGGGCGCGCCGGGCGTCTGGAGCCGGGTATCTGCCTGCATTTAATCGCCAAAGAACAAGCAGAACGCGCTGCCGCGCAAAGTGAACCGGAGATCTTACAAAGCGATCTTTCCGGTTTGCTGATGGAATTACTGCAATGGGGATGCAGCGATCCGGCGCAGATGAGCTGGCTGGATCAACCGCCAGTAGTGAATCTACTGGCCGCGAAACGTCTGTTACAAATGCTGGGGGCGCTGGAGGGTGAACGGCTTAGTGCGCAAGGGCAAAAAATGGCAGCGCTGGGTAACGATCCGCGTTTAGCGGCAATGCTGGTTAGCGCGAAGAACGACGACGAAGCTGCTACCGCGGCAAAAATTGCCGCCATTCTCGAAGAGCCGCCACGGATGGGCAATAGTGACCTGGGTGTGGCGTTTTCGCGCAATCAACCAGCCTGGCAGCAACGTAGTCAGCAACTGTTAAAACGCTTAAACGTACGCGGCGGTGAGGCAGACAGTTCGCTTATCGCGCCGCTACTTGCCGGGGCGTTTGCCGATCGCATTGCTCATCGCCGTGGGCAAGATGGACGCTATCAACTGGCAAACGGCATGGGAGCGATGCTCGATGCCGACGACGCGCTAAGCCGCCACGAATGGTTGATCGCACCGTTATTATTGCAGGGCAGCGCCTCGCCGGATGCGCGGATTTTACTGGCGCTACCGGCCGATATTGATGAATTAGTACAACGCTGTCCGCAGCTGGTGCAGCAATCTGACACCGTGGAATGGGATGACGCGCAAGGTACGCTGAAAGCCTGGCGTCGGCTACAAATCGGTCAGTTGACGGTGAAAGTGCAGCCGCTGGCGAAACCGTCAGAAGACGAGTTGCATCAGGCGATGCTTAATGGCATCCGTGATAAAGGTTTAAGCGTGCTCAACTGGACGGCGGAAGCGGAACAGCTACGCTTGCGTTTGTTATGCGCCGCAAAGTGGTTGCCGGAATATGACTGGCCAGCGGTTGATGATGAAAGTTTATTGGCAGCGCTGGAAACGTGGCTGCTGCCACATATGACTGGCGTACATTCACTACGCGGCCTGAAATCACTCGACATTTATCAGGCACTACGCGGATTACTTGATTGGGGAATGCAGCAACGTCTGGATAGTGAATTGCCTGCGCATTACACTGTGCCGACGGGAAGCCGGATCGCCATTCGTTATCATGAAGATAACCCGCCCGCGCTGGCGGTGAGAATGCAAGAGATGTTTGGCGAGGCCACCAATCCGACGATCGCCCAGGGGCGCGTGCCGCTGGTGCTGGAGTTGCTTTCACCTGCTCAAAGGCCATTACAAATCACACGAGATTTGAGCGCCTTCTGGAAAGGAGCGTACCGTGAGGTGCAAAAAGAGATGAAAGGGCGTTATCCCAAACATGTCTGGCCGGACGACCCGGCAAATACTGCACCGACGCGACGGACGAAAAAGTATTCGTAAGGTTGGTTTTCTCCCTCTCCCTGTGGGAGAGGGCCGGGGTGAGGGCATCAGCGCGCACGTTCACCCTCACCCTAACCCTCTCCCTCAAGGGAGAGGGGACCGATCGAGCACAAATTTTGAGAGATATCTTCTTCTGTCTTGTAACAGAAGAACAGAAAATCGGGCTTTTGCGCCTGAATATTGCGGAGAAAAAGCATGGCCGGGAATGACCGCGAGCCAATTGGACGCAAAGGGAAACCGACGCGTCCGGTCAAACAAAAGGTAAGCCGTCGTCGTTACGAAGATGACGATGATTACGACGATTATGATGACTATGAGGATGAAGAACCGATGCCGCGCAAAGGTAAGGGCAAAGGCAAAGGGCGTAAGCCTCGTGGCAAACGCGGCTGGCTATGGCTACTGCTAAAACTGGCTATCGTTTTTGCCGTGCTGATCGCCATTTACGGCGTTTATCTCGATCAAAAAATTCGTAGCCGTATTGATGGCAAGGTCTGGCAACTGCCTGCGGCAGTTTATGGCCGAATGGTCAATCTTGAGCCAGATATGACCATCAGCAAGAACGAGATGGTGAAGCTGCTGGAGGCGACTCAGTATCGTCAGGTGTCGAAAATGACCCGTCCTGGCGAATTTACCGTGCAGGCCAACAGCATTGAGATGATCCGCCGTCCGTTTGATTTCCCGGACAGTAAAGAAGGGCAGGTGCGTGCGCGTCTGACCTTTGATGGTGATCATCTGGCGACGATCGTCAATATGGAGAACAACCGTCAGTTCGGTTTCTTCCGTCTTGATCCGCGCCTGATCACCATGATCTCTTCGCCAAACGGTGAGCAGCGTCTGTTTGTGCCGCGCAGTGGTTTCCCTGATTTGCTGGTGGATACTTTGCTGGCGACAGAAGACCGCCATTTCTACGAGCATGATGGGATCAGCCTCTACTCAATTGGGCGTGCGGTGCTGGCAAACCTGACCGCAGGTCGCACGGTGCAGGGTGCGAGTACGCTGACGCAACAGCTGGTGAAAAACCTGTTCCTCTCCAGCGAGCGCTCTTACTGGCGTAAAGCGAACGAAGCCTACATGGCGCTGATCATGGACGCACGTTACAGCAAAGACCGTATTCTTGAGCTGTATATGAACGAGGTGTATCTCGGTCAGAGCGGCGACAACGAAATCCGCGGCTTCCCGCTGGCAAGCTTGTATTACTTTGGTCGCCCGGTAGAAGAGCTAAGCCTCGACCAGCAGGCGCTGTTAGTCGGTATGGTGAAAGGGGCGTCCATCTACAACCCGTGGCGTAACCCGAAACTGGCGCTGGAGCGACGTAATCTGGTGCTGCGTCTGCTGCAACAGCAACAGATTATTGATCAAGAACTCTATGACATGTTGAGTGCCCGTCCGCTGGGGGTTCAGCCGCGCGGTGGGGTGATCTCTCCTCAGCCAGCCTTTATGCAACTGGTGCGTCAGGAGCTGCAGGCAAAACTGGGCGATAAGGTAAAAGATCTCTCCGGCGTGAAGATCTTCACTACCTTTGACTCGGTGGCCCAGGACGCGGCAGAAAAAGCCGCCGTGGAAGGCATTCCGGCACTGAAGAAACAGCGTAAGCTGAGCGATCTTGAAACTGCGATTGTGGTCGTCGACCGCTTTAGTGGTGAAGTTCGTGCGATGGTGGGAGGTTCTGAGCCGCAGTTTGCGGGCTACAACCGTGCGATGCAGGCGCGTCGTTCGATTGGTTCCCTTGCAAAACCAGCGACTTATCTGACGGCTTTAAGCCAGCCGAAAATCTATCGCCTGAACACGTGGATTGCCGATGCGCCAATCGCGCTGCGTCAGCCGAATGGCCAGGTTTGGTCACCGCAGAACGATGACCGTCGTTATAGCGAAAGCGGCAGAGTGATGCTGGTGGATGCGTTGACCCGTTCGATGAACGTGCCGACGGTAAATCTGGGGATGGCGCTGGGGCTGCCTGCAGTTACGGAGACCTGGATCAAACTGGGCGTACCGAAAGATCAGCTGCATCCGGTTCCGGCGATGCTGCTGGGGGCGTTGAACTTAACGCCAATCGAAGTGGCGCAGGCGTTCCAGACCATCGCCAGCGGTGGTAACCGTGCACCGCTTTCTGCACTGCGTTCGGTAATCGCGGAAGATGGCAAAGTGCTGTATCAGAGCTTCCCGCAGGCAGAACGCGCTGTTCCGGCGCAGGCGGCGTATCTGACACTATGGACCATGCAGCAGGTGGTACAACGTGGTACGGGTCGTCAGCTTGGGGCGAAATACCCGAACCTGCATCTGGCAGGGAAAACAGGGACTACCAACAATAACGTAGATACCTGGTTTGCGGGCATTGACGGCAGCACGGTGACCATCACCTGGGTAGGCCGTGATAACAACCAGCCGACCAAACTGTATGGTGCCAGCGGGGCAATGTCGATTTATCAGCGTTATCTGGCTAACCAGACGCCAACGCCGCTGAATCTTGTTCCGCCAGAAGATATTGCAGATATGGGCGTGGACTACGACGGCAACTTTGTTTGCAGCGGTGGCATGCGTGTCTTGCCGGTCTGGACCAGCGATCCGCAATCGCTGTGCCAGCAGAGCGAGATGCAGCAGCAGCCGTCAGGCAATCCGTTTGATCAGTCTTCTCAGCCGCAGCAACAGCCGCAACAGCAACCTGCTCAGCAAGAGCAGAAAGACAGCGACGGTGTAGCCGGTTGGATCAAGGATATGTTTGGTAGTAATTAACATCTAAGCGTGAAATACCGGATGGCGAGTTGCCATCCGGTAAAATAACATCCCATCTAAGATATTAACCCTTTCTTTTCATCTGGTTGTTTATTAACCCTTCAGGAACGCTCAGATTGCGTACCGCTTGCGAACCCGCCAGCGTTTCGAATATTATCTTATCTTTATAATAATCATTCTCGTTTACGTTATCATTCACTTTACATCAGAGATATACCAATGGCGCGTTCCAAAACTGCTCAGCCAAAACACTCACTGCGTAAAATCGCAGTTGTAGTAGCCACAGCGGTTAGCGGCATGTCTGTTTATGCACAGGCAGCGGTTGAACCGAAAGAAGACACTATCACCGTTACCGCTGCACCTGCGCCGCAAGAAAGCGCATGGGGGCCTGCTGCAACTATTGCGGCGAAGCACTCTGCTACTGCGACTAAAACGGATACACCAATTGAAAAAACGCCGCAGTCTATTTCGGTTGTGACAAATGAAGAGATGCAGATGCATCAATTTCAGTCTGTAAAAGAAGCATTAGGTTATACACCTGGCGTTACGGTTAGCAGTCGTGGTGCTTCTAATACATATGATTTTGTTATCATTCGTGGTTTCTCATCTGTTGGTCTGAATCAAAATAATTACCTTGATGGACTAAAACTTCAGGGCAACTTTTATAACGATGCTGTGATTGATCCTTACATGCTCGAGAGGGTTGAACTGATGCGTGGGCCGACGTCTGTTCTCTATGGAAAAAGTAATCCTGGTGGGATTATTTCTATGGTGAGTAAGCGTCCGACCACTGAACCCCTGAAAGAAATTCAGTTTAAAATGGGGACGGATAATCTGTTTCAGACCGGATTCGATTTCAGTGATGCACTGGATGATAACGGTGAGTTCTCTTACCGTTTGACGGGCCTCGCTCGCTCAACAAACGAACAGCAGAAAAACTCTGAATCTCAGCGTTATACCATTGCTCCATCATTCTCATGGCGTCCAGACGACAAAACCAATTTTACTTTCCTGTCCTATTTCCAGAATGAACCAGAAACGGGTTATTACGGTTGGTTGCCGAAAGAGGGGACCGTTGAGCCATTGCCTAATGGTAAGCGTCTACCGACTGACTTCAATGAAGGTGCATCGAATAATACATACTCCCGTAACCAGAAAATGGTGGGATATAGTTTTGAACATGGTTTTAATGACACCTTCACCGTGCGTCAGAATCTGCGTTTCAGTGAAATGAAAACCTCACAGAAAAGTGTTTATGGCACAGGGATTGCTGGTGATGGTCATACCCTAAACCGCGGGACAGTGGTGGATAATGAGCGTCTACAAAACTTTAGCGTTGATACCCAACTTGAAAGTAAGTTTGCTACAGGTGACGTCGAGCATACTTTGCTGACAGGGGTAGACTTCATGCGGATGCGTAATGATATCAATGCCAGCTTTGGATCCGCACCATCCATCGATCTTTATAACAAATATCACCCTGAATACTTTGCATTTGGTAGCGCAGAGCCATACCAGATGAATGAAAGCAAACAAACAGGTATTTATGTTCAGGATCAGGCGGAATGGAATAAATGGGTATTCACTCTGGGGGGACGCTACGATTGGTCTAAGCAAGCGACCACTGTTCGTGAAAACTCTTATACGCCGACTGAAGGTTATATTGAGCGCAATGATCATCAGTTCACCTGGCGCGGTGGTGTAAATTACTTATTCGATAATGGTATTTCACCTTACTTTAGCTATAGCCAGTCCTTTGAACCGAGTGCTTTCGATCTGTGGAGCAACCCGCGCATTTCCTATAAGCCATCGAAAGGTGAACAGTATGAAGCTGGCGTAAAATATGTTCCGAATGATATGCCGGTCGTTGTTACGGGCGCAGTCTATCAATTGACGAAAACAAATAACCTGACAGCAGACCCAACAAACCCATTAGCGCAAGTCCCAGCAGGTGAGATTCGCGCTCGTGGTGTGGAACTTGAAGCAAAAGCGGCGTTAAATGCCAATATTAACTTGACGGCTTCTTATACCTACACCGATGCGGAATACACCAAAGACACCAATCTCAAAGGTAAAACTCCAGAACAAGTACCGGAGCATATGGCATCTCTCTGGGGGGATTATACTTTCAATGAAGGGCCGCTTTCTGGTTTAACATTGGGAACAGGTGGTCGTTTTATTGGTTCCAGCTATGGTGATCCGGCAAACACTTTTAAAGTGGGTAGCGCAGCTGTAATGGATGCTGTTGTAAAATATGATCTGGCACGCTTTGGTATGTCGGGATCCAGCCTTGCTGTGAACGTCAACAATTTGCTCGATCGTGAGTATGTTGCCAGTTGCTTCCAGACTTATGGCTGCTTCTGGGGCGCAGAACGTCAGGTCGTTGCAACCGCAACCTTCCGTTTCTAATTTCTCTTTTGGGGCACGGATTTCCGTGCCCATTTCACAAGTTGGCTGTTATGCAGGAATACACGAATCATTCCGATACCACTTTTGCACTGCGTAATATCTCCTTTCGTGTGCCCGGGCGCACGCTTTTGCATCCGCTGTCGTTAACCTTTCCTGCCGGGAAAGTGACCGGTCTGATTGGTCACAACGGTTCTGGTAAATCCACTCTGCTCAAAATGCTTGGCCGTCATCAGCCTCCGTCAGAAGGGGAGATTCTTCTTGATGCCCAGCCGCTGGAAAGCTGGAGCAGCAAAGCGTTTGCCCGCAAAGTGGCTTATTTGCCGCAGCAGCTTCCTCCGGCAGAAGGGATGACCGTGCGTGAACTGGTGGCGATTGGTCGTTACCCGTGGCATGGCGCGTTGGGGCGCTTTGGGGCGGCAGATCGCGAAAAAGTCGAGGAAGCTATCTCGCTGGTTGGCTTAAAACCGCTGGCGCATCGGCTGGTCGATAGTCTCTCTGGCGGCGAACGTCAACGGGCGTGGATCGCCATGCTGGTGGCGCAGGATAGCTGTTGTCTGTTGCTCGACGAACCGACTTCGGCGCTGGATATCGCCCACCAGGTTGATGTGCTGGCGCTGGTGCACCGTTTAAGTCAGGAGCGTGGCCTGACGGTCATTGCCGTGTTGCACGATATCAATATGGCGGCACGCTACTGTGATTATCTGGTCGCCCTGCGCGGCGGTGAAATGATTGCTCAGGGAACGCCTGCGGAAATTATGCGCGGCGAAACTCTCGAAATGATTTATGGCATCCCGATGGGTATTTTGCCGCATCCGGCGGGTGCTGCACCTGTGAGTTTTGTTTATTGATGAGCGGCTTACCTCTTATTTCGCGCCGTCGACTGTTAACGGCGATGGCGCTTTCTCCGTTGTTATGGCAGATGAATACCGCCCACGCGGCGGCTATTGACCCCAATCGTATTGTGGCGCTGGAGTGGTTGCCGGTGGAATTACTGCTGGCGCTCGGCATCGTGCCTTACGGCGTGGCGGATACCATCAACTATCGCCTGTGGGTCAGCGAACCACCATTGCCGGACTCAGTGATTGACGTCGGTTTGCGTACAGAACCTAACCTTGAACTGCTGACCGAAATGAAACCGTCGTTTATGGTCTGGTCGGCAGGATATGGCCCTTCACCAGAAATGCTGGCACGTATTGCGCCGGGTCGCGGATTTAACTTCAGTGACGGCAAACAGCCGTTGGCGATGGCGCGTAAATCGCTGACGGAAATGGCAGATTTACTTAACCTGCAAAGCGCAGCAGAAACGCATTTAGCGCACTATGAAGACTTTATCCGCAGCATGAAACCCCGCTTTGTGAAGCGTGGTGCACGCCCGTTATTGCTGACGACGCTTATCGATCCGCGCCATATGCTGGTCTTCGGTCCAAACAGCTTGTTCCAGGAAATTCTCGATGAGTACGGCATCCCAAATGCCTGGCAAGGGGAAACCAACTTCTGGGGCAGTACCGCCGTCAGCATCGATCGTCTGGCGGCGTATAAAGACGTTGATGTGCTCTGTTTTGATCACGACAACAGCAAAGACATGGATGCGCTAATGGCAACCCCGCTGTGGCAGGCCATACCGTTTGTCCGCGCCGGACGCTTTCAGCGCGTACCTGCAGTCTGGTTTTATGGTGCGACGCTCTCGGCAATGCACTTTGTGCGCGTTCTGGATAACGCCATCGGAGGTAAAGCGTGAGTAAACGAATTGCGCTTTTTCCGGCGTTATTGCTGGCGCTGTTAGTGATTGTCGCTACGGCGCTCACCTGGATGAACTTCTCGCAGGCGCTGCCGCGTAGCCAGTGGGCGCAGGCTGCCTGGTCGCCAGACATCGATGTCATCGAGCAGATGATTTTTCACTACAGCTTGTTGCCGCGTCTGGCGATTTCGCTGCTGGTGGGCGCGGGCCTGGGGCTGGTGGGCGTGCTGTTTCAGCAAGTGCTGCGTAACCCGCTGGCGGAGCCGACGACGCTTGGCGTTGCTACAGGCGCGCAACTGGGAATTACCGTCACCACACTTTGGGCGATCCCAGGTGCTATGGCGAGCCAGTTTGCCGCGCTGGTGGGCGCTTGTGTCGTTGGCTTAATCGTCTTTGGCGTCGCGTGGGGGAAACGGCTTTCGCCGGTTACGCTTATTCTCGCGGGGCTGGTGGTGAGCCTTTATTGCGGGGCAATTAATCAGCTACTGGTTATCTTCCATCACGACCAGCTGCAAAGCATGTTCCTGTGGAGCACCGGAACGCTGACGCAAACCGACTGGGGCGGCGTTGAGCGTTTATGGCCGCAG
>ERZ772897.2748-NODE-2748-length-14550-cov-2.976958_pt1 | contig 14550 bp, 7 predicted proteins | sample MGYA00512125_ERZ772897 | MGnify/ENA primary metagenome ERZ772897 (study PRJEB29015, sample SAMEA2737660) | human gut metagenome | biome: human gut; feature: human-associated habitat; material: faeces | place: China | collected 2012 ... | reverse complement strand
GCGGCACCAGACCGTCGAGATAGCCATACAATCGCAAAAACGGCATGGACACGTTTTGCAGCGGCTGACGGAGATCGACCGTTTTCAGGATTTCCAGCCCGCCATTAAGCACGTCAACCTCCGGCATCGGTAACGCCAGAACGGTTTTCTTCAACGCCCGCGCATCCTGGCGCGCCGTTTCAGTCCCCATGGTTTGTAACGCCAGGAACCGCTCCACTGTACGCTGAAAATCATCACTGAGTTGCTGCTGAAATCCCGCCAGCACGTCCGGTTTTATCCCCGGCCACTCGTCACGAGCACTAAAACAAGGTGACGACGCCACGGTGACCAGCGCCTGAACACGCTCGGGATGGGTTAAAACAATTTGGCTTGCCACCAGCCCGCCCAGACTCCAGCCTAACCAAATGGCTTTATCAGGTGCCTGTTGCAGCACGGCTTCGGCCATATCAGCAAGTGACAGCGCACCAAATCCCCGGCTACGCCCGAAGCCGGGCAGGTCAACAAGGTGCAGCGTAAAATGCGAGCTAAGTTCCTCGTCAATGCAACGCCACACTTCGGCATTCAGTCCCCATCCGTGCAGCAGCACAAGATGAACATTCCCCTGACCTTTGGTCTGCCACCAGATGTTATTCATCCGCTATTGTTCTCTTTTGACTTACAAGGATGAACATATGCTAACAGTACCGGGATTATGCTGGCTATGCCGAATGCCACTGGCGTTAGGTCATTGGGGGATTTGTTCGGTCTGTTCACGCGCCGCCCGTACAGATAAAACGTTATGCCCACAATGTGGATTACCCGCCACACACTCCCATCTTCCCTGCGGTCGTTGCCTGCAAAAACCGCCGCCCTGGCAAAGACTGGTCACGGTTGCGGACTATGCGCCGCCGTTAAGTCCGCTAATCCACCAGCTTAAATTTTCCCGGCGCAGTGAAATCGCCAGCGCCCTGTCACGTCTGTTACTATTGGAAGTCTTACACGCTCGTCGCACCACCGGGTTGCAATTGCCGGATCGCATCATCAGCGTTCCGTTATGGCAGCGGCGTCACTGGCGTCGGGGATTTAATCAGAGCGATTTGCTGTGTCAGCCGTTATCACGCTGGTTGCACTGCCGATGGGATAGCGAAGCCGTCACACGAACACGGGCCACTGCGACCCAGCATTTTCTCAGTGCCCGGCTGCGCAAGCGCAACCTGAAAAATGCCTTTCGTCTTGAATTGCCCGTGCAAGGTCGCCATATGGTGATTGTGGATGATGTCGTTACCACCGGAAGTACCATCGCAGAGATTGCGCAGTTGCTTTTACGCAATGGTGCGGCGACTGTCCAGGTCTGGTGCCTTTGTCGAACCTTGTAGAGCCTCGATGATGGGCGTATTATAACCAACTAAAATAGTCAACTATTAGGCCATTACTATGATCCGTATTTCCGATGCTGCACAAGCGCACTTTGCCAAACTGCTGGCAAACCAGGAAGAAGGGACACAAATCCGCGTATTTGTGATTAACCCTGGCACGCCTAACGCTGAATGTGGTGTTTCTTATTGTCCGCCGGATGCCGTGGAAGCCACCGACACTGCCCTGAAATTTGACCTGCTGACCGCGTATGTTGATGAGTTAAGCGCTCCTTACCTGGAAGATGCAGAGATCGATTTTGTTACCGACCAGTTGGGTTCTCAGCTAACACTGAAAGCCCCGAACGCCAAAATGCGTAAAGTGGCAGACGATGCACCGCTGATGGAGCGCGTGGAGTATATGCTGCAGTCGCAGATCAACCCACAGCTTGCTGGTCACGGTGGTCGCGTTTCGCTGATGGAAATCACCGAAGACGGTTACGCCATTCTGCAATTTGGCGGCGGCTGTAACGGTTGTTCCATGGTCGATGTGACGCTGAAAGAAGGGATCGAGAAGCAGCTGCTGAACGAATTCCCGGAGCTGAAAGGTGTGCGCGATCTCACCGAACACCAGCGCGGCGAACACTCCTACTACTAAGTTATCCCGTCTTTTGTAGATTGCCCGATGCGACGCTAAAGCGTCATTTCGGGCCTACGTTGAACATGTGCCAGACGTTGGCGCAGCCTTGCTTTGGCAAATCCTCGGTTCGTTTCCCCGCGATAATATGACCAACCTCTCATAATTTAAATTTACCCCGCTCTGGTGATTCTCAAACGCCAGATGTTACCCGTATCATTCACATGGGTACCAAACATACTCCTGACATCTGACTACAATAATTAGTTTTAGTGGGTATCAGTCGTGGTGCCGCAATATCTCTGTTCCCGATTGGGATAATTAGAGTTTGTCGTCAGAAAATTGACGTTACCCATAACAAATGAAAGGCCAGGTAAATCATGCCATTAGTCATTGTTGCTATCGGTGTAATCTTGTTGTTGCTCCTGATGATCCGCTTCAAAATGAACGGCTTCATCGCTCTCGTCCTCGTGGCGCTTGCTGTTGGATTAATGCAAGGAATGCCGCTGGATAAAGTTATTGGCTCCATCAAAGCCGGTGTCGGCGGGACGCTCGGTAGCCTTGCCCTGATCATGGGTTTTGGCGCAATGCTGGGCAAAATGCTGGCAGACTGCGGTGGCGCACAACGTATCGCCACCACGCTGATTGCCAAATTTGGTAAAAAACACATCCAGTGGGCGGTGGTACTGACCGGTTTTACCGTTGGTTTTGCCCTGTTCTATGAAGTGGGCTTTGTGCTGATGCTGCCGCTGGTGTTTACCATCGCGGCTTCTGCGAATATTCCACTGCTGTATGTTGGTGTACCAATGGCAGCTGCACTGTCTGTGACCCACGGCTTCCTGCCACCGCATCCGGGTCCGACTGCGATTGCCACCATTTTCAATGCCGATATGGGTAAAACCCTGCTGTACGGTACTATTCTGGCAATCCCGACCGTGATTCTCGCCGGTCCGGTTTACGCTCGCGTGTTGAAAGGTATCGATAAGCCAATTCCGGAAGGTCTCTACAGCGCGAAAACCTTCAGTGAAGAAGAGATGCCGAGCTTTGGCGTCAGCGTCTGGACCTCTCTGGTGCCGGTAGTACTGATGGCGATGCGTGCGATTGCCGAAATGATCCTGCCGAAAGGTCACGCTTTCCTGCCGGTAGCGGAGTTCCTCGGTGACCCGGTAATGGCTACGCTGATTGCCGTGCTGATTGCGATGTTCACCTTTGGTCTAAACCGTGGTCGTTCAATGGATCAGATTAACGACACGCTGGTTTCTTCCATCAAAATCATTGCGATGATGCTGTTGATCATCGGTGGTGGCGGTGCGTTCAAGCAGGTGCTGGTAGACAGCGGCGTGGACAAATACATTGCTTCCATGATGCACGAAACCAACATTTCTCCGCTGCTGATGGCCTGGTCGATTGCTGCCGTACTGCGTATCGCGCTGGGTTCCGCAACCGTTGCGGCAATCACTGCGGGTGGTATCGCGGCACCGCTGATTGCAACGACGGGTGTTAGCCCGGAGCTGATGGTTATTGCGGTTGGTTCCGGTAGTGTGATTTTCTCTCATGTGAACGATCCGGGCTTCTGGCTGTTCAAAGAGTACTTTAACCTGACTATCGGCGAGACCATCAAATCCTGGTCGATGCTGGAAACCATTATCTCGGTGTGCGGTCTGGTAGGCTGTCTGCTGCTGAATATGGTGATTTGATAACACTGACTGCCGGATGCGGCGTGACCGCCTTATCCGGCCTACGATTCGGGATGAATTAGTAGGCCGGATAAGACGCGTCAAGCATAGAGAACATGGACGCTTACATAGAGCATCTGAATCTTTTTATGGTACGCACTTCTTCTTCGCTGCAGCTCTGCGGCGTCTGTCCAAATCCTTCAGCAACTTGTTCACGCCATCATCGGCAAACATCGACTCAAGCGTTGCGGAAAGCTTGCGTCGCCAGTTTTTATACTGGTAACTGGTGCCAGGAATATTCACCGGTTCGGCCATATCCAGCCAGTCTTCCGGCTGTAGTCCTAACAGAGCACTGTTACTGTCGGCAATGTAGCGCTGCAAACCTCGATTAAGCGTCGGCGTCATCGACATCAACGATGCCTTATGCCCGGCACGTTTTGGCAGGCAACCATATTTATGCAGAGCATCCAGCAGTCCTTGTTTCGCCAGTTCACGATCCTGATACAGACCGCGCAGTACCACTTCATCCGGATACAGCCCCAGGGTTTTGCCCAGCGTTAGATCCCCGCTCTCCCAGTAGCCGCGTAGCGTAGGCAGGTCATGTGTCGCCGCAACCGCCATCGACTGCTCCGGATACGCTTTCGGTGCACGGAACGTCTTCTCGTGGTCGTTTTCGAAATAGAGCACTTTGTAGGAGTACACACCGCTGCTGCGCAGCTTACCGACAATCTCTACCGGTACGGTACCGAGATCTTCACCAATCACCATACAGCGATGACGTTTACTTTCGAGTGCCAGAATCGAGAGCAGATCATCCACCGGATAGTGAACATACGCGCCCTGATCTGCCGTCTCGCCATACGGTATCCACCACAAACGCAGCATCGACATCACATGGTCAATTCGTAATGCGCCGCAGTTTTGCATATTGGCACGCAACAGCTCGATAAACGGTTCATAGGCACGCGCGGTGATGATATGCGGGTCCATTGGCGGTAATCCCCAGTTCTGCCCCAACGGGCCGAGGATATCCGGCGGCGCGCCAACCGACGCTTTCAGGCAATATAGTTCACGGTCACACCAGGTTTCCGCCCCACCTTCCGCTACGCCAACCGCCAGATCACGATACAAGCCAATCGGCATTTCATAGCCCTGGCTTATCTCCCAGCAGGCGGCAAACTGGCTGTAAGCCAGCCACTGCAACCAGAGATAAAAATCGACGTCATCACGATGTTCTTCGCAGAACTGACGCACTTCTGGTGAATCCACGTTCTGATACATCTCTGGCCATGCAGGCCAGCCCCAGCGCATTTCGTCCTCTTTCACTTGCTGGGCATGTAGCGCATCAAAGGCTGCCTGCCAGAACAGGCTGTCGCCCTGCTCTGCAACAAACTGGCGAAACGCGGTCATCTGCTCATCATCACGTTGCGCGAAACCTTTCCACGCCATTCGTAATGCTGTCATTTTTAGGGCGGTAACCGTGGAGTAATCGACCCAGTCGGCATCGCGCGCCTGTTGCAGCGTCTGTTGCGTGGTCGGCAACTGCCACCAGGCCTGAGCCTCTTCGCTAAGATGGAAATCTTCAACGGCGTTAACGTCGATATAAATCACATTCAGCCAACGGCGAGAAGACGGGCTGTATGGGCTGGCACTCTCCGGATTTGCCGGATAGAGCGCATGAATCGGGTTCAGGCCGATGAACGACCCGCCACGTTTTGCCACATCCACCAGCATCGCTTTGAGATCGCCAAAATCCCCAATACCCCAGTTTTTTTCCGATCGCAGCGTATAAAGCTGAACGCAGGCACCCCACAGCTTTTGTTTATTCAGCAACGCCTGCGGTTCGTAACAGCGTTTCGGGGCGACAATCACCCGGCAATGCGCGCGCTGGTCGTCCTGGGTGAGTGTCAGCGTGTGATAACCTTCCGGCAGCTTCGTCGGTAGATTGAACGCTTTGCCCCCAGTTACATGGCCTTTGTACTGCGTTCCTTCTTCGGTGGTCAGCAGCCAGCTATATTCGCCGCTGCCCTCCACCACCATCGGCATTTTTTTGCCGCTGGTATAAACCATGACATTCGGGACTGGCGTTACCGCCACTTTCGTGGCGGTACGTTGATGCATCGCGTCAAGCAAACGCCGTTTGGTTTCGGCGCTAATCGACTGCGGTTTACCGTGGGCATTGATGTAATGAGGGCTAATCCCCGCCGCCAGCGCGGCATTATCCAGACGTTTGCTTTCCATCGAGCTTCCTTAGCGTTTTGCCTGCCAGATACGAGCCTGATAATCGCGAATAGAGCGATCCGAGCTAAACATACCGCAGCGGGCGGTATTGAGGATCGCCGCGCGAGTCCAGGCCTCCTGGTCGCGGTACAGCACATCCACCTGCTTTTGTGCCTCTACATAAGCTGCGAAATCCGCCATCACCAGATACGGATCGCCGCCCTGTTTGCCGATACTGTGCAGCATCTGGTCGAAGGCATGCTTATCGCCGTCGCTGTATTTGCCGCTTTCCAGCTCTTTCAATACTGCGTCCAGCACCTTATCTTTCTTCCGCCATTTCACCGGGTCGTAGCCTTTGGCCAGAATTGCCTTCACTTGTTCCACGGTATGACCAAAAATAAAGATATTTTCTTCACCGACTTTCTCGGCGATTTCAACGTTCGCCCCATCCAGCGTACCGACAGTAAGCGCACCATTGAGCGCCAGTTTCATATTGCCGGTACCGGAAGCTTCTTTACCTGCAGTCGAAATTTGTTCGGAGATATCCGCCGCCGGGATCAGTTTTTCCGCCGCCGAAACGCAATAATCCGGCAGGAACACCACCTTCAACTTATCGCCAACCAGCGGATCGTTGTTGATCACGTCAGCCACTTTGTTGATCGCAAAGATAATATTCTTCGCCAGGTAGTAGCCCGGTGCCGCTTTCGCGCCGAAGAGGAAGACGCGCGGTACGCGATCAGCCTGCGGGTTTTCACGAATTTCTTTGTACAACGCCAGAATATGCAGCAGATTCAGGTGCTGGCGTTTGTACTCATGCAGACGTTTGATCTGAATATCGAAAATCGCCTGTGGATTGATCTCAATACCGGTACGAACTTTCACAAACTCCGCCAGACGGACTTTATTCGCCTGCTTGATCTCGCGATATTGCTGACGGAATTTCGCATCATCAGCGAATTTTTCCAGATTGATCAGCTGATCGAGATCGTTAGCCCACTCTTTTTTCAGTGATTTATCCAACAGAGCCGCCAGTGCCGGGTTGCACTGTTTGATCCAGCGACGTGGGGTAATACCGTTGGTGACGTTATGGAATTTGTTCGGCCATAGCTGGTGATATTCCGGGAACAGATCTTTCACCACCAGATCCGAGTGCAGCGCCGCAACACCGTTCACCGCGAAACCGCCAACCACACACAGGTTCGCCATATGCACTTGTTTATCGTGCACCACCGCCAGTTTGGCCCACACTTTTTCATCGCCCGGCCAGGTTTTCTCCACCAGCGTTTTAAAGCGAGTATTAATTTCGTTAATAATCTGCATATGGCGCGGCAGTAAGCCTTTCACCAGTTTCACCTCCCAGCGTTCCAGCGCTTCTGGCATCAGGGTATGGTTGGTGTAAGCGAAAGTTTTGCTGGTAATGGCCCAGGCGTCATCCCAGCTCATCTGGTGCTCATCGATCAGCACGCGCAGCAGTTCTGGAATCGCGATAGTTGGGTGGGTATCGTTCAGCTGAATAACTTCGTAATCCGCCAGTTCGTGCAGTTTACGCCCCGCCAGATGATGGCGACGCAAAATATCCGCTACCGAACAGGCACACTGGAAGTACTGCTGCATCAAGCGCAGCTTTTTACCGGCAGTATGGTTGTCGTTTGGATAGAGAACTTTGGTCAGTTTTTCCGCATTGATGCCCTGCTGTTCGGCACGCAGGAAATCACCGTCGTTAAATTTAGTCAGATCAAACGGATGCGCGTGCGTCGCCTGCCACAGACGCAGCGGCTGCGCCACGCCATTACGATAGCCGACAACGGGGAGATCCCACGCTTGACCGGTAATGGTAAACTCCGGCTCCCAGCGTCCGTCTTTCGTCACTTTACCGCCAATCCCTACCTGCACATCCAGTGCTTCGTTGTGGCGGAACCACGGGTAGTTACTGCGATGCCAGTCATCCGGCGCTTCAACCTGTTTGCCATCGACAAAAGACTGGCGGAACAAACCATATTGATAGTTCAGACCGTAACCCGTCGCAGACTGACCGACAGTTGCCATTGAGTCGAGGAAGCACGCCGCCAGACGTCCCAGACCACCGTTACCCAGCGCCGGGTCGATCTCTTCTTCCAGCAGGTCAGTCAGATTGATGTCATAAGCCTTCAACGAATCCTGTACATCCTGATACCAGCCGAGATTCAACAGGTTGTTGCCCGTCAGACGACCAATCAAAAACTCCATTGAGATGTAGTTAACATGTCGCTGATTCGCCACCGGTTTGGCGAATGGCTGAGCACGCAGCATTTCGGCCAGTGCTTCACTCACTGCCAGCCACCACTGGCGAGGAGTCATTTCAGCCGCAGAATTTAAGCCATAACGCTGCCACTGACGTGAAAGCGCTTCCTGAAATTGCTTATCGTTAAAAATAGGTTGTGACATAGGAGTTCCACTTTTCTTAGATTTTCAACACAACGTTATCGCTAGTTTGCCAGGCTCGATGTTGACCTTCCTCATCCTGCGGGGGATTAGGCAGGGAGGAGTTGCGGGGATGAGCAAGGAAATGTGATCTCAACCACTTAAAGCTAGTGCAAACCACAGGATTAGCAGCAAATCAATGCAATACAGCGCAGAAAATCTGTATCTAAGTGCAAAAAATGGCCGTTGCGTATTTTCAAAAAGCGGAAGGTAACTCTATAAATTAAGTAAAGGAGTGAAACAGTTTCATAAGTAAAATATCCAGTGTGCTCCATCTCATTCTTAATAGATTTATTAAGATCATCTTTTTAGATGGCACTTTCATCAGGAATGAAGAAGAAACCCTTGCTTAAATGAATCTGATGAACATAAGGGAAACCAGTATTCACGCTGGATCAGCGTCGTTTTAGGTGAGTTGTTAATAAAGATTTGGAATTGTGACACAGTGCAAATTCAGACACATAAAAAAACGTCATCGCTTGCATTAGAAAGGTTTCTGGCCGACCTTATAACCATTAATTACGAAGCGCAAAAAAAATAATATTTCCTCATTTTCCACAGTGAAGTGATTAACTATGCTGATTCCGTCAAAACTCAGTCGTCCGGTTCGACTCGACCATACCGTGGTTCGTGAGCGCCTGCTGGCTAAACTTTCCGGCGCGAACAACTTCCGGCTGGCGCTGATCACGAGTCCTGCGGGCTACGGAAAGACCACCCTCATTTCCCAGTGGGCGGCAGGCAAAAACGATATCGGCTGGTACTCGCTGGATGAAGGTGATAACCAGCAAGAGCGTTTCGCCAGCTATCTCATTGCCGCCGTGCAGCAGGCAACCAACGGTCACTGTGCGATATGTGAGACGATGGCGCAAAAACGGCAATATGCCAGCCTGACGTCACTCTTCGCCCAGCTTTTCATTGAGCTGGCGGAATGGCATAGCCCACTTTATCTGGTCATCGATGACTATCATCTGATCACTAATCCAGTGATCCACGAGTCAATGCGCTTCTTTATTCGCCATCAACCAGAAAATCTCACCCTGGTGGTGTTGTCACGCAACCTTCCGCAACTGGGCATTGCCAATCTGCGTGTTCGTGATCAACTGCTGGAAATTGGCAGTCAGCAACTGGCATTTACCCATCAGGAAGCGAAGCAGTTTTTTGATTGCCGTCTGTCATCGCCGATTGAAGCCGCAGAAAGCAGTCGGATTTGCGATGACGTTTCCGGTTGGGCGACGGCACTACAGCTAATCGCCCTCTCCGCCCGGCAGAATACCCACTCAGCCCATAAGTCGGCACGCCGCCTGGCGGGAATCAATGCCAGCCATCTTTCGGATTATCTGGTCGATGAGGTTTTGGATAACGTCGATCTCGCAACGCGCCATTTTCTGTTGAAAAGCGCCATTTTGCGCTCAATGAACGATGCACTCATCACCCGTGTGACCGGCGAAGAAAACGGGCAAATGCGCCTCGAAGAGATTGAGCGTCAGGGGCTGTTTTTACAGCGGATGGATGATACCGGCGAGTGGTTCTGCTATCACCCGCTGTTTGGTAACTTCCTGCGCCAGCGCTGCCAGTGGGAACTGGCGGCGGAGCTGCCGGAAATCCACCGTGCCGCCGCAGAAAGCTGGATGGCCCAGGGATTTCCCAGCGAAGCGATTCATCATGCGCTGGCGGCAGGCGATGCGCTGATGCTGCGCGATATTCTGCTTAATCACGCCTGGAGTCTGTTCAACCATAGCGAACTGTCGCTGCTGGAAGAGTCGCTTAAGGCCCTGCCGTGGGACAGCTTGCTGGAAAATCCGCAGTTGGTGTTATTGCAGGCGTGGCTGATGCAAAGCCAACATCGCTACGGCGAAGTTAACACCCTGCTAGCCCGTGCTGAACATGAAATCAAGGACATCAGAGAAGACACCATGCACGCAGAATTTAACGCTCTGCGCGCCCAGGTGGCGATTAACGATGGTAATCCGGATGAAGCGGAACGGCTGGCAAAACTGGCACTGGAAGAGCTGCCGCCGGGCTGGTTCTATAGCCGCATTGTGGCAACCTCGGTGCTGGGTGAAGTGCTGCACTGCAAAGGCGAATTGACCCGCTCACTGGCGCTAATGCAGCAAACCGAACAGATGGCACGCCAGCACGATGTCTGGCACTACGCTTTGTGGAGTTTAATCCAGCAAAGTGAAATTCTGTTTGCCCAAGGGTTCCTGCAAACCGCGTGGGAAACGCAGGAAAAAGCATTCCAGCTGATCAACGAGCAGCATCTGGAACAGCTGCCAATGCATGAGTTTCTGGTGCGCATTCGTGCGCAGCTGTTATGGGCCTGGGCGCGGCTGGATGAAGCCGAAGCGTCGGCGCGTAGCGGGATTGAAGTCTTGTCGTCTTATCAGCCACAGCAACAGCTTCAGTGCCTGGCAATGTTGATTCAATGCTCGCTGGCCCGTGGTGATTTAGATAACGCCCGTAGCCAGCTGAACCGTCTGGAAAACCTGCTGGGGAATGGCAAATATCACAGCGACTGGATCTCTAACGCCAACAAAGTCCGGGTGATTTACTGGCAAATGACCGGCGATAAAGCCGCCGCTGCCAACTGGTTGCGTCATACGGCTAAACCAGAGTTTGCGAACAACCACTTCCTGCAAGGTCAATGGCGCAACATTGCCCGTGCACAAATCTTGCTGGGCGAGTTTGAACCGGCAGAAATTGTTCTCGAAGAACTCAATGAAAATGCCCGGAGTCTGCGGTTGATGAGCGATCTCAACCGTAACCTGTTGCTGCTTAATCAACTGTACTGGCAGGCCGGACGTAAAAGTGACGCCCAGCGCGTGTTGCTGGACGCATTAAAACTGGCGAATCGCACCGGATTTATCAGCCATTTTGTCATCGAAGGCGAAGCGATGGCGCAACAACTGCGTCAGCTGATTCAGCTTAATACGCTGCCGGAACTGGAACAGCATCGCGCGCAGCGTATTCTGCGAGAAATCAATCAACATCATCGGCATAAATTCGCCCATTTCGATGAGAATTTCGTTGAACGTCTGCTAAATCATCCTGAAGTACCTGAACTGATCCGCACCAGCCCGCTGACGCAACGTGAATGGCAGGTACTGGGGCTGATCTACTCTGGTTACAGCAATGAGCAAATTGCCGGAGAACTGGAAGTCGCGGCAACCACCATCAAAACGCATATCCGCAATCTGTATCAGAAACTCGGCGTGGCCCATCGCCAGGATGCGGTACAACACGCCCAGCAATTGCTGAAGATGATGGGGTACGGCGTGTAAGTTTAGCCGGATAACGCGCCAGATCCGGCTTACATCTCTGCATCATTCAATGCTCACCCGCGTTACGCCATCTGTTTCTATCAAACTAAACCGCACCGGCAAGAAACGCTCCACCACCGCGATATTGGTCAGCAGATGGCATGAGGGATGGGCGACCGTAAATTCCCCCGCGCCCGCCAGCGCCATCGGTAGCACCAGTTGGTCAGCAAGATATTCCCCCACCGCCGCCGTGCTTGCCAGGTAGCGTTTCACCTCTTTCACCAACTGTGCCGCAACCACCTCGGCACTGACGCGCTTTTCACCGACGACAAAAAAGCGTTCGGTGATATTTTCACTTTCGACTTCAAGCGAGACGGTATTACCCGGCCCCTGGTCGCGCGGCAGGTTATGAATATTCTGTTCATGCAGGGAAAAACTCCCCGCCAGTGTAGCGATTTCACGCTCAGCAACATGGCGCGGCACACCAGCTAATAGAACTTCTCCACGCATCTGCACAATGTTCCCGCGCTCGCCAAGTTGCAAGGTGTTAAACGATGCCACGGGCGAGACTTCCGTTGCCACCACACCGCCTCCGGCAGGGTAAAAACCGCGTGGTTTGCTGATGAATTCCCATTTTCGCCAGCAGCGGCTCCAGCACCCGGCGGATAAAATCCGCAGGTGGCGCCGACGGGTTATCGGTACCGCCGCTCACTTCAACACGCGAAGGTCCATCGGCAAACCACAGCGCGGGCAGCACAGTTTGCAGCACCAGCGTACAACTTCCGGCGCTACCGATAGCAAAGCGGTAATCGCCGCCCCGCACGGTGCCAGGCCGGAAGAGCAGACGCTGCGATCCCAGCTCCGCACCTTCCACCGTTGCCCTACAAATTTCCGCAGCCGCTTTTACCGCGGTCAGATGCTGGCGCAGCAGCCCCGGTTTCGCCCGTCCGGCTCGAATGCCAGTGATGGTAAATGGCTGGCCGGTTATCATCGACAGGCTCAGCGCCGAGCGCAGGATCTGTCCGCCGCCTTCGCCCTGTGCGCCATCCAGCACAATCATCCTTTTCATCATTTATCCTTTTACGCACACCACCTGACGCAGGGTGTAGATAACTTCCACCAGATCGCTTTGTGCCGCCATCACCGCATCAATATCTTTATACGCCATCGGGATTTCGTCGATCACTTCGGCATCTTTACGGCATTCCACATGCGCGGTGGCACGAATTTGATCTTCCACGCTGAACAGTTTTTTCGCTTTAGTACGGCTCATTACCCGCCCGGCACCGTGGCTGCACGAACAGAACGACTCTTCATTTCCCAACCCACGGACGATAAAGCTTTTCGCTCCCATCGAACCGGGAATAATTCCATATTGACCAGCACGCGCAGACACCGCGCCTTTACGCGTCACGTAGATCTCTTCACCAAAGTGCTGTTCTTTTTGCACATAGTTGTGGTGACAGTTGATCTCTTCCATCGCCAGCGTTTGTGGCTGTCTGACCGTTTTCTGCGTAATGCTCTGCAATGCCGTTACCACGTTTTCCATCATCGCATCGCGGTTAAGGCTGGCAAAAAGCTGCGCCCAGGCCACGGCTTTCAGGTAATCATCAAAGTATTCCGTACCTTCCATAAAGTACGCCAGATCACGCGACGGCAACGTTTCAAGCTGGTCCTGCATCTCTTTTTGCGCCAGATCGATAAAGTAAGTCCCGATGGCGTTACCAATTCCGCGTGAACCGGAGTGCAGCATAATCCACACCTGATCCGACTCATCAAGACAGATTTCAATAAAATGGTTACCCGTTCCCAGCGTTCCCAGATGTTTATAGTTATTGGTATTCAGGAAACGCGGATATTTTTGCGTTAACCACTGATAACCGGCTTCCAGCTCAGCCCATTTAGCATCGACGTTAACAGGTGGATTTTCCCAGGCACCTTTATCACGTTTACAACGGCCAGTGGTACGCCCGTGCGGCACGGCCGTTTCAATCGCCTGACGCAGCTCTGCCAGGTTTTCAGGCAGGTCTTCCGCCGTTAACGCGGTACGCAGCGCGTTCATTCCACAGCCAATATCCACGCCCACCGCCGCCGGAATAATCGCCCCTTTGGTCGGGATCACGCTACCAATGGTGGAACCTTTACCCAGGTGTACATCAGGCATTACCGCAATGTGTTTGAAAATAAACGGCATCTTCGCCGTATTAATAAGTTGCTGACGCGCATCGGCTTCTACCGGCACGCCTTTGGTCCACATTTTTACCGGGGCATTTTCAGTGGTCAGTAATTCGTAATTCATTTTGTTTTTCTCTTTTCGTTGTTTGCTGTCGTGATAATTGCAACCGTCGTGCCAGAAAATTAAATAAGCAGATTAATTTTTTAATTCATTGTTTTTAAATAGGTTAAATCTTTACGTCCGTAAACGGAGATTTTCCACAAAACCAATTCACCGATAATGAAATATCGTCTTTTATAAGGATATCTAAGATGCGTAAAACAGTGGCTTTTGGCTTTGTCGGTACCGTGCTGGATTATGCCGGGCGCGGCAGTCAGCGCTGGTCGAAATGGCTTCCGACACTCTGTTTATGCCAGCAAGAATCGTTGGTCATCGATCGACTGGAATTGTTGCACGACGCCCGCTCGCGCTCGCTATTTGAAACGCTTAAACGCGATATCGCCAGCGTTTCGCCAGAAACAGAAGTGGTGAGCGTTGAGATTGAACTGCATAACCCGTGGGATTTCGAAGAGGTTTACGCTTGCCTGCATGATTTCGCCCGTGGTTACGAGTTTCAGCCAGAAAAAGAAGACTATTTAATTCACATTACCACCGGCACCCACGTCGCGCAGATTTGCTGGTTTCTGCTGGCGGAAGCGCGTTACCTGCCCGCCCGGCTGATACAATCTTCACCTCCGCGCAAAAAAGAACAGCCGCGCGGCGCAGGTGCTGTTTCGCCCGCTTTCCCCCG
>ERZ772897.2747-NODE-2747-length-14550-cov-6.453467_pt1 | contig 14550 bp, 13 predicted proteins | sample MGYA00512125_ERZ772897 | MGnify/ENA primary metagenome ERZ772897 (study PRJEB29015, sample SAMEA2737660) | human gut metagenome | biome: human gut; feature: human-associated habitat; material: faeces | place: China | collected 2012 ... | reverse complement strand
AGCCTGCTCCACCTTCCGGAACAGGTCAATGCCCGGTCCCTTTTCCCAGTGTCCGTTCACGGCAGAAGTCTCCCCGTACGGAATGGAATAATACTCGTCAAAGCCCCGGAAATGATCGATGCGCACGACATCGTAAAGGCGGAAACAATGGGCCAGTCTTGAGATCCACCACTGATATCCGGTTTCCCGGTGATAATCCCAGCGGTAAAGCGGATTGCCCCAGAGCTGTCCGTCTGCGGAGAAGCCATCCGGCGGGCAGCCGGCCACCGCAAGCGGGAGATTGTCTGCGTCTAACTGAAACAGCTCCGAATGCGCCCAGGCATCCGCGCTGTCCATAGATACATAGATTGGGATATCTCCGACCAGCTGGATTCCCCGCTCATTGGCATAGGTTTTCAGCTGGTTCCACTGGAGGTAAAACTGATACTGCAGATACTGCTGGAATTCAATATCAAAATACAGTTCCCTACGGTAATAGTCCATGGCATTGCCCCAGCGCAGGCGGATATCTTCTGCCCATTTCGTCCACTCTACGCCATCAAACCGGTCTTTAACAGCCATAAAAAGGGCATAATCAGAAAGCCACCAGTTATTTTCGGCAACAAACTTCTGGTAATCCGGATTTTCATGGATATGGCTGCGCTCATAGGCCTTGCGAAGCAGCGGATAACGGCCAAGATAAAGTTTTTCATAGTCAATATTGCGCTCGTTCTTTCCAAAATCTACCGCGTCGCATTCTTCTTTTGTCAGAACGCCCTCCTCAATCAGCGCTTCCAGGCTGATAAAGTAAGGATTTCCCGCAAACGTGGAAAATGACTGATACGGGGAATCCCCGTAGCTGGTCGGTCCCAGCGGAAGGATCTGCCAGTAACTCTGTCCGGCTCCCTTCAGCCAGTCCACAAATTCATAAGCGCTTTTTGAGAAACATCCGATGCCGTATCTGGACGGCAGACTGCTAAGCGGCAGCAAAATTCCTGCTGATCTGTTCATATATTCAATACTCCCTTATTGTTTTCATTCTGATTTCAAACGATCCGGCTGCGTTCAGACCGTTACCATAACGCCAAAATGATCCGATACCACCGGATAAAGCGTTCCATTGCAGATAACTCTGCTGGAACGGATCCGAATCTCCCGGTTGAGGCGTTCTATGGTGTTGTTGGTACGGATTTTCTTCCAGTGTTCTTCCGGAAAGTCCATGTACGTCAAGGTCTCAGCAATGCCATCCAGCAGCTTGTCGGCTGCCTTGTTCAGCTTCATCCTGCGGAGCTTCTCTGCTACGAGATTCGCTTTCTCTAGGGCCGCAGCCTTGTCTTCCTGTGCGTGGATGGCCTTGAGCATGCGACCAACCTCTTTGCCGTGCTTGCGCGGGACAACAGAGAAGATGTTCCGGAAGAAATGGACGCTGCACCTCTGGTACTTCGCTTCTGGGAAGACCTCTGTCACAGAATCACACATGGCCTGACATTTGTCGCCAACAACCAAGCGAACGCCTTTCAGGCCGCGCTGACGCAGCGACAGCAGGAACTCCCGCCAGCTTTCCTTGTCCTCTTTCATGCCTTCGGCTGCGCCGACGACTTCACGGAATCCATCTCGATTTACGGCAATGGCTACGAGTATGGCAACATTCTCGTACTCACCGCCCCAGCTGCGCTTGAGGTAGATCCCGTCGATGAAGACATAGGGATACTCTTCGCTGGGGAGCTGGCGGTGGCGCCAGGTCTCGATATGCCCATAAGCTTTCTTGTTGAGATTACTGATGGTGCCCGGAGAGACCTTGGTGCCCCAGAGTGCTTCGGTGATGTCCTCGACACGGCGGACCGAGACTCCCGCCAGGTACATCTCGATCAGGGCTTCTTCGACACTACTCTCGCGACGACGGTAACGCTCGATGATGGCCGTCTCGAAGGGAACCCCTTTGAGTTTCGGCACCTTCAGCGTGACATTGCCTGAGCTGGTGTGCAGGTTCCGCGTGTAATGGCCGGAACGATAGCCCTTGCGCTGCTCCGTGCGCTCATACTTAGAAGCGTTGGTCAACTCAGCGGCTTCTTGGTCCAGCAGGTTGTTCAGCGTCTCTTCGACGCTCTGCTTGACCAGATCTTTCAATTCGGCTTTGATTACTTGCTCATTTAATTGTATAATGTTGTCAGACATGGATCTCGTCTCCTTTGCGTTTTTGTTTGGCGACTTAATTGTAACAGAGGACGAGGTCCATGTCTTTATTCTATTTTGCGAAAGATATTATACCTTATCTATCATTAACATTATGTTATCATAAAATTAATTGAATTGCAAGATTTATTTTACGAGTATGACATAAAATAGTATTTCACTGCTATTCTGCACAATAGCTTACAACGTATAGAAAAACATGGATCTAGCAAGAAATCCTTGTAGATCCATGTTTTCCGTTGATGTATTCACACCGTGACATCCGTCTCATGATAGTCATCATCATGAGGTCCTTTTTTATATCCATATGCTCTTATCATAATCAGATTCTTGTAATCAAACATATAGACCATTTTATACGTACCCATATCGGGCCATGCATTTGTCCACGTGTGTAGATAGAACGTGCCATCGTCTAAATATCTAGCACCATTTTTTTCACGAGCATCCATAGACATATATTTTCTATGGATTCGTCTATGTTGATCCATAAATTGTATTTCTTTTAATTTATTATCTTTTATTGCAAAAAACGATGCAGCATACCCACCGCCTCCACTTGCTCTAGATATATTCTCTAAAATATCCGGCATTCCTGTGTTGCTAGTAATAACAAAGCATCCATTTAAAGTATCGCTGTCTTTGTCTAACGTAGGAAAAGGACCTATCCCCTTCTGCAAGAAGGCCGTATCATCTCCTACGCGTGCAAGGTAAGGGTAAAAATCACCGGCAAAAATCCCATTTTTTTCGAAAAGATAGTTAGATACATATTTTGCATTATCGCTGATGATAAATACATAATATGGAGTTCCCTCTATTGAATTGATTAGCAGGGTTTCCTGTGAACGTGTTTTAGCAGTTTCCACATCCATACTATCAGGAATATTCGCAAATACAGTTGATGTCATGATAACGAGCATTAGCATGACTAAAATACTGAGTTTTCGCACCATCATATTTCTCCTCTCTTTAATTCATGTATACGATTCAAAGCTTTGCAGGCATTAGCCTAACTGATGAGATATCAATTTTACGAACCCATTTTTCCTTCGATGGTAACTTCTTGACCATCCTCGGTGTTCCATTCCGTGCCGTCAGAAAAATGAATGGACATCAAGCGAACGACAAATTTACGGCCATTATCAAATCCGTTAAGCGTCCAGTATCGAGATGGACTAGTAGTCTCACCATCACCAATCGGGTCTTGTGATATGCCACTAAAAGCATCCTTGCCGAATCCAAATGCCTGGAGTTGCGTACCATAATTATCATATGCATAAATCAATATTTTATATGCATCTATTGTTTTTCCCGAATGATTGGTCATAGAAAGATTTACTTCCGGTGCTCCAATAGAGTTCGGCTTAACAGTCACTTTATTCAACGTAACAGGGGGCTTAATAGCCTCTTCATGCGCTTTCTTTTCAGCTGCAGCTTTTTCTTCATCTGCTTTCTTGGCAGCAGCAGACTGCTCTGCACTGGAAGACTGCTGCACCTGTGGTGTAGAATTTGATTTCGTATCATCAGAGGTAATCAAAGGTATTAAGCCGATAAAAATGATGAGAGCTAAAATTATGACACCCCAAAATCTCCTTCCGTGCTTATTCCTACTACTGCCATTATATTCATTTTCAATTATTGATGAATCAGAATTCGTAGCTCTGTCTTTGGAAGACAATTTATCTGCCTCACTAGAGAGATCCGGTATTTCCTTTGCTATATTGTCATCATCAATATGTTCATCAATTAAATGATCGACTTTTGTTCCGCACTTGATACAATATACTGCATCGTCAGGAAGCTTAGTACCACATTTTTTACAGTAAATCATTCGAAATCCCTCCTGAAGTATCGTACTCCCATTTAAACATTTTACTATTTACGATTTCATCTTTTCATCAAGCTTGATGAAAGCTATGCCAACAATGATAGACGTGATAGCAGAATATGTGATGCTTACTCCAATATCTCCGAACATCACATGTCCTAAAAATAATCCGACCATTCCCAAAATGATTAATCCAATCCCAAGGATTTTTATCACATCATCACCTCGCATCTCTCTATGAGTTTCTGCAACGTCTCGACATAAAGGGCTCGCATAACTCCTGAATCAATCAGTCAGCTGTCCAACGTGCCTCGAAATCCGAATTATCAAGCTTGAGTCCAGCTTGTAATTGCTTCTTGAGAGCAGCGCCTCCTGGCATAAAGTTTATTGTTGAGTACTGTGAGCGTATTGCATTTTTTATTGCATTAATAGAAGCCTTTGCCTTTGACCAGTTCTGCGGGCTGAAGACTTTTTCTTTCTCCTGCGCTTCCTGGACAGCATTTTCAAAAGCCATATTCAAAGCCGCTCCAGCCATTGGGATGATCTGATCGATCAAATGATCCTTCTTTAAATTCTCTAACGCCTTCGCAGGATTCGGCACGCTGTCTGGTGGCATGCTATTAACCGTATCAAATAAAACAGAGATTGCAAACAGGTGATGATATGGCATAAAAGACTTCATCGCTAACATTGCTGGGTTAAGTCCTAAAGGATTATCTGGCGTCCAGCATTTTTTTACTTCATCCATCAATTCCTTCAGGGCTTGCATATTCTCTGGCGGATAATCCTTATGGAACAATTGACTGAAATTCTTATCAAAGATTCGTGTTTCGCTATAAGAAAGGATTGGCCTTTGAGAATGCCATGCGCACAGAGCTTTGCCTAAATCAGTCAAGTTAAATACATGGTCCGTATTATACTTTGCCGTATTGACATTCTCGCCTCGTTTTGTGATGAAGTATCCATCTGGATATTTCTGCTCATAAGCTTTCTTCATCATCAAAACATTTTTATCGTTACTTCTGAGATCGCGTGCCTTAACTGCACTCTGTGAGTTTGTAGAAATACTGATTTTATCTGCGGTTTCAGTATCCTTGATCTCATAAAAGCGGAACAATACGTATGCATTGTCTGCCTTCTTCACGGCTTCCGAGCAGTTATAGATAGTGCTCAAAGATTGGCATCCATTCACGACATTCAGTTCCCGTGTGCTAATCGTGTCCCCAGCAGCATGCAACTTTGAACAGATTGCAGTGATTCCGTTATGATAAAAGAAGAAGTCCTTTGAGTCATTCCGGATGGTCTTCGTAATTCCTTTATTTACTTTATTGCTGTTCCCAAGGGACTGCCGCACATTCCTGCGGAATAAGGAGCCATCCTTCACGCCAGGGATCTTTATGCACTCTTTCAATGGTATAGCAGCAATAACTGCTTTGGTTCCTCCGATGTTGAGCTCCATGAATTTTCCAGGCTCTACTGTAAAATCATAATTGATGTACGGCCTAGCGCGGTTAAGAGCTTCATCATAACGGAACTTCAATCCATCGGCATCAACCAGAGCTATGCTTGCACTGATAGAAGGATCAGAAGAAAGTTGGTTGTTGTAGGCTTCTAAATCTTTTTCTGCATCATCACTCAAAGAAGATGTCGTAATCAGTTCAAAGATAACTTCATAATCATCTTTCAACGCATCTGAGATATCCAATATCTTTCTTTTCAATCGATTATTTGCAGCTTCCTGAAGAGCATCTAGATTCTTTATCTGCACCCATGATGAAAGAACTTCACGTAATGGCTCTGCGTTAACAGACGTTTGAGAGTAGAACTTTCCTTGAACGATATACACAACCTGCGCCTGATCATCTATATAGACAGCATCAATTTGTTTATCACCGGCGCCGTCTGTTATACAATCTCTTGCTTCAATAGGGTCGAGATTATGAATATTGCGCAAGTACCATGCTACAAATCGCTCTCCGTCATTGGAATAATTGTTTTTGTAATAATCTCCGGCAATATCATTCTTTATTTTCTCGTAAATATCCATATTTAGCCCCCTGTCTTGATTGATCAATGTTCTTGATAATAGTTTCTAGCCCAAACCAGATAAGCTATATCGTGATCTGTAGGCTTTGATTCTGGATAGAATTTTCCATTCTCTACCATGAATGGCCTTACAATCATATTGTCTACATCAAACAAATACGTATTGACGCTATCGCCGTATTGAGGAGTGGATGTTTTTCCAAAAGCATATACATAGCCGTTTTCTTTTTCGCAGCGTATATTACTCGTATCGATATAATATTTATATCCAGTATTCTGATCTTTAAATACCAGTACCCACGTTGGCAATTTATTGACAGGTGCATCCGTGATTCCTAAATATTGATACAAGCGTGCCTGATATCGTTCAGCATAGGATTCCGGTGCAATGGGTTCTAACCCCATAGATTTTCCACCTTTATATGGGCTTCCCTCTGGATGACCTGGAAAATATCCTATTGAACCTGTGCGGAATATCTTATTCTCACGGACATATATTTTCATGCCAGATACAGTTTTGATGGTGGTATTATTCAATTCTTTTGTACCAATTGTAGTAAACGAAATTATTCCTGCACTTTTATCGTAATCAATAGAATTAATATCAATACCGGAGCGCCAATTATTGTCTATGTAAAACGGTTGCATCAGCATCGTTTTTTCCAAATCATCTTCATTCATTTTTATCTGATTTTCTATCACGGTTTTATCAGATGATTTCTGGCTACTCTGGTACTGCGCTTTTAATTGCTTGTTTTCATTCTGTAGTTCCGTAATCTTCTTTTCAAGTAAGGCAGCCTTTTCCACTGCCTTCTTGTCTTGCATGATCTTCTCTAGATTTATGTTATCAGGATCAACGGTTGCTGTGATATTGCAGGTCCACATAATGTGATTATCACTCGTGACTTTCGGAATGAGCTCTTCTTTCTGGATGGATAACACCTGTGCTGAAATAACACGTATGTCATCAGCTGTCAGAACATTCCCCTTGGTCTTCGAGTAACTTTCTACATATACGCCAGCTTTTTCTGCAGCTACGCGCATAGCTTCAATGCGCGCTCGTTCCTTTGCCGTATTGATATTTTCATCTGGGCCATCGCCAATTAAATACTCTCCTGCGGCTTCTATGGATTGTGGAGCTGCATTGACATCCAGATTTCCTGCACAGAACAAGAATGTAGCGGCAATAATAGTTCTTGTTATTGCATATACCCCTTTGTTCATCTTAAGTCTCCCAATTTATCATCTATGCAAAACACTTTATTGTAGCTATATATTTATAATATTCCTCTCATAAAGAACTGTCAATAATAAATTTTATGAATCACATAATATAGGTAGCCTGCTATCAAACCAGGCTGCCTATGCTAATGATGAAAATATATTTATTTATTCTCTTATATAACCCCCATCTCAAAACTTATCTCCTGTATATGTCAAGCTGCGACATATGTCTAACCCTCAGCAGTTTACGCAGATGTCTGGAAGTGATACTCATAGCGCTCACTCCTCGACTACATCATCAAGCAAGTGCAATGTCATGACTAATCAATCTGGATAAAATGTCAACATAACATAGAGCGGTTTGCTTACTGCCCATCTATTCGCTTGTTGGAAAAATATATACTCTAAATACTCATTATTCCCAATCCCTATGGCTGACATATCATTTCCTCGTCCCGATAATTTAGCTTGATAAAATTTTGTAAAGTCACCTATGTTATTATCAGAGTTTAGGCCAGAACGATCGAAAGTATATGGACAGCCAGGATACAAGTAGATAAATGTTACACTTCCCTTTTCAAAACCAAGCACCATTTTCAAATCACTATAGTGCCATTTACTTGTATAATGACTACTATCAATAAAAGAAGGGCTTCCTATTACTTGACGAACCTCTTTGGGAGACATCCCTAAATGAATGCCATGAACTGATTCATAATAATAATCTGTTGGAGAACGATGCAATGCTTGTGAATCATTCAATGTAATAACATCATTTTTTCGATGAGTTATATGCCAGGACAGATGAAGTAGTCGCTGGCCACTATCTTCATGGATAGCAACCATTCCATCGGCTGCTCCACTCCCACCTGCTACATCGCGGAAAAATGCTATATCACAGCCATTAATTGAATGCCCATGGATTGATAAAACAATGTTGCCAGAATCATCATACCAATCTCCCTCAATAATGGATGTATACTTATCATATAATTTTTCTCCTGGCATAAAATCGTTTACTGATGCTTCCGCTGGTAAGGCTGCAAAAAATAATCCAATGATTGTTATGGATAGAAATAATATTCTCCTCATAAATAGATTCTCCCTTAGTTATCACTGCTTAGAAGATACAGTAATTTATCATAGTTAAATCTTTAAGTGTTTAATATATTTTACTTCCTAACGAATGAAATCCAATAATAGATCGTAGGCCATGTACTTCACTATAAGGAGAAAATTGGTCATGACATTTCATACATTCATAGCCTTTTACGGGAATCCTTACATTATCTGTTTTATCCAGAATAGATAATTTTCTGGTCTTTAATCTTCCGTTACAATGAGGGCATACCTTATCCTCACCCTTTGGTTGGTCTTTAACTACGTAAATTATATCATTAGCTATGATCTCACGTATATTGCTCGTTTTATTACTTAACTCCTTATCTTTACTTGATTTTTCTTCCTGCTCAATTTTTTCCTCATAAAAGTCACAATGACTTATATTGCCACAATGGTTATTCAAATAAGGAGATTTATTACAAGTACAACACGATAAATCTTTATCATAAAAGATGCAACGATTCTTTGTTCTTTTATGATCCTCTTCCATTTTTACATATCCGATATGTGACTTAGTTCCCATGAACTCATCTAATTTTCTATTGCCGTGTTGATTTACTACAATTTGTTGTTTCCTGTTATCAGCTGGCTTCATTGTATCAACGATAAATTTTGTTAATTTATCGTTATCTTCTTTTTCCTTATTAGGGCTTCTTTTTGACCTATATCCAGATCTGAGATATATTTGAAAATCAGATGTTCCAATACTGTACTTTCTAAACATTTTAATCAAGATATCTCTAATGACATTAGCTGGTAGATTTTTTTCAGCGTAAATATGGGTATTATTGATAAGTTCAGGTGTGCTAATTTGTGTCTCATTGTAAGAAAAATGGTACTGTCAATATTCTTTCGCAAAATCATGAACCGCATCCTCGTTGCAATTAGTCAAGGATGGTCTCGGCATCACATCCATATAGATGCTTCATGTCCATATATTTTTTTGCGCCCCATTGGGAACTCACGACATGACGTAATCTGGCGCAGACGAGCATCAACGCACTCTCTCCATCAGGGAAGGTGCCAATGACGCGCGTCCGGCGACGAATCTCCCGGTTGAGGCGTTCTATGGTGTTGTTGGTACGGATTTTCTTCCAGTGTTCTTCCGGAAAGTCCATGTACGTCAAGGTCTCAGCAATGCCATCCAGCAGCTTGTCGGCTGCCTTGTTCAGCTTCATCCTGCGGAGCTTCTCTGCTACGAGATTCGCTTTCTCTAGGGCCGCAGCCTTGTCTTCCTGTGCGTGGATGGCCTTGAGCATGCGACCAACCTCTTTGCCGTGCTTGCGCGGGACAACAGAGAAGATGTTCCGGAAGAAATGGACGCTGCACCTCTGGTACTTCGCTTCTGGGAAGACCTCTGTCACAGAATCACACATGGCCTGACATTTGTCGCCAACAACCAAGCGAACGCCTTTCAGGCCGCGCTGACGCAGCGACAGCAGGAACTCCCGCCAGCTTTCCTTGTCCTCTTTCATGCCTTCGGCTGCGCCGACGACTTCACGGAATCCATCTCGATTTACGGCAATGGCTACGAGTATGGCAACATTCTCGTACTCACCGCCCCAGCTGCGCTTGAGGTAGATCCCGTCGATGAAGACATAGGGATACTCTTCGCTGGGGAGCTGGCGGTGGCGCCAGGTCTCGATATGCCCATAAGCTTTCTTGTTGAGATTACTGATGGTGCCCGGAGAGACCTTGGTGCCCCAGAGTGCTTCGGTGATGTCCTCGACACGGCGGACCGAGACTCCCGCCAGGTACATCTCGATCAGGGCTTCTTCGACACTACTCTCGCGACGACGGTAACGCTCGATGATGGCCGTCTCGAAGGGAACCCCTTTGAGTTTCGGCACCTTCAGCGTGACATTGCCTGAGCTGGTGTGCAGGTTCCGCGTGTAATGGCCGGAACGATAGCCCTTGCGCTGCTCCGTGCGCTCATACTTAGAAGCGTTGGTCAACTCAGCGGCTTCTTGGTCCAGCAGGTTGTTCAGCGTCTCTTCGACGCTCTGCTTGACCAGATCTTTCAATTCGGCTTTGATTACTTGCTCATTTAATTGTATAATGTTGTCAGACATGGATCTCGTCTCCTTTGCGTTTTTGTTTGGCGACTTAATTGTAACAGAGGACGAGGTCCATGTCGTTATTCTATTTTGCGAAAGATATTATACCTTATCAGAAAAATACCACCTAGTCCGTCCTCTAAATTCTGAGTTATGAACAAATCCACTAAAAATATCTATATCAAGAGATGCTAACGTTTCGCAAACAAAAAAAAATACATCCTTCCATGAAGTAACTGTCTTTTCTTCTTCGAGCAGCCTAACCATTACTGGTTTTGTTCCAGTGAAATCTATCTTATAAAATTCATTTCCAATAATAGGTATATTCGTTTCATCATCATTTGATTTCTCATTATCTATAATTTCGTTTTTATTTTGAATAGTTTTAGGTATGTTAGTCTCTATATTTATATCTAGATTCATATCAGAAATTGCTTTCAATAAATGATCAATTACATCTTCCATTTCGGTAATTGTTTCTAAATTATTCTTTTCTCTTAATACTTTATATGGTATATTTCCGATAGATTCTTTCGTTTTCCTCAACCCATCATTTATAAAAAATAACCCTTTCAATATTTCTTCCGCATAATTAGGATATATGTTTTTTAACTTATCGTATAAATCTTTATATTCTGCCATAAGATGCTCTTCTTTCCATAATATTCAAGTAAGGCACATTACACTATTTGACTCGTACATATTGAAAAAGGCACTATAATTGATAAATTATCGAATTTCCTATCAGTCATTCCATCCCAAGGTAGTTTTCTTTGCAGATAATAACGGTTTGCGTGTTCGAGTTATTTGAATCCTTACCTGATGCTACATTGATATGGGCTCTTTGAGCAGGCAATGTCCAGGAAACATATGTCGATAAGCGATGCTTGTAACTATCATATGTTCTTTTTTTGTTCTGCTTTGTTAATACATTGATACGAGTAAGCGCATAATTGAAAATGCGGTTGATTATCTTTTCGTCTTTGCTTTTAAAAGCAACTGTTGTCATCATAACACGATTGTTTCCACGATCACAATCGACATAAAATTCTTCTACGACACCATCATCGCTTGTTTCATTTTTGCGGAAAATGATTCTGTTTCCTATTGGCCGACTTTCACTAGATATGTAAGTCCAGCCCGGAACGTCCGACCAAGTACTTGCATAGTCACTATATTGCATATCTGGATATACTTCGTATGATTTCGAGACATCTTGCGTCACTAAATCAACATCATTCTGCCAAGAGAATGCAAAAGTATTCGGAATAAATAATAGCATTGCGAGAAAGAATAAAATCAATACTTTAGCTTTCATCAATCGAACCTTCTTTCCTAAAATCACAATGTCGAATCAAAATTATTAAGACGATAAAATACAACACCACACAAACTAGCTACTATGTTAATTTATGTGGTGTCGCACTTTATATTCCCCTAGATAATAATTTATTAACTTGAATTATTTTTTCGAATCCTTCGTTTTGATAAAGCTTGCCATTTTATCTTTCGAAAGTCGAGCACTGAATTTAGGCATAATATATTTATCGTTCACGCTTAATGCCCATGATCCATCTCCTAATACATTGGTATCAAATGATACAATATCAATTGGATGCGTCCAACTACCTAATGCACCTGGTTGTCCCAAATAGAGATCTGCTCGGAAAAACTCATTTACTGCACTTCCACTAGGCGCAATTACAATAGGAGCATAAACCGAGGAACTTTCATCTACAAATCTCGTACCTGGAAGAAGAATCTTTCCCTGATAAGATCCTATCGATATTGAGCTTTTATTGATGTCTACCACTAATGGTTGATCTGTTTTATTCTCCATCTTTATTCCTACGCCAAGAATAGAGATAATATTGTGATTCTGTCCATACATATACAAAGCATTATCATAGTCCGATACATGAGCAGATCGTCCATTTGGCTGAACTAATGTGACATAGTCAAAGATTGGCATGACATCAATAGCAATTGATTCATCTTCATAATGAAGGTTGCTATTTTCTTTATCAATGTACTGTGAAAAATCTAACTGGACTGGTGCCGGATGAACTCTCCTAATGTTAGAAGCTGTTTTACCTGCAATACTTCTGTCTAGCCCAGTATTAGCTGCCAATGATATTTGTGGGACAGATAATAAACTACCTAAAACGAATATTGCGCCAATTGATTTAACGATAGTTGAATGCTTCATCTTCTATTTCCCCCTTTTAAAGAAATCCATTTCTCCTATTCAGTTCTCTTAGTAGCCACCAACAAGCTCAGATGCTTTATTATAGATAGCCCATGTTTCTGCACCACGTACAGAGAACCAACGATGTTTACCGCCAGCATTAGTTATCGTGTAGTAAACATTACCATAATCATCCTTTTGGAATATGTAATGGCATTTTTGACGAACGATATTGCGATTTACGATCTTCACATCTGTCATCAAATATCCGTCGACATGATCGACAAATGTCTCCTCGCTCATGATATAGGTATCTGTAGTAGATGACTGATCATAAGGTTTGGAGTATACCCAATAGTCTGCAGCAGAGGCAACGGAAGAATCCACTACTTGTACGCCTACGACTGTTGTCAAAAAAAATAGAATTGCAAAAGCAAATTTTTTCAATATTTTCATAACAAAGCCTCCACATATCATACTCAATATAATTCACGCTCACCTGGAAGTAGCTGCATGAATCAAAAATTCATACAGCCCCAGATATGCAAAGCTTGAAGCAATTATTCTTTAATAGCGCCCAGAACCTCATCTGCCGTGATATTATTTGCCTGCATGTAGTCGAACAGAACTTTATAGTCTTCTTTAGCCTTCTTCGTCTGGACAGCTGCAAGCTCTTCTTTCAGCTTCTTGAGTTCTGCCTCTTTTTTCTCGATCTTCTCCGTAAGTGTTGCGATTTTTGCCTCATAGTTTGCTACTCTTGCCATGTTGCATCATCCTTTCCTTTTGACTAATCAGAATCTTTGTTTTTTATTATAACACAATGAGTCTATTAAGAAAAGAACAAATGTAAGGAAAAAGGACGCCCCAGATTGAGGCGCCCATGCTATTAGAGATTGTATTGGATCAGGAACTTCGGATTGACCGCTTTGAATGAGAGGCGGCCGCCTACGAATCGTTTATCATGCAGGCCATTGACATTCTGCATCGGACGGATTACGATACCTTCACGCGGCATCTCTTTCGTCCGGACAGGAAGCTCAGACATCCCTTCCGACATGCTGACAAGCATATCGATGTCATTGACGAGCGACATCACGCCGAGGACTGGAACTTGCGCAATCCCTGCATCCGCAAGATGCTGCTGCAGTTCCTGTGGCGTAAGATACACTTTCCTCTTCGGATCATACATCTGGTAGACGAGGATATGGTAATCATCAACCCCGTACTTGTTGTCCTGGATGTTCGGCCCGATAATCTCGCCCTGGTAGATGTAGCCTTTCTCCAGCTTGTCTTCTAGCTTGGCGGCTGTCGCATACATGAAATCGTCTTTCGTATAGATCTCACGGTTACGACTACAGACATGCAGCTTCTTGTCTTTCCAGAACGTGATGCTGCTGCCATCAATCTTTTCTGTGTACTGGCACATCATGCTCTGATATTTGTCCAGTACGTCCTGCAGGACTTGCACACGCGTCTCATCCGTCTTCGGGATGAGGTCTGTCGGGAATGGTCCGTAAGCCGGCTTATAGAAGAATTTCTTCAAAAGGCGACGGCATACTTCGAATCGCATGAACCAGTTCTTCGGGTACTGGATCTTGCCGCGATTCTTCCACCACTCTGCGCTATTGCGCATATCCGGCTCATACTTCTTGATGCCAAGATTCTCTGTGACATCTTCACCCTCTTCCATGCGGACCGGCTTCTTGATGTTTTTCGTCAAGTAGTTTTCCCCATTTTCATCATCACGCATCCCCGTCGTCATCATGGAAAATTCCCCACTTTCAGCAGGTCTTGTCAGGATGCAGATTCCACTACTGCATCCTGCCGCATGAGGGTGTGTTCCATCCGGTAGCTTCGCCCGCCGGCCATCAGGAGATGGCCGTGGTGGGCCAGCCGGTCAATCATGGCGGCTG
>ERZ772897.2738-NODE-2738-length-14604-cov-3.375284_pt1 | contig 14604 bp, 10 predicted proteins | sample MGYA00512125_ERZ772897 | MGnify/ENA primary metagenome ERZ772897 (study PRJEB29015, sample SAMEA2737660) | human gut metagenome | biome: human gut; feature: human-associated habitat; material: faeces | place: China | collected 2012 ... | reverse complement strand
AATGCGAAGCCACGGCAAATTCCGTTACTGGGCACGTATGCGTGAACAGTAACGTAGAATCTGGCAGGTTGAGAAATAGGGGGAGATCCGTTATACTGTGAAGGTACTGAACAGTTATGAGTGGATTTATTTTTAAGAGGGATAAAAAGAAATATAAAAGAATGCAGAAACAAACAGAAATTTATATGAAACAAAATCATATGACCAGGCCGGGGGATGGCGTTCTGGTCGGTTTATCCGGGGGAGCGGATTCCGTCGGTCTTTTGCTGGTACTCTGGAAGCTGCGGGAGACGTTTCAGATTTCCCTGCGGGCGCTCCATGTCCATCACGGGCTGCGCGGCGCGGAGGCGGATCGGGACGCGGCATTTTCACGGATGCTGTGTGAACGGCTGGAAATTCCTTTTTATGAGTTCCGCATCGATGCGGCAAAAGAGGCGCTTGACCGGAAATGTTCCATCGAGGAGGCGGGACGACTGGCACGGTACCGCCTGTATGAGGAGACGGCGCGGGCGTGGGAGAAAGAGATTCGGCGGGTTCATATCGCCACCGCCCACCATGCGGATGATAATGCGGAAACGGTTCTTTTTAACCTGTTCCGCGGAAGCGGTCTGACCGGGCTTTCCGGCATTGCTCCGGTGCGGGGGCGCATCATCCGTCCTCTTCTCTGGGCGCAGCGGAGTGAGATTCAGGCATGGCTGCGGCAGCAGGGACAGGACTGGGTCGAGGACTCGACGAACCGGGAGAGTGAATACAGCCGCAACTGGCTTAGGAATGAACTGCTTCCAGCGGTAGGAAAGCGCTTGAATGCACAGGCAGTCCGCCATATCGATCAGGCGGGCAGACGCATCCGGCAGGCAGATGCCTATCTGGAAGAGGTGGCAGAAGAATGGCTTCAAAAGCATGCACCGGACGGAAGGGCGGATGCAGGAGCGTTGGCAGAACAGGCGGAGATTGTGCAGGGCTATATTGTGCGGCGGTTGTTTTTAAAGAGCAAAATGCCGCTCCGGGACGTGACGGAGACGCATGTGCAGGCGGTGCGGGAACTTCTGCATCAGGGAACCGGAAAGAGTATTTCGCTGCCGCATGGGTTCCGGGCGGTGAATATATATGGATTTCTTGAAGTGCGCTCGCTTAGTCATCCAGGGGAAAGAAAAGAGGTTTTGCTTCCGGGCAGCCAGGATGAGAATCTTTTGCAGATGCATATTTTCCCCTGTGAAAATGGGGATGAATTTCCGAAAAACCAGTATACGAAATGGTTTGACTATGATAAAATAAAAGGTACCTTATCGCTGAGACACCGGCAGCCGGGGGACTACCTGACACTGCCGTCTGGTGGTCGGAAAACACTGAAATCCTGGATGATTGATGAGAAAATTCCGAGACAGGAGCGGGAGCAAATCTGGCTTCTGGCGGAAGAAAAACATATCCTGTGGATAGTGGGGCACCGGATCAGCGCATATTATAAGATAACAGAACAGACAAAAACCATCCTTGAGGTGGAATTTAACGGAGGAAAAAGCAGTGGCTGATAAGATTCGTGTATTATTAACGGAAGAAGAAGTAAACAAGAAGATCAGTGAAGTGGCAGCACAGATCAACAAAGATTATGAGGGAAAGGAAGTCCACCTGATCTGTATCTTAAAGGGCGGCGTATTTTTTACCTGCGAACTGGCAAAACGCCTGACTATTCCGGTTTCCCTGGATTTCATGTCTGTATCCAGCTACGGTTCCGACACCAAGTCAAGCGGTGTGGTAAAGATTATCAAGGATCTGGACGAGCCGCTGGAGGGCAAGAATGTCATCATCGTGGAGGACATTATCGATTCCGGACGCACCCTGGCATATCTGATCGAGGTATTAAAACAGAGAAATCCGAAAAATATCGAGCTGTGCACCCTGCTTGACAAGCCGGAGCGCCGCGTGAAAAAACAGGTTCAGGTTAAATATACCTGCTTTACAATCCCGGATGAGTTTGTCGTAGGTTACGGCCTGGATTACGATCAGAAATACCGCAACCTGCCGTACATCGGTGTTGTGGAAGTATAAGGAGGAAGCCAGTTGAAACAACGTCAGTCGATGGGAGGCGTGGGGCTTCTGATCCTCATGCTGCTCGTTATCATGTTTTTCTCGTTGAAGGTCCCTGGAATGGCGACGGAGCGGGAATTAAGCTATCCGGAGTTCATGGTATATCTGGAAAATAAGACCGTAGAGAGCGCACAGATCCGCCCGAACCGCGAGGTGCCGACCGGTGAGGTTATTTTTGAGACAACCTCCGGCGACCGGGAGGAGTTCAATGTGCTGGATGTGAAGGAAGTAGAGATGGCGCTGCGCAAGGCGGGGGTTCCGTACACGACCACCAGCGTCCGCCAGGACAGCTATTTTATGACGGTGATCCTGCCGATCGCTTTGTCCGCAGGCGTCCTGATCTTCCTGTTTATGTTTATCAATTCCCGTTCCGGCGGCGGGGCAAATGCCAAGATGATGAATTTTGGACGCAGCCGTGCCCGGATGGTATCGACCAGCAAGGTCAACTTTACCAAGGTTGCCGGTTTGGAAGAGGAGAAGGAGGAACTGGAGGAGATCGTAGATTTCCTGAAAAACCCGCAGAAATACACCGGTGTCGGGGCGCGCATCCCGAAAGGCGTGATCCTAGTCGGACCTCCAGGAACTGGTAAAACCCTGCTTGCCAAAGCGGTGGCGGGTGAGGCAGGCGTTCCGTTCTTCTCGATTTCCGGTTCGGATTTTGTTGAAATGTTCGTCGGTGTTGGCGCATCCCGTGTCCGCGACCTGTTTGAGGAAGCCAAAAAAAATGCCCCGTGTATTGTCTTTATCGATGAGATCGATGCGGTTGCCAGACAGCGTGGTACCGGCATGGGCGGCGGTCACGACGAGCGAGAGCAGACACTCAACCAGCTCCTGGTTGAGATGGATGGTTTCGGAGTCAATGAGGGCATCATCGTCATGGCGGCGACGAACCGCGTGGATATTCTCGACCCGGCGATTCTGCGACCGGGCAGATTTGACCGAAAGGTGGCAGTCGGACGACCGGACGTCAAGGGACGCGAGGAGATTCTCGGCGTTCATACGAAGGAAAAACCGCTGGGCGAGGATGTGGATTTACACCGCATCGCGCAGACAACCGCTGGATTTACCGGAGCCGATCTGGAAAATCTGATGAATGAGGCGGCGATCAATACCGCAAAAGAGGGACGTAAGTTCCTGACCCAGACGGATATTGAGAAAGCCTTTATTAAAGTGGGAATCGGTGCTGAGAAGCGCAGCAAGGTGATTTCCGAGAAAGATAAGAAGATTACCGCATACCATGAGGCGGGGCATGCGATTCTGTTCCATGTCCTCCCGGATGTGGGACCGGTTCACACCGTTTCGATCATTCCGACCGGTGTCGGTGCGGCAGGCTATACGATGCCGCTTCCGGAGCAGGATGAGCTTCATATGACGAAGGGCAGAATGCTTCAAAATATCATGGTTTCGCTGGGCGGACGAATCGCCGAGGAGATTATCTTTGACGACATCACGACCGGCGCTTCCCAGGATATCAAGCAGGCGACCTCGATGGCGCGCGCGATGGTAACCGAGTACGGTATGTCAGAAAAACTGGGCATGATCAACTACAGTGGAGACAACAACGAGGTCTTTATTGGCCGCGACCTGGCGCATACGAGAACCTACAGCGAGGAAGTGGCGAGCGAGATCGACAGCGAGGTAAAACGCATCATCGACGAATGCTATGCCAAGGCAAAACAGATCATTCTCGATCACGAGGATGTCCTTCATTCCTGCTGTGCCCTGTTGATGGAGAAGGAGAAGATCGGTCAGGCTGAGTTTGAAGCGCTGTTCCAGGATGGAGAAAAGCCGTCAGGGGAAGCTGAAACTCCGGTGACAGAAGCATAAAAAGTTCAAAGCATGAAACAGGTCTGCAAATAAGCCTGAAAAAAGGTGCCAGTCAGCTGCCAGAATGTGCGGGAGACATCCCGGACAGCCATCGGATAGATGGAAATGGCAGTGGCGGCACCTTCTTTTATGCAAATTTCAGGCGGATTTTGCTGGACATTTCTGGAAAGAGCGTTGATTTGCACAAAAAAGAAATCGAAATAAAACGATGTTTGTGCACACTTATTTCCGCTCCTATGCTATTATAATAGACGTAACCCCCCCAATACATTATATAGTTTTTGCTACACCCCATAAAACGAAATACCTTCTCCTAAAAAGGTCAGCTACCCCGCTGACCTTTTTTATTTCATAGGAAATTACGTCCTATGAAACAAAAAACGCTCCGCGAGGATGCACACTCGCGCGAAGCAGAAACATGTCGCAAGCGACCGCGCGAGACGCCCGAATGTGCCAAGGCACATTCTTTTTTATTACCTAAAATTAGGGGTGTGAAAATAACTTGTGTAATTTGGGGAAATCCTGTAAAATATGGGCAGAAAATAACATGATTGTGAAAGCGGTGAAACCGCTGGAAAGGGAAACAGATGGAGCAGATCAATCGCGACGCGCTATTTTGCGACGAGACAGAGGATTACCGTTGTCCTTCGGAGGCAGATGCGGGTGAAGTCGTTACATTTTATTTCAGAACAGAGAAAAATGGAGCAGATGCGGTTGTACTGCTGGAATGTGACCCGGAGACCGGGGCGCTTTTGCAGGAGTGGCAGATGAAACGGCTTTCGTGGGAGTGCTGTGCTGGCAGCGTTGGGAACGGTACAGATACAAATCGAGGCATAGATGGTAGCGGTATGGCTGACAAGTCAGACAGCCGTTTTGATTACTACAGCTGTGCGCTGACTCTGGGAACGAAAACATTTTCGTATGTATTTCAGGTAACCTGGGGCGAGAACGTCTGTCTTTACAACCGGATCGGGCTGACAGAGGATGCGGCGGCGCACCCGTTCCGCCTGATTCCGGGATTTCATGTGCCGGAGTGGAGCAAGGGCGCGCTGATGTACCAGATCTATGTGGATCGGTTCTGCAACGGCGATCCTACAAACGATACGGAAACCAATGAATATATTTATCTGAAAAAGCCGGTCACCCGGGTGACGGACTGGAAGGAACCGATCAGTACACTCGATGTGGGACGGTTTTACGGAGGTGATCTGCAGGGTGTTTTAGATAAACTTGATTATTTAAAGAGTCTCAAGATAGAAGCAATCTACTTAAATCCGGTATTTGTATCACCGTCGAACCATAAGTATGACTGTCAGGACTACGACCATATCGATCCGCATTATGGAGTGATTCTGGAGGACGCAGACGGACTGGTGTGCCCGGAAGATACGGACAATGACCGCGCACATAAATATATGACGCGGACGGCGGATGAGCAGAACCTGGAGGCGAGCGATGCCTTTTTTGCCCGCCTGATTGAGGAAGCGCACAAGCGGGGAATCCGGGTGCTGGTGGACGGTGTGTTCAACCATTGTGGTTCTTTCAATAAATGGCTGGATGCGGAACTTCTGTACCAGCACGCGGGCGGCTATCCGCAGGGGGCATATGTCTCGGAGGACAGCCCGTATCGCTATTTTTTCCAGTTCCACAATGAAAATGCCTGGCCGTTTAATGACAGCTACGACGGCTGGTGGGGACACGCGACGCTTCCGAAGCTTAATTACGAGGAAGCGCCGGAATTGTACCAGTACATTCTGGGGATTGCGAAAAAATGGGTGTCGGCGCCGTTTGGAGCAGATGGCTGGCGGCTGGATGTTGCGGCAGATCTGGGGCGGAGCGCCGGGATGAACCATCAGTTCTGGCGTGATTTCCGCGCGGCAGTCAAGGAGGCAAATCCGGAGGCGGTCATGATCGCGGAACATTATGGCAGCCCGTATGACTGGCTGAAGGGCGATCAGTGGGATACGGTCATGAATTATGATGCGTTTATGGAGCCGCTGTCATGGTTTTTGACCGGGATGGAGAAGCACAGTGACGAAGAAAATCCGGCGCTGTTTGGGGATGGATGCGCCTTTTTTGAGGCGATGCGCTACCATATGAGTGAAATGCCGACGGCTTCCGTGCAGTGTGCAATGAACGAGCTGTCCAACCACGATCACTCCCGCTTTATGACGCGAACAAACCGCCGGGTGGGCCGTCTTGCGTCGGCAGGTGCAAAAGCAGCGGAGGAAGGCATCAGCTATGGCATTTTCCGCCAGGGTGTTGTCATGCAGATGACCTGGCCGGGCGCGCCGACGATCTATTACGGCGACGAAGCGGGCGTCTGTGGATGGACCGATCCGGACAGCCGCCGGACGTACCCGTGGGGCGGGGAAAACCTGGAGCTGATCGAGTTCCACCGCTACATGAGCGGCATCCGGAAACGCTGTCCGGCATTTAGAAATGGTTCCCTGAAAGCGCTGGCGGCGGGAGATGGCTATATTGCCTATGGACGTTTTCAGAGTGCTCAGAGAGCTGGCGGCGCGTGCCGCGGCGTGACGGCGGTCAATACAGGTGATGACTGGCTGACGCTCAAGATTCCGGTCTGGCAGATCGGGGCGCGCGACGGGGCGGTCCTGCGCCGGGAAATGATGACCTATGAGGACGGTTACAACGCCGGACAGGTTGAACATGAGGTAAAGGACGGCTATATCGAGGTGAAAATCCCACCGGTCGGAAGTATCGTTTTGACGGGAAATGATACGGCATTGTAGGAAATGCGGCTTCGACAAGATATATGATTTCTGGCAGTTGAACGAGAAGAATCAAAAGCAGGAAAAAATGGAAATAAAAATATTAAATAAAATATATAAAAACACTTGCTTTTTTGAGACAGTCATGTTATAATCTTCAACTGTCAGAGCAATTTTGGATGGGTTCCCGAGTGGCCAAAGGGGGCAGACTGTAAATCTGTTGCGTCTCGCTTCGGTGGTTCGAATCCACCTCCATCCATTTGGCTTTGTGCCAGTCATGAGTAATCATGATGCCGGCGTGGCGGAACTGGCAGACGCACAGGACTTAAAATCCTGCGAGGGTTAAACTTCGTACCGGTTCGATTCCGGTCGCCGGCAGTATCGGGAACAGTTTTTAACTGTTCCCGATTTTGCGTTATACGGACGTATTTGCAGCGTTGGTTTATATCAGGATATAGAAATCCTGTCATAAACCGGCGCTTCTTTTGCATATAATACAAAGCAAAGGAGTGAAAACATGTCTGCATATCATCGGTTAATATCATATATCTATGCATACGAGGGCGGAATCAAAGGGAAAAATACGGGATTTGCGAAATTGGAGACGCGGGGAACTTCCTGCCGGATTCAGGTCAGCGTCCGCCGTGTCTTTGCGGGCGGCAGCCCGATCGGCGTATATCTTCTGGCAGGGCAGGAGGAGATCCGTATCGGCACCCTGTTTGTCCGTGGCGGAAATGGGGAGTTCCGTGCCGTCGTCAATTGTGAAAATATTGAAGGAAGCGGCTGCAATATGGAAGAGTGCTGTGGTCTGACTCTTCATGAGACGGACAGCGCATGGCGTGCCTATACGACGATCTGGGAAGATGCCGTCGCGCATGCGGCAGAGGTTGAGCTGGCGGATGTGACTGCTGAGAAAGTGCGGGAGCAGGAAGCGGAGAAGGAAGAGGCAACGCGGAAACAGACAGAGAATGTATCTGGGGAAGTGAACAGCGCGTCTGTAGGGAAAGAAAAATTGGATGAGGTGTCAGAACTTACCCGGTCGGGAGAAATGGAGAGTCAGGACACATCCACGGAGACAGAGAAGAAAGAAGCTGTGAATATAAACGAAACGGACTTCGGAATCAGCCAGCCCCAGCCAGAAAAGCTGGAGGATTCAAACCTGGAGATTTTAGAGGATACGGAAACCATGGAAGCGGTTCCAGATATCTCAGAGACATCCGATCATCAAGAGGCAGAAATTGTTCAGGAAGCGCAAACAGAAACACCGCAGGAAAGTTTTCAGGAATCCAATCAGGAAGCGCAAACGGAGACACCGCAAGAAAGTTCTCAGGAATCCTTTCAGGAAGCGCAGACAGAGGCGCGGCGGAAAGATTCTCAAGAATCCACCCGGGAGGTCCGGAAAGAGGCGCTTCCAGATTCTCCACCAGACCATCAAGAAGCATTTCAGTCAGACTCTCAAAATCAAAAACAACCGCAACCAGATTCATCCAAGGAATTTTCGAAAGAAGATCCCGCCGAGTCCCTCTGGAACCGTCTGCGTGCTGCCTATCCCAAAGTAACCGCCTTCGAATGCGCCGACGGCTGCGAGATTCTGGTAATCAAACCACAGGATATCGGGCTTCTGCCGCGGGAAAACTGGGTGTATGGAAATAACAGCTTTCTTCTGCACGGTTACTACAACTACCGATATCTGATTCTGGCGAGACTGGGGAAATCTGGCGAACGGGGGCGCTACATTCTGGGCGTGCCGGGACATTATGGAAACAATGAAAAATATATGGCGGCGATGTTCGGCTTTGACCGCTTTGTCCGTTCCACCCGCCAGCCGCCGCGCGATAGCCGGTTCGGGTATTGGTATACGGATTTGAATTTTACATAAAAGCCGGTCGCTCCTTTTAGAGAACGCTTGACAAAGGATAGCTTTTCTGGGTAGGATGGACACGGGGCAAATGCTTTCAGGTGTTTGGTTGGTAGCGGATCAAACTTGTCGGGAAACTGGGATAAGGATGTCTGTTGTTGGAAGCGGATGAATTTGAACGGAGGAAAAAACAGTGGCAGCAAAATTGACACGGGAAGAGAAATATATGAAAGCGGCGATCCGCGAGGCGAAGAAAGCCTGGGCGCTCGGAGAAGTGCCGATCGGCTGCGTGATCGTGTATGAGGACAAAATCATCGGCAGGGGTTACAACCGCCGGATGGTCGATCATAGCGCGCTGGCACATGCGGAGATTGCGGCAATCAAAAAAGCGTGCAAGCGCATGGGCGACTGGCGCCTGGAAGAATGCGAGCTGTACGTGACGCTGGAACCGTGCCCGATGTGTGCAGGGGCGATCGTGCAGGCGCGGATTCCAAAAGTTTACATCGGTTCCATGAACCCGAAAGCCGGTTGCGCCGGTTCGGTACTGAATCTTCTGGATGAAAAAGGATTCAATCATCAGGTGGAGACAGAAGAAGGACTTTTGGGCGAGGAATGTTCGATGATGTTGAAAGAATTTTTCAAAGAATTGCGTGAAAAGAGAAAAAAGAAGAAAGAAGAAAAAGCTGGTGAATGATTTCCACCAGCTTTTTTGCATTCCATATTTCCCATTCAAACCGAAAAATACAGTCCTTATTTGATTACGTGGATCCAGCCCTCCGGAGCTTTGATGTGACCCATCTGGATGCCGGTCAGTGTCTCGTAGAGTTTCTGGGTAACCGGACCCATCTTCTCCATACCTGCCGGGAAACAGATTTCCTTGCCGTGGTCAACGATCTTGCCAACCGGGGAGATAACAGCTGCGGTACCGCACAGGCCGCACTCCGCGAAATCTTTTACTTCGTCTAAGTATACTTCACGCTCTTCGGTCTCCATGCCAAGGTAATCTCTTGCAACCTGCAGGATGGAACGGCGTGTGATAGACGGAAGGATGCTGTTGGACTTCGGAGTTACCAGCTTGCCGTCTTTGGTGATGAAGATAACGTTTGCGCCGCCGGTCTCCTCGATCTTGGTACGTGTCTGCGGATCCAGGTAGATGTTCTCATCGAAACCGTTCTTGTGAGCATCGACGATCGCATGCAGACTCATCGCGTAGTTTAATCCGGCTTTGATGTGACCGGTTCCGTGAGGTGCTGCACGGTCGAAATCGCTGACGCGGATGGTGATCGGTTTAGCGCCGCCCTTGAAGTACGGGCCAACCGGTGTACAGAATACACGGAACTGATAGATGTTTGCCGGTTTAACGCCGATGATGGAATCATAACCGAACATATACGGGCGGATGTACAGGGTTGCACCGGAACCATACGGCGGTACGAATGCTGCGTTGGCTTCTACTACTTTTGTGATGGCGTCTACGAAGCGCTCCTTCGGGAATGGCGGCATTTCAAGACCTTTTGCGGAATTCTCCATACGCTCGCCGTTTAAGTCAGGACGGAACGTAACGATATGGCCGTCCTCGGTCGTATACGCTTTCAGACCCTCGAAGCAAGTCTGTGCATACTGCAGAACACAGGCACATTCATTCAGGGTAATATTCGGGTCGGAGGTAAGGGCGCCTTCGTCCCAGGAACCATTCTGATACATGGAAACATAGCGGTAATCCGTTGGCATATAGCCGAAACCGATGTTGCTCCAGTCGATATTTTTCTTTTCCATAATCGTTGCTCCAATCTTACAGAATTTTATGATTTAGTAACTGTTTGACTTTTTGCAGTCGCTAGATTTATACCTATTATAATGATTTCTTTCTTCTGTTGCAAGATTCTGGGATAAAAAATGATAAAAAAACAATAAAATTTATTCTTGTGTATTTTTATACAATGCTTGTTAGTCAAGCTCCGGCTTGACAAAACGGCGGCTGCCATGTATACTAAACAGGCTGACGGTCTGCAGGTCATTCCGTCATATAAGACCAAGTCATAAAGTTTCCGCACAGCCGGGGAGTTAGCGGTGCCCTGTACCTGCAATCCGCTATAGCAGGGGTGTTGTCCGACCGAGGGCGTTTTTACTGTGGGGCTGCCCCTGAAAAGTGGCGTTGAAGTCTGGGTCTTGCGCAACAGAAATCTGTGAACCGTGTCAGGGCAGGAATGCAGCAGCACTAAGCAGAAGCTTCTGTGTGCCGCAAGGCAGCCTGGACCGAGTTAACTGTCAGGGTAACGTCCATGGCATACGTTCGAAGCCGGGCGTGCGGATTTTTTTATTTCATAGGAAATTGCTTCCTATGAAATAAAAAATAGAAAATAATAGATACAGAAACAAGCATTTTTGCAGGTGTGTGAATATAGCCGGGATATGTGGAATTTGATTTGCCAAGGGGTAGGAATACCGTGCCGGAGCAGATTAAAAGCGCGTATCCCGGTATTTTTATGTCTATGATATTTGTAAGGAATTTTTTCTTGCCCGCGGGATATGATTGTATTATAATTACAAAATGGGTGTAGTTTATCCTGATATGGGGGTTGTTGGAAACTTAGAATAAGGGTAACTGTGAAGGTACTGGACGGTTATGAAGAAAGGGAAAGCGCTCATGAGAAGAATCGGTATGTTAACCAGCGGTGGCGACTGCCAGAGCTTAAATGCGACGATGCGAGGCGTGGCAAAATCGCTGTACAAGATGTTCGATGACATAGAGATAGTTGGATTTGAAGACGGCTATAAAGGTCTTATGTATGCAGACTACCGGATTATGAAACAGTCGGATTTTTCCGGGATTCTGACACGCGGAGGTACGATTCTGGGAACTTCCAGACAGCCTTTCAAGCTGATGCGGACGCCGGACGAGAACGGTCTGGATAAAGTGGAAGCGATGAAACACACCTATTATAAGCTAAAACTGGAATGTCTCGTCATTTTAGGCGGCAACGGCAGCCAGAAGACGGCAAATCTGCTGCGGGAGGAAGGACTCAATATCGTTTCTCTTCCGAAGACCATAGACAATGATCTCTGGGGCAGCGATCTTACGTTTGGATTCCATAGTGCGGTTGATGTAGCGACCAATGCCATCGACTGTATTCATACGACGGCGGCGTCTCATGGCAGAGTCTTCATCGTGGAGATCATGGGCCACAAGGTGGGATGGCTGGCGCTCTATGCAGGCATCGCGGGCGGAGCTGACATCATTCTCCTGCCGGAGATCCCGTATGATATTGATGTGGTGGTAAATGCGATCCGCAGCCGTACTAAAAATGGCAAGAATTTCACGATTCTGGCGGTCGCAGAGGGCGCGATTTCCAAGGAAAATGCAGCCCTGACCAAGAAAGAATTAAAAGAAAAGAAGAAAAATGGACCGGTTTATCCGTCGGTCGCTTACGAGCTGGGCGCCCAGATTTCCGAGCGGACGGGGCAGGAGATCCGTGTGACGGTTCCGGGGCATATGCAGCGCGGAGGCGAGCCATGCCCGTATGACCGCGTGATTGCGACGCGCCTCGGCGCGGAGGCAGCAGAGATGATCCGCCGCAAAGAATACGGCTATATGGTCGCTTTAAACAACAATAAGATTGAAAAAATTCCGCTCGCGGACATTGCCGGTAAATTAAAGATGGTCGATCCGAAGAGCGATATTATCCGGGAAGCTAAGGATGTAGGCATCAGCTTCGGCGACGAATAGTAAGGAAGTAGTAGTTTATGTCATATACAGCACTGTACAGAAAATGGCGTCCGACGTCCTTTGAAGAGGTCCGGGGTCAGGACCATATCGTAAAGACCCTGAAAAATCAGATCAACTCCGGGCGGATCGGGCACGCGTACCTCTTCTGCGGGACACGCGGAACCGGTAAGACGAGTATTGCCAAGATCTTTGCACGGGCAGTCAACTGTGAACATCCGGTGGACGGCAGCCCCTGCGGCGAGTGCAGTATGTGCCGCCAGATTGCGGAAGGAGCTTCCCTCAATGTGGTGGAGATCGATGCGGCATCCAACAATGGTGTGGAAAATATCCGCGATATCCGGGAGCAGGTGCAGTACCCGCCGACGGATGGGCGCTACCGCGTCTACATCATTGACGAGGTTCATATGCTTTCGATCGGCGCGTTCAATGCGCTCTTAAAGACGCTGGAAGAACCGCCGTCCTACGTTATATTTATCTTGGCGACGACGGAGGTCCACAAGATCCCGATCACGATCCTGTCCCGGTGCCAGAGATATGATTTCAAGCGGATCTCGATCGATACCATCGCGGGACGGCTGGCGGAGCTGACGCAGGCGGAGCAGATCGATGTAGATGACCGGGCACTTAGGTATGTGGCACGTGCGGCGGATGGCTCGATGCGAGATGCGTTAAGCCTTCTCGATCAGTGCGTGGCGTTCCATTTCGGGGAAAAGCTGACGTATGACAATGTGCTCGAGGTGTTGGGCGCGGTCGATAACCGCGTGTTCAGCAAGCTGTTTCAAGCGGTGCTTGCAAGTGATACGAAGGCGTGCATCCGTGAGATTGAGGAAATGATCATCCAGGGGCGCGATCTTTCGCAGCTTGTCAACGATTTCGTCTGGTATATGCGAAATCTCCTGATTGCCAAGACGACCGACGAACCGGGCGATATGCTCGATATGTCGGAGGAAAATCTGGCAGTTTTAAAGGAAGAGGCGGCAGGCGTTGATACGGAAACGCTGATGCGTTACATCCGTATTTTCTCGGAACTTTCCGGGCAGCTGCGCTACGCGTCGCAGAAGCGGATTCTGGTGGAGATTGCCTTTATCAAGCTGACGACGCCGTCGATGGAACAGAATCTTGATTCCATTTTACAGCGGATTACGCTATTAGAGCAGAAAATGCAGGAAATGCCGGACAATCTACAGAAACTGGCGTCCCTTGCACCGGCAGCGGGGCAGGCGGCATCCTCCAAAACGGCTGTGGTGGAAACGCCGCCTGAGCCGAAGAAGGTATCCCTTCCACCGGCACAGTACGAAGATCTGATGCTGATGCGGAAAGAATGGGGACGGATTGCGTCCCTGAGCCAGCTTGTGGGTTCGATTAGACTCAGTCTTCCCAAGACAAGTGTAGAACCGGCGGGCGAAGGCTGCCTTTGCATTGTGTGTACAGATGAAAATACGTTTGGAATTATCAATCGGGAGCCTGAGCTTAAAAATTTGCAGGAAGTAGTGCAAGAAAAATACAAAAAGACTCTGCAATTTAAAGTCCGTTTAGAATCATCTGCTGTGCCGCAAAGAACGGTTTATGTCAGTGATGAGGATTTAAAGAACGCAATCCATACCGATGTGATTGTCGAAGAGGATGATTCCGTGTAGTGGAGCTTGCCAAAGATGAGCCTTGTTTTGTAATGCAAGAAGCTGTGATTAAATGCAGATAAATGATATTAGTGGGTTTATATGATATATAGAACCGGCTGCAATCGGCAGCCAGTCTGAATATAAATAAAAAGAAGTGAAAGAGAGGAATGACACCATGGCAAAACGTGGCGGTTTCCCAGGCGGTATGCCGGGCAATATGAACAATTTAATGAAGCAGGCGCAGAGAATGCAGCGCCAGATGGAAGAGAAGCAGAAAGAGCTGGAGGAGAAGCAGTACAGCGCATCCGCAGGCGGCGGCGCTGTAACCGTGACCGTATCTGTCAGATCACCATATTTGATCGCAATCAACGCTGTCATAACCTTGGTAATACTGGCCGGATATAACCGTTCAAAGGCATTTTTGCTGTACATAACCTGCCCATCTGTAATATCAAACAAGCCAGCCGCCTCTGATGTAGTATCGGAAGGCGAATACTGGCTCTCATCCGTAACTACGCACAGATCGCTGGCAAATAAAGATGCATATCCATCTGTGGAATCAGTCAGCTCCACAGGAAAACTGCGTTCTGTAAATGAGTATGGACGATCCAGAGCTTCTTCCTTTTTTCCACAGCTGCATAACAGAAAGCCTGCCGTGAGACAGCAGGCAATCTTGTATATCGTTTTTTTCTTCATACTGACACCTATTTGTACATCTCACGCCACTCCAGATCACCGCGCTCTAACGCCTTGATC
>ERZ772897.2736-NODE-2736-length-14612-cov-27.792059_pt1 | contig 14612 bp, 12 predicted proteins | sample MGYA00512125_ERZ772897 | MGnify/ENA primary metagenome ERZ772897 (study PRJEB29015, sample SAMEA2737660) | human gut metagenome | biome: human gut; feature: human-associated habitat; material: faeces | place: China | collected 2012 ... | reverse complement strand
GTTGCATCCATAATCTGTTCTAACGAGTACCCTTTCTTATGCATATTTAAAATTACTTTTTCAATTTCTCTTTGCTTGCCCTCGACAATTCCGGCTTCCCGTCCCTCGGCAATTCCGGCTTCTCGCCCCTCGGCAATTCCAGCTTCTTTAATACCCTGACTCAAATTACACATAATACTCACTTCCTCCTTAAAACTTTCTTCCATTGGAATATGATATTCCTGTTCCATAATTTTCATTTTTTGCTGTTGTGATAATTCACTGGAAAACATGGCAGATAACAATCTATGCAGCCCATATTCATTATGACGCTGCGGAAGCGCATTCGTCAAGCCGATCATAACAATATTCAACAGATTCAAATTCCCTTTCCAATTATGTTTTCCGAGTAAATCTTCTTTTGTTAAATGAATATGACACATACTGTTTTCCGGCATGTTCATACAAACCCATATACTATAGACTGTCTTTATATCATTATAATTTGATTTTACAAAATCCCGTTCCTTCTGTGAAGAAATCAGTCTGCTTACATAAAAAATAGCGCGGTTTAAAATCTGATAGGAACCGGGTTCATCTTTTTGGGCTTCCACATTGATAATCATCTGTGCCAACCCGTTTCTCATTCGCACATAAAAAATAATGTCAAAACGAACCAGTCCTTCATTTTTTTCTCCGGTTTCTGTATTTAGTCCTACAATCCTTTTCCCCTCCACATTCCTGTCCTTATTGGTCAGTCCAGACGCAACCGGTACTTTGCTGATATATGGATCTCCTTCTATCAGGGAAGCTACTTTTTCGATTTCCATCCCTTGAAATTCTTCCACTGTTCTAACTAAAATGTGAGCCAATACATACTTTTGTGCTAACAGACGCTTTGCGCTTTCATCATACTGTGCCTCGCTATCAGCTGCCTGTATGGCATTCTTTATCTCTGTGTTCAAATAAAACCTCCTCTTACATAAAAATCCCCATCAAAAAATCTCCCCAAAAGAACGTATGTGATTTTATTGTAAAAGATATTGATTCTGATAGCAAATTAAATTTTTATAAATCTATTTTTCTCTCTATTTCATTGCTCCCAAAAAATTTTAGGACCCCCCCTATACTTTTGAGATCCCCTTCAAAAAATAATAAATTTTTTCTGCAAGTAAAAAAACTGCCCACCCGTTATGGATGGACAGTTTTCACTAAGCACCTATTCAATTATTCTACAGTAAACGTAACCGTATATATCAAATCATCACTTTGTGCAATAAGATCTCCCCACTCATCAGGATTATCTGATTCCTTACTACACTCAAAATTATAACATATTTTAACTGTATATACCTTTCCTGATTCCAGTTGTTCAGGAACAGTAAATGTAACAAGCAAATTGTTATCTTTATCATAAGAATTCAGCGACCAATAGCCGTCCCAAAGCAACTTGTTCATTTCATCATCACACCGAAAATCAAAGTCTCCATGTTCAAAACCGTCCTTCGGCTTTGCATAACATACAACCTTCAATCCTTTCAGCGGAATAGAAATTCGATCACCTGCCTTAACATTTCCAACATTAACATTCTTTGCGTTCTCATCAGCCTCCGCAAGACAAATAGTTTCTTCCCCACCTGTTGTAGCTGTTGAACTTCCATAATACTCATCTACATCAATAATTCTCTTATATACAACATACTCTGTATTTTCTTTAAGACCGGACATTTCATAGCATCCAAAATCATCCGACTCATTTCCTTGTACCCACTCATCCTCTGTTATAGCGGAAATTGCTGTACCGCTAGTAACACAAGCATATTCATAAGTTGGCTCAACTGCTACCACCAGAGAATGTTTCAAAATATGTTTGATTTCAGGCGCAGATACCTGAATTTCAGATTCTGTACATACAAATGTCACATCATCATATAACTCATATTTTGCATCATTATCTCCGTAGATTGCAATCCACATAGCAGCGGTTAATTCGGATCCATTAACTGTATACTTTTCTTCATAATTTACTTCCAAATCAAGGGTTTTAAGTGCCGGATCTTCATTAAACTTTTCCATAATTCCATCAAGTAAAACCTTCTGACAAATCTTAGGATTCTTTAAAGCAGAAACTGAAGCAGTTGGTTTCGACTGTTCATACTCCTTTATAACCTTCTGCGCCTCATCCATAACACTCCATACACTATCGTTATATGTAAACTCCTGTGTATAAGTTTTTCCCTGTAAAAGCATAGTAAAAGTATACGTTCCGTTTACCATATCAGACGCTAATGTGACATAATATCCACTCTCTCCATCAGCATCCCTTTTGATTTCTGCTGCTCTGATACTTCTGCCATTTGCATCTGTAACCGTAATATTCTCATTTGCCACTGTTTCCGGCACGATTTTCACATCATCTGGATAAATAGATAATTTATTTCTTCCCATTACAGAAAATTCCCCTATTTTTCCAATAGAAGGAACTGGAGTTATTCCCCCTCCAGAAGATGAACCTCCACCTGTTGCGCCACCGCCATTATTATTGGCATCTGTATTGTCTGCTACATCCGTAACTTTTCCTGCATTATCTACTTTTGAAGTGGTATCCTTTGCCACGTCCTTGCTTCCTGCCGGAGTCGTAACCGTTACTGCCTGTGTTGTCTCATTCTTTACGGTTACTTCTGCTTTATCAGATGTGGTCTCTACCTTACTTCCCTCTGCACCTTTGGTCAGGTTCAGTGCGATCGGCGCTGCTGCCTTTACCTCTACCGGTGTACTGGAAGTTACATTTGCACCTGCCGCTTTTTCATTTACGGTAACAGGTACTGCTGCGGTTGTCTTTCCTTCTACAGTCACATTCACCGGAGCATCAATCGTAATGCCGGAAAGGGTTCCATCTACCACCAGTTTTACATTTCCCTTTGATCCGGAAACCATAATTTTTGCAACGGTAGCACCGGTTTCAACAATCACACGTGCATCACCGGTTGCACTGACCGTAATAACATTTCCTTTTGCATTCTCGCGGTAGGTATTCGGCTTGATTGCCTGAATATCAATAGACTTGAATTTTCCATTGTTCACAACATCCGCATTCGGTGCATTGATTACCAGATCCACCTTACTGTAATTGCCCTGCGGTACCGTAAATATAACAGCTCCCTGTGTCGCAACTGTGATCTTTGTAACATTTTTGTTTTTCAGAGCCTTTTCCAGTTCGCTCTGAGAACCAACGGTCAAGCTGGTAACTTTTGCTGTTTTCTTAACCGCAACCTTGCAAGTGAGTTTGGTTGTCTTACCATTTTTTATTGTTACCTTACAGGTAACGACAGCATTTCCGGCTTTTACTGCCTTTACTACTCCCTTTTTGGAAACGGTTGCAATGGATTTCTTATTGCTGGACCACTTCAATTTGGCCTTTTTCCCTGCATTCTTTACTTTCAGGGTCTTTTTCTGTCCCACCTGAAGTGTCATTGTCTTTGCACTCAGGCCTGGTTTCTTTGCTGCTGCATATACCGCTGATGGCTGATAGATCGTGACGATCATCGCAAATGCCAGTACAAATGCGAGCAGTTTTTTCATTTGTTTCATACTTTTTCTCCTTATTACTACAGCTTTTTACTTATCCATTACTTCCTGTTTTAACATTTTAAATTCTTCCTCTGTAATCATCTTTTTTTCAAACAATGCCGATAACTCCGTTAAAGAAGCTATCTTATCCTTTTGTGGTTCTGTTGTTACCTGTGGTTCTGTTGTTACAATTGCTTGCGTTTTCATGCTTGTATTCTGAACACTATTATTTTCATTAAGCTCTTGCATTTTACTTACAGCTTTATAAAACTGTTTAATTTCCTGTGCTCCTAAATCACTTACCATAAAACTAATTACAATAGAAGCGAACTCCAAATTCACACTAGTTCTTCTCATTAAAACAGCCGTCACTAAATAATAAATCGAAAGCACTAATAATGCTAAAGCAGATAGCACTGAAATCACAAGCATAATCAATCCTGTAACTTCGACCATATCAGAATCAAATGAATAAAATGCATACATATACGTTTCATGCCACTCTGTATTATATAACACCCAATTTTTTACTGGATTAATCAAGTCATAAACAAAGCAAATAAATGCAATGATTCCTGGAACAACTCTACGGAATCTTGTAAGCGAATCTACATTAATTCCTTTAAATTCTGATGCTATAATCCGATGTTGTATATTTTTCTTAAATGTAAAAATTCCCTTTTTCTGATACACATTTCCCACAAAATAACAGGCTTTTTCTGTTAAAATACAAAATCCTTTTTCCAAATCCTGATTTTGCTGATTTATCGTTCTTTGAGCATTTTCCATTCCCAAAACAGACAATATTTTTTCTTGTCCATTACTCACAAATTTTTGTAATTTAACGCACATATCTGCAAAATTCCACTCAACCTGAGAATCATCTTTAGGCTGATCTGGAACTTTTTTAGCGTTACGTGATATCGTAACAATAAGCAATATTACAGTTACAACTGTAATAACTACTGCCCAAAACATTGCACCTATAATACTAAAACTCATCATTTATTTTCTCCTTCGTCACCAAACAATTCCATACGCATCTTGTCTTGAGCTTTTTTATGTTGCTTGCTGCTCGACACAACCCCACAAATTGCATAAATTGTAAGTGCCAATATATTGCCTATGAATACCCATACCATCATATGTTGTATAAAATACAAAAAGGCACCCAAAAATGGCCAACAGCAAATTTCTATTGCCAATATAATTCCTGCTATTGCAAACACATTATTTATATTTTTTTTACGTGTAATCAACCAAACAATGCCTATTTCTATTCCTTCAATAATCATTGTAAATATAAATACTATTACAAAAACAGGGAAATACGGTATTGGAAAAAAATTCAATATACATTCTACCAATTTTGTTAAAGCAATCAGCAGCCATATTTTTAAATACTTTTTCCCTTTATTATTTTTTATCATTTCTTAACCTCTATCCAATTCTTACACTTATTTTACTGTAAATGAAGCTTCTCCATCCGGAATTCCTTCTGCGGTAACGCTCACCTTATGCTCTCCTGCGGAAAGTCCTGTAGCATCCACCCAGATAACAAATACACCATCTCCATTTAAAAAAGCATCCTTAGGTTTTACTTCTGTACCATCTACTTTAATCACAAAATCTTTTCCATCCAGCTTTGGTGTACAGATAACGTACAGGGTTCCGTCAGATACCCAAGGCTCTTCTCCGTCCGGAAACATTCCATCAACCTTTAATGCTGTAAATTTGAAGGATTTTGTTACTGTCTTATAACCTTTTTTCTGGATAGCAAAGGTATGTTTTCCATCTGTAAGTTTCTTTGTAAGTGTAACATAAGAAACTACACGCTCTCCATCCTTATCTGTCCATGTACTGTAATCCTTTTTCCCGAGTTTCTTTCCATCCAGTACATAAGTTGCGCCCTTGATTTCCTCTCCCGGATAAGAAATAGTTTCTCCACCAGTGAATACACTAATATCCTTTGCTGCAATTCCAAGTGAGTTTGCTGCTTTTACGGTAACTTTACATGAATATGCAGCTTTTGTCTTTGTATCCTTTGCTGTAACAGTACAGGTGCCTTTCTTTACGCCTTTTACCAGTCCCTTTTTATCAACAGTGGCAATCTTCTTATTGGAAGTTTTCCAGGTTACGGATTTTACTCCTTTCACAGTCAGTGAAACTGTCTCTGTTTCATAAATAGAAACCGATTTCTTGTTCAGTTTTCCCGCAGCCTGCACCGGTGTTACCATGGCACATGTTAAAACCATTGCCAATGCTAAAACCATTACCACCGCTTTTTTCAGCTTGTTCATAATCATTTCCTCCTTATTTTAAATAATATTTTTTACATATTGATTCTACCCCCCCCCACGAAAAGATATGTCAATGTGAAATTCGTTTTTATCCAGAAGCAAATATTATGTATCGTTACGTTCTCTGATATTTTCTGCCCATAATCCCTTCTATGGCTTCTAGAATATGAGTTTCATGAAAAAACAGGACATATAGAGGAAAATTTTTATATTATATCCCCATTTTCTCGTCAGTCAGGACATATACGAAAAAAACTGTTTGTTATGTCCCTTGTAAATGTCATAATAGGACTTTTTTATCACCTTTACGTCTATATGTCCCATTTGACTGTTTCAGAAGGACTTTTTTGTTATCGTTTTGTCTATATGTCCCATACCGCTGCCACAGCAGGACATTTTTGTCACTCTCCTGTCTATATGTCCCACTTTCCTTATTCACTGGGATATTTTTCGACCTTTATCCTTTATATGTCCCGTCTGGTTCTTTCAGCAGGTTTTTATGTAGAACAGAAATGTTTCGCAAAGGGAAATCCGTATATCTGTTGGTTTCAATAACCAAAACTCCGGGAAATACACAACTCAATGTATTACCGCCTCCGTCGTCTTTTGTTTTTCGGCATCATCCGCAATCTGTTTTCCTGTCGCATCCATATGATAATTTTTCTTCATGATCAGCTTCGAGATGGGCACAATCTTGTAACCCTGTTCCTCTAAATTGGTCAGCATGGCATCCAATGCATCCGCTGTATACTTTGCTCCATTGTGACAGAGGATAATGGCTCCCGGTGCAAGTGCTTTATGGTTGCAAACCGTCGTGATAATAGAATCCACACCATAATTCTTCCAATCCAGACTATCCACTGACCACTGAATCGGATAATAATGCATGGCGTACGCCGTCTTGATCACATCATTGTCGTAAGCCCCATAAGGCGGCCGAAACAGATACATCTCATAACCGGTCAGTTTTTTTACCTTATCATGCACAGTTTTTAATTCACTGTCTTTTTCCTCCTGGGAAATTGTCGTCATGTCATAATGATGCTCACTGTGGTTTCCCAGATCATGCCCTCTTTTTACCAGCTCTTTCACACAATCAGGGTTATCTTCTACCCAGCCTCCGGTCATAAAAAATGTCACCTTTACTTTATGTTTATCCAAAACATCCATGATACGTGGAAAATCTTCTGCTCCCCATGCAGCATCGAAGCTGAGTGCTACTTTCTTTTCTGTTGTGTCTACACAGTAAATCGGAAGTTCACGATCCCCGACCTTAGCACTTGTAATCACTGCAGATGTCGCCTGATACGAGACAAACATCAGACAGCAAATAAGAGCCATAACAAGAAAACCGTTTCCGATCTTCCTGCATGACTCTTTTTTTAATTCACGATGTATTTTTTTGAACATAATAACTCCATCAAATGTCTTTGTAGAGTATATGTACCATTCCAAAAATTTAGACGCAATTTATGCCTGCAGCTCATCCGCTCTCTGAATGAAATCAATCACCACAAGAATTGACTGCAGTGCTGCTTTCTCTGCAAATGTTGCATAATCCATAGAAGCTCCCTCTCCATCAGAAATGGAACGTAAAATTGCAAACGGAACTTTATTTACATAACAGACATGTCCGATAGATCCGCCTTCCATCTCACAGGCAATCGCATCAAACCTCTCATGAATCTTTGTCTTCTGCTCCGGTGTGCTGACAAACAGATCCCCTGTGGCAATCGTTCCGACATGATAGTGAATTCCTTTTTCTGCCAGGCAGCTGCCCAGCAGTCTGCACATTTTTTCGTCTGTCGGCAGATACACTTCGTTGATACCGGAAAGAAGTCCGACAGGATCTCCCAGAGGTGTCGTATTCATATCGTGCTGCACTACCTTATCTGCCACAGCAACATCCATTACCCCAAGTTCTTTGCAAAGTGTACCACCCACACCGATATTGATCACATAATCCACATGAAACTCCAGAATCATTGCCTCCGCACAGATTGCGGCAAACACCTTGCCGATTCCACACACTGCTGCAACCACTTCCTTATCTCCAATGGTTCCGCACACATAGGTAACGCCACTGTATTCCTTCGTGCTGATATCGCTCATGGATGCTTTCAGGTTATCCACCTCAATCTGCATCGCACCAATTACTCCGATTCTCATGTATCTTTTCCTCCTGCAATCTGTTTTATTCTGGATATGTAAAATCCATATTTGTCTGTTCTTCCAGCACAGCAAGATAGGTTGCCGCTTCTGCCTTTGCCGCTGCGAGAGATAAATTTTCATAATGTCCGCACTCAATTGCAGACTTACCGAATACCTCTCCTTTATGATCATAAATCTGTCTCAAAACCTCTTTTGTCATGGCAAACACTTCTTTGGGACTTCTGCTGTTACGAACCAGCAGATAAAATCCGGTCTGACATCCCATCGGTCCAAAATAGACAACTTCATTTCCCATCTCGGAATTGCGAATATAGGTAGCAAACATATGCTCCAGGGAATGCATGGTTGCATTGTCCATATAATCTCCTGCGTTCGGCTTGCGCGTACGCAGATCATAGGTAATCACATCCCCATCTTCACGGGAAATATAAAATCCCGGCATCAGAAGATTGTGATTGATTGTAAAACTCTTAATTCGATTCATTTTGTGCCTCCTGCAAAAAACTACTATTTCTTGATCAGAGTTCCCATACCACCGGTAATCTCTCCTGCTTCTTTATTTAATTTGGTTACAAGAACAGAGCGGATCGCAGACTCTCCAATGAAGTCAATTGCAGCTTCAATCTTAGGTGCCATGGTTCCTTCTCCGAATTCTCCTGCCGCAAGATATTTCTTTGCATCGGCAAGAGAAAGGGTATCCAGCTTTACCTCGTCTTCTTTGCCATAATTCAGGCAAACCTTATCTACACTCGTAAGGATCACCAGCATATCAGCATCCAGAAGTTCTGCAAGCTTTCCGGCTGCAAGATCCTTCTCAATGACAGCACTGGCTCCCTGCAGACGGTTGTTCTGTGCCAGAACCGGGATTCCGCCTCCACCACAGGCAATGACAACCTGATCGGCATCGGACAGTGCGGAAATTGCATCAATTTCCACGATATCCATTGGCTTTGGAGATGCCACAATACGGCGGTATCCGCCTTCCACCTCTGTCACATGATTCCCCTTCTTTTCTTCTTCCTCTGCTTCTTCTTTTGTCATCACACGACCAATCACTTTGGTTGGATGATAAAATGCCTCATCATACGGATCAACGACAACCTGTGTCAGAACTGTAGAAACTGTCTTATAGATTCCGCGGTTTAATAACTCGGTACGAATGGCATTCTGCAGATCATATCCGATGTATCCCTGGCTCATCGCAGAGCAGACAGATGTCGGAGTTGCTGTATATTCCGGATACAGACGGCAGAATTCGTTCATTGCCGTATGGATCATGCCAACCTGCGGTCCATTGCTGTGTGTAATAACCACCTGATAATCTTCGCGGATAAAATCCGCAACTGCTTTTGCAGTACGCGCAGCTGCCTTCTGCTGTTCCGGCAGTGTACTTCCAAGAGCTTCATGTCCCAATGCGATTACAATTCTTTTCTTTTTCATACATCCTCCTAACTCTCCAACCCCGGCTTATGCTTCCAGGAATCTTTTTCTGGAGATAAAATTATACGTAGTAACTAACATGGTGGAGAATATTTTTGCTACTGCATAAAACATTCCTAAATATTCTACGGCAAACCACATGATCATCTGGTTCATCACAAGCCCGATCATACTGAGTGCCACAAAAATAACCATCTCCTGTGCCTTCGTCATGTCTTCCTTTCCAGTAAAAACAAAACGCATGCTCAGGATATAATTCACAATAACGGATACGGTAAACGACACGGCACTGGATGCAAAATAATGCATGATATGTGTCTCTGTCAAAAAGATCATCAGTCCATAATCAATGCCAAAGCACAATCCACCGACCGCACCAAACTTACAGAACTGAATGATCAAATCTTTTATCCTATTCATTTTTGTCTGACTCCTGTTTCTAAAACTGCAACTACCCCATGGCATTATCCTGCTGCCACAGGCAGTGTTGCTTTAAAATACAAAATAGATTGCCCGAATTATGTTCGGACAATCTATTATAGCGCATCTTATGCAATTTGTCATTAATTATTTGATCCACCAAATCCATCAAAGAAACCGGAGTTGCCGGAATTATCGGAATTTTCCGAGTTTCTGGAATCGCCGGAGTTACCGGAATCCTGTGAGTTCTGAGAATCATTGGAATTATCGGAACTGCTCTCGGATACAAAATCGGACTGTGCTGCAAGTGTCACGGTAATGGATTTTTCCTTGTAGCCATTTTCCAGCCGTTCCATTGTCATTTTTACTTCATCCCCTGATTTGTGGGATGCGATCAGCTGTTTCAGCTGCGTCATACCTGTAATTGTCTGGCCGTCAAATTCTGTAATAATATCCCCCTGACGAAGTCCTGCTTTTTCTGCCGGTGATCCGGAGACAACCTGATATACATATACCCCCTGCGGCATGTTATAAGCACTGGCAACACTGGAAGAAATATCCTGTCCCTGAATGCCGAGGAACGCAGCCTTGGACTGATCTACCTGTCCTTTTTCAATCAGCTGTTCAACGATCGGCATGGCATCTGACATCGGGATTGCATAACCAAATCCCTCTACACTCGTATCAGAATATTTTGCAGAGTTGATACCAACGACCTCTCCGCTTGCATTCAGCAGCGCACCACCGCTGTTGCCAGGGTTAATTGCTGCATTGGTCTGGATCATGTTGTTATTGACCACGGTCTCTCCGGTCTGTTCATCCTGCACGGTAACGGTTCTTCCTAACGCACTGATAATACCGTTGGTAACGGACTGTCCGTAACCAAGTGCATTGCCGATGGCGATAACGCCCTGACCAACTTCCAGGGTATCGGTATCCTCGTTTACCGTAGCTACCTTGATTTCTTTTAATGTAGAATCCTTAATATCACTCAATGCTACTTTGACTACCGCCAGATCATCCGAAGCATCGGTTCCCTGCACCTTACATTCTACGGTTTCGTTATCCACAAACTGCACTTTCAATGAATCGGCATCTGCAACAACGTGATTGTTTGTCGCAATGTAAAGATATTTGCTGTCCTGTTTGATAATAATACCGGACCCTGCACTCTCACTCTGCTGCTGCTGTGTCCCCCAGAATGTCTGATAGGATACCGTTCCGGTATTTGTAATTGCCACAATGCTCGGCATTGCCTCTTTTGCGATTCCGGAAACATCGGAAAGATCCGCTGCATTGCCGGTACTCGTCTGGCTGACTTTTGCGGAAGAAGAACTCTTTGAACTGCTTACATTCTGTCCGGAAACTCCCAGCGCTTTGGTTCCTACATAGCTGACTCCGGTAAATACACCTCCGGCTACCAGACCAAAGACCAGAGCAACTGCCGCACACTTACCAATGGTAGCTCCGAATCCGGACCTGCGACGCGGTTTCCGGGGTGCCGGACCTCCGGTCGGCTGCTGATACGGATTGTACGCATTGTATGACGTATTCTGGTATGTCTGTCCCTGACTGTTACTATTGTACGGATTGTATCCATTCTGATTATTTTGTGTACTCTGATTCTGATTTTGATTCATATTATTATAATAGTTGTTATCCATAATGAAAAACTCCTTTCCTGTTTTCTAAGGAGAATTCTACCTGTCAACTGTGTTCAAATTGTGACAAAGTTCTGTAAATTTTGTAAATCCCTGTTAAATTGCAATGCCATTTTTCTTTAACAGTTCCCTGGCAGACTCTACCGAATCGGTTCCGAGCGCATTTTTCACCGGTGCAAATTCCTTTTCCCGCTCAACCTCAAACGGAAGACAATTATCCATCATATACACCATATCCAGTATGAGTGTTTCAAATTTGTAGGCATTCGGCTCCTTCGGTTTCTGCAGCTGACCGTTTTCATCCAGATACGGAACCTTCTTCTCTACAATATGCATCGGAAGATTTGTTTTTACAATCTCCATCAGCTTATCCACACGGAACAGATAATTTAAAATCACACCGAACCCGTAAAGCAGCGAACCATTTTCATTGACAGCCTCTGCCATCTCCGGCGTCAGTTCATAGTATTCGACAATCGATGGTTTTCCATCTTCCAGACACATTGCACCCACACGTTCATACGGAGAAACCTTACGCACGACTTTCGAACCACACACACATCCAGACAAAATCGTTGCCCCGACAAACACTGGATCCGCAATCCGCTGCAATACATTGTCCACGGCAAAAACATTCAGCCATTCAATCCCACGTGTCCGGATATCTTCATCCAGATGTGCCCGGAGCATGGATTTAAACCATCCACCGTTTCCATTCGGAGACATCGCGAGAGAATCCTCCGATTCCATCAGTATGTTTCCATCGAAATCGACCGCCGGAACCATCTCCTGCACAAAAAATTTCACATAACTGCTGTCATATCCGAAAAAATCATGTTCTTCAAAAAAGGTCCGCGTCTGTACATCGTTTTTTTCGCTGGTCATAATATAAAGCGGAATCCACACACCTGCCTCATGTTTTACCTGCATCAGATTTTTAATCAGCTGTTCAAAAATATAGAGTGTTTTGGTCACTCCGATATTAAACATACCCTTTGCCTTGTCAAATCCCAGACGGGTGCCCTGTCCACCGGCCAGAAGAATTGCACCGACTTTTCCTTCCCGGAGTGCTTTCAGTCCCGTTTCCCGATACAGATCTTCCTTCTTTCGGATTTCGGAAAGTTCGGTTGCCTGCAGCGGTGCAAACGTTCCTCTTTGCTGTTTTTTCCGATGAATCAGTTCCAGACAGGTCCAGTCCATTTCCTCCAGCTGTTTTTCCAGTTTCTCCGGCACCTGTGCATCTGTCAGTTTCTGTAAATATTTCTGCTTATACTCCATAATATTGTTCTTTACCTGTTCGTTCATGGAAACATTCTCCTTTATCTTTATTGACTTTCCTCTCCAATGACAACAGTAGACCAATCATGCCGATTGGTCTACTCTTATTCCCCAATTGATTACTGTACATTTGTTCCGCCAGTAGTTTCTGATCCCTTCTGGATCTCATCCGTGCCTGTGGCACCTACGGTCTCGTTATAATCCGATGTATTAATTTTTGCAGAATCTGCCGTGATTCCGGTTGTATTTACAATCGTGTCAGAGATTGCCTGCACCGTCTGTGATGGTGTATACGTGGCATCATCAAACATGTATTCATGCAGTTTTTTTACATTCGTCACAAGATCTGCCGGAATTACCGTATCTCCACATCTCGGCATGTTTTTCGTAGTCAGATCTGTTGGAAAACCAGTGGTGCTGTTGATTTTGTACTTGGTTACATCTTTCGCCAGACTCACCATCTGATCCAGCGAAAGTGTTGTGGAAATATCATCTACCACACTGTTACAGATTTTGACAAGTGTTGCCGGATTTGCTTTCTTTGCTTTCTCCAACATTGCCTGCAGCACAATTCTCTGACGGGATGCACGTTTAAAATCATCTCCGGAAAGTTTTCGGATTCTGGCATATGTGGTTGCCTGTGTTCCATCCAAATGTACCAGACCGTACTGTGTCACATTCGGGGTATTCTTTCCGGTTACGCCGTCCACATCTTTCTTGTACTTGTTGATCTGGTTCATCTCGCCCTGGGTAATATTCAGATCCAGTCCTCCCAGATCATCAATCACTTCTACGACAGCTGCCCAATCCACACACACATATTCCTTGATATCCAGATCCAGATTGGAATTTAACATCTGAACCGCCTGTTTTGCCCCGCCTCTGGCATAAGCATTGTTACACTTGAAATAAGTGCCGCCTCCGACTGACAGAAATGTATCACGGTATACCGATACCAGTTTGACATTTTTTGTCTTATTATCAATACTTGCAATCATGACAACATCGGAATTTCCCTCTTGGTAGTTATTTGCACTCCGGTTATCCAGACCAAACACTGCAATATTGGTATATCCTTCCAAAGACTCCAAGGTATCTTTGCTGAGATCATCATTAATTCCTGCCTCTGTCTCACTCATATTTTCATATTTCACACGATTTACCATGCCAATAAAATACGCAGCGACAAGCAGGATTGCGAGAAGCAGAATTTCAAATACAAACAATACAATCTTTCTGCTCTTCTTTTTCTTTCTTCTCTTTTTTCTTCTTCTATTATCTGCCATTTTTTTAATCCTTTTGCCTATTGTGTATATACAGCCATGCGTCTGCATAACTGACGCGGTCCTGTTCCGACATGGAAGTATATTTCTCCAGGTCGAGATTGGTCAGCCGCATCTGCGCGTTCCCACACTGATGACATTCGACATCTTTTCGTCTGGAAACCATACGGAGCCATCCACATTGCGGACAAATGTATATTTTCATCATAACTGTCTACCGATTATTCAAAGTGCTTTAACACTTCTGCTTTTAATTCTTCCAGCATCTGATCTGCACCATCCAGGGTATCTCCCTTAACACCGACATAAAATTTAATCTTCGGTTCTGTTCCGGATGGACGTACACAGCACCATGCATTATCGGATAACTCATAATACAGGACATTGGAAGACGGAAGTCCGGTAGCAGTCACCTCCCCGGTCTTTAAATCCTTACGGGTGTCTGCCTTATAATCGCGGACTGCAAGTACATCAAACGCTCCAAGCTTTGCCGGAGTACTCTGTCTTGC
>ERZ772897.2694-NODE-2694-length-14826-cov-22.509918_pt1 | contig 14826 bp, 10 predicted proteins | sample MGYA00512125_ERZ772897 | MGnify/ENA primary metagenome ERZ772897 (study PRJEB29015, sample SAMEA2737660) | human gut metagenome | biome: human gut; feature: human-associated habitat; material: faeces | place: China | collected 2012 ... | reverse complement strand
CAGATAGGCAACAACTACTTAAAAGCCCTGTTCGCCCTCGGTTTTCAAGGCTTCCTCATTATGATATGCGTCGGCATTTATGCGGTTTTGGTTGGCAGCATGATTGTAGCGGATAACCTGCACAGCGCGATTTTCTCCCTTGCAGCCTACACCGTGATTTTGTGCTTCTCCCTATTCAAAACAGGCGCACTTGCGAAGTCAATCTTTAACGCCCATTAAGACCGAAAGGAGGTTTTCACTTGGCGTATGTACCCGTACCCAAAGACTTATCAAAAATCAAAACAAAAGTCGCTTTTAATCTGACAAAGCGGCAGATTATATGTTTTGCGGCAGCCCTCGCTATGGGACTACCGCTTTTCTTTTTGCTCAAAGACAGCGCGGGAACAAGCATGGCGGCATTTGCAATGATTGTCGTTATGCTTCCCTGCTTCCTCTTGGCAATGTATGAAAAACACGGGCAGCCCCTTGAAGTCGTGATAAAAAACGTCATTCAGACAAAGTTTATCCGACCAAAGGAACGCCCCTATCAGACGGAAAATTTTTATGCCGTCATAGAAAAACAACGAAAACTGGAAAAGGAGGTATCGGCTATTGTCAATGGCAGAACGAAAAACCATGACCCGCGCGGTAAAAAATCCCGTGAAGCGTAAGCTGACCCGCGCAGAAAAGAAAGAAATCGCCGCCGTGATACAGGCGGCAAAGGGCGACGGGAAGCCCCACACCGCACAACAGACCATTCCCTACTTGCAGATGTATCCGGACGGGATTTGCAGGGTAACGGAAAAGAAATACAGTAAAAGCCTTGTCTTTGAAGATATTAACTATCAGCTTGCACAGGCAGATGATAAGACCGCCATTTTTGAAAACTGGTGCGATTTTCTCAACTACTTTGACGCTTCCGTATCAGTGCAGCTCTCTTTTATCAATCAAGGCGCAAGAAAGGAAAAGGCACAGGCGGCTATCGAAATTCCGGCGCAGGACGACGCTTTTAACTCTATCCGCAGGGAGTACGCGGATATGCTGAAAAATCAGCTTGAAAAAGGCAACAACGGGCTGGAAAAATGCAAGTACATCACGTTTTCCATTGAAGCGGATAATCTTGCGGCGGCAAAAGCCCGCCTTTCCCGTATCGAAACCGACGTACTCAACAATTTTAAGGTGCTTGGCGTAACCGCCCGCCCCATGAACGGACAGGAACGCTTGAACGTACTGCATGGGATTTTCCACCCGGAGGGCGAGCCGTTCCATTTCTCTTGGGACTGGCTTGTACCGTCCGGGCTTACCACAAAGGACTTTATCGCCCCGTCCTCGTTCCGTTTTGGCGACGGGCGCACGTTCCGCATGGGGCGAAAACTCGGTGCGGTATCGTTCCTTGAAATCCTTGCGCCGGAGCTGAATGACCGTATGCTTTCGGACATTCTCGACCTTGAAAACGGGATAATCGTCAATCTGCATATCCGCAGTATCGACCAGAGCGAAGCAATCAAGACTATCAAGCGCAAGATAACCGACCTCGACAAGATGAAGATTGAGGAACAGAAAAAAGCGGTACGCAGCGGGTATGACATGGATATAATTCCGTCCGACCTTGCCACCTTTGGCAGCGAAGCAAAGAACCTGTTGCAGGATTTACAGAGCAGAAATGAAAGAATGTTCCTGCTGACGTTCCTTGTGGTAAACATGGCAGACACGAAGCGGAAACTGGATAATGACGTATTCGCTACGGCGGGCTTTGCACAGAAAAATAACTGCGCTCTGACCCGCCTTGACTATTTGCAGGAAGCGGGCTTTATGTCCTCTATCCCTCTTGGAGAGAACCTTATCCCCATTCAAAGAGGGCTTACCACATCAAGCACCGCTATCTTCATTCCCTTTATCACACAGGAGCTTTTTCAGCGGGGCGCAGCCCTGTACTACGGCTTAAATGCGCTGTCAAACAACATGATACTCTGCGACCGCAAGCAACTGAAAAACCCAAACGGGCTTATTCTTGGAACACCGGGAAGCGGTAAATCCTTTGCGGCAAAGCGAGAAATGACAAACGCCTTTCTCATTACCGACGACGATATTATCATCTGCGACCCGGAAGCAGAGTATTTTTCCCTTGTGCAGCGTTTGGGCGGGCAAGTGATACGCCTGTCGCCTGCCGGAAAAGGCATGGACGGCAAGCCCCAGTATGTGAACCCTATGGATATTAACCTCAACTACTCCGAGGACGACAACCCGCTTGCCTTGAAATCCGACTTTATCCTTTCCCTCTGCGAGCTTGTTATCGGCGGCAAAGAGGGCTTGCAGCCCGTGGAAAAGACCGTCATTGACCGCGCCGTTAGGAATGTGTACCGACCTTTCCTTGCAGACCCCGACCCGGCAAAAATGCCGATTTTGGGCGACCTCTACAACGAACTGCTGAAACAGCCGGAGCCGGAAGCTGCCCGCATTGCGGCGGCATTGGAGCTTTATGTTTCCGGCTCTCTGAACGTCTTTAACCACCGTACCAACGTGGAGCTTTCTAACCGCCTTGTCTGCTTTGATATTAAGCAGCTTGGAAAGCAGCTCAAAAAGTTAGGTATGCTCATTGTGCAAGACCAGGTGTGGAACCGCGTTACTGTCAACCGCGCCGAAAAAAAGGCAACCCGTTACTACATGGACGAATTTCACTTGCTACTCAAAGAAGAACAGACCGCCGCGTACAGCGTGGAGATTTGGAAGCGTTTTCGTAAATGGGGCGGCATACCGACGGCAATCACGCAGAATGTCAAAGACCTTTTAAGCAGCCGCGAAGTCGAGAATATCTTTGAAAACTCTGATTTTGTCCTCATGCTCAATCAGGCACAGGGCGACCGGGCTATCCTTGCAAAGCAGCTTAACATCTCCCCGCAGCAGATGAAGTATGTAACCCATACCGAAGCAGGCGAGGGGCTTATCTTTTACGGGAATGTGGTGCTGCCGTTCATTGACCGCTTCCCAACCGACACCGAGCTTTACCGTCTGCTTACGACAAAGCCAGAGGAAGTGAGCAAGCCATGAAAACGGACGTAATCATCAACCGCGACGCCCTCTATGCCCTGCGGGAGCTGCCGAGTGAAAGCGTGAACTGCTGCGTCACAAGCCCGCCCTACTATGGACTTAGGGACTACGGGCTTGACGCACAGATTGGACGGGAGGACACGCCGGAGCAGTACATTGACAGGCTTGTAGAAGTATTCCGGGAGCTGCGCCGGGTACTCAAAGACGACGGGACGTTTTGGCTGAATATCGCAGACACTTACTGCGGCACAGGCATGAAAGCGGGCTGCAAGCAAAAGGATTTAATCGGTATTCCGTGGCAGCTTGCTTTTGCCCTGCGCTCTGACGGGTGGTATTTACGCAGCGATATTATCTGGCTGAAAGAAAATCCTATGCCGGAGAGCTGCCGCGACCGACCGAGCCGCTGCTATGAGCATATCTTTTTACTGACGAAATCAAAGAAATATTACTATGACGCTGCCGCCATTGCAGAGCCGATTGCGCCGGGAACGGCTGCGCGGTACCGGCAGGGGCGCGGCGCAGGACACAAATATGCCGAGGAAATACCCGGACAGGGCAAGGTACAGGGTATCAATAAAACCCGCAGCGGCGGCTATTATGACGACGCTCTTATGCCGACCACAAGGAACAAGCGGGACGTTTGGCTTATCAATACCGTACCGTATAAGGGCGGGCATTTTGCCGCCTATCCCCCGAAGCTCGCGGAAACGTGCATACTGGCGGGCTGTCCGGCAGGCGGCGTTGTCCTTGACCCTTTCTTTGGAAGCGGCACCACCGGGCTTGCAGCGAAAAGCCTTGACCGCCGCTATATCGGCATTGAACTGAACGCCGAGTATTGTACCCTTGCAGGGGCGCGGATTGGAGGTGGTAACACTTGAAAGACCCATTAAAGCCCCGTGACAAAATCACGCAGAAAATGACCCGCGACGGAGCTATCACAGAAAATCAAACGACGGGCGAAACAGAACGTATCAGCAAACGGACACAGGACGCAGAGTTACAGAAAACGCCAGAGCAACAGGCAGCACAGGACGCAGCGCAGCTACAAGGTGCAGCTTCCCCGACTTCTCCCTTGCCCCATGTGCCGGGAGCTGCCCCCAAAGCGGACACAGGCAAAACGGAGCGCGTCATGGAGCATATTGAAGCCGCCCATACCCGTAAAGCGTCTAAAAAAGCGGTACGAAAGGCACAGGCAGAAGCTACCGCCGGGACGAAATCTTCCCGGCTGCAATTTACCGACGAGGAACGCGCTGCCCCGGAGCTTGAAAAGTATATCAAGAAATCCGATAAAGCCGCCGACCGCTTGGATAAGGCAAAGGCAGCTATCCCCAAAGAAAAGAAACTGGTAAAAGAGCGCACCTTTGACGAAACCACCGGGAAAGGCAAGACCCGCCTGCACTTTGAGGAAAAGGACAAACCGCCCGGATTTAAGGAGAAGCACAACCCGCTATCCCGCCCCACACAGGAAGCCGGGATTTTGGTACATAACAAAATCCATTCTGTCGAAAAGGATAATTCCGGAGTGGAGGGCGCACACAAGAGCGAGGAAGCCGCAGAACGGGGATTGAAGTACGGGGCGCGGAAAATCAAGCAGGGCTACCGCAACCATAAGCTGAAACCCTACCGGGAAGCGGCAAAGGCTGAAAAAGCTGCTTTCAAGGCAAACGTGGATTTTCAGTATCATAAGACCCTGCATGATAACCCACAGCTAACCAGTAACCCTATTTCCCGTTTTTGGCAGAAACAGCAGATTAAAAAGCAGTATGCAAAGGAAGCCCGCAATACTGCAAAGGGTATCAAGGGCGCAGCGGAACGCACCCGCAAAGCGGCAGCCAAAGCCGCCGAGAAAACGAAGCAGACAGCGGCGTTTGTGGCAAGACACCCGGCGGGCGTGGCAATCGCTGTCGGGGCGCTGCTACTTTTCATTATGCTTCTGTCCGGGCTGTCCTCTTGTGGTGCAATGTTTTCCGGCACGTTAAACGGCGTGCTTGGAACGTCTTATACCTCCGAGGACAGCGACCTTGTGGAAGTGGAAAATGCCTATGCCGGACTGGAAAGCGGGCTGCAAAACGAGATTGACGCTATCGAAAGCACCCACCCCGGCTATGACGAGTACCGCTATGACCTTGCAAATATCGGGCATAACCCCCACGAATTAGCGTCCTACCTGACCGCAAAATACCAAAGCTACACCCGCGCCGAGGTACAGAGCGAATTACAACGGATTTTCAATCAGCAATACAAGCTGACGCTGACCGAGGAAGTGGAAATACGCTACCGGGAGGAAGAACGCACCGACACATGGACAGACGAGGACGGCAACGAGCATACGGACACCTATACGGTACAAGTGCCTTATGAGTATTACATCTTAAACGTCAAGATGACGAACACCCCGCTATCCACCATTGCGGAAAATAATCTGCCCCCGGAACAACTGGAAATGTACCAGGTGTACTTGCAGACAAGCGGGAACAAGCCCCTTATCTTTGGCGGCGGCTCTCCCGACACTTCCGCGTCCGAGGATTTAAGCGGCGTGGACTTTGTAAACGGAACGCGCCCCGGTAATACCGCTATCGTTGACCTTGCAAAGCAGCAAGTCGGAAATGTGGGCGGCTATCCGTATTGGAGCTGGTACGGCTTCAACTCCCGCGTGGAATGGTGCGCCTGTTTCGTGTCCTGGTGCTACGGGCAAATGGGACTTTCCGAGCCGCGCTTTGCCGCCTGCCAGTCGCAGGGTATTCCGTGGTTTACCTCTCACGGGCAATGGGGCGCGCGGGGCTATGAGAACATTGCCCCCGGTGACGCTATCTTTTTTGACTGGGATTTAGACGGAAGCGCAGACCATGTAGGGCTTGTTATCGGCAGGGACGCAAACCGCGTTTATACCGTGGAGGGCAATTCCGGCGACGCCTGCAAGATTAAGAGCTATCCCCTTGACTATGCCTGTATCAAAGGGTACGGGCTGATGAACTGGAACTGACACATTTTTGAAAATCGAAAGGAGAAAAAATTTATGGCAATGAGTAAAATCGAAAGAATTGAAAAGGAAATCCAAAAGACCCGTGAGAAAATCACGGAGTATCAGAACAAGCTGCGCGGACTGGAAGCACAGAAAACCGAAGCGGAAAACCTTGAAATCGTGCAGCTTGTACGCGCTATGCGTCTGACCCCGCAGGAGCTTACCGCTATGCTTTCCGGCAACGGTATTCCGGGCATTGCCCCTATGCCCACAGACTATGACGAACAGGAGGACAATGCAGATGAAGAATAAAATCCTTGCAAGCATTACCGCACTTTGCGCCGCCCTTGTCCTTGTGGGCGGCTTTTCCGTTACTGCCTACGCGCAGACCCCGACAGAGGAAACCGACGACAGCGGCGTAATCGTGGAAACCGAACCGCAGCCCCTTACCCCGGAGGGCAACATGACCCTTGTGGACGACATCGACGGGGACGCTGCCGAGGATAAGCAGTTTATCGTCGTGAAAAGCAAAGGCGGCAACTATTTTTACATTATCGTTGACCGGGCAGCCGAGGGCGAAAATTCCGTCCACTTCCTAAATCAAGTAGACGAAAGCGACCTTATGGCGATTATCGGGGAGGAACAGACCGAGCAGCCCCCGGCTGTCTGCAACTGTACCGAGAAATGCAAGGCGGGCGAAGTAAACACCGCCTGCCCCGTCTGCTCCGCAGCCATGAATAACTGCACAGGCAAGGAAGCCGAGCCGGAAGCACCCGCAGAGCCGGAGAAACCCAAAAACAGCATGGGCGGGCTTCTCATTTTCCTTGTTGTGGGACTTCTTGGCGGCGGCGCAGCCCTCTACTACGTTAAGTTTATGAAACCGAAGCAGAGCGTAAAAGGCGGCACCGACCTTGACGAATTTGATTTTGACGAATACGACGAGGACGAGCCGGAGGAAGAAGCTGACAGCGCAGATACCGAACAGGAGGACGAGGAAGCATGAAACTTGTGATTTGTGAGAAGCCCAGCGTCGGGGCGGCGGTTGCCGCCGCCCTTGGCGTTACGGGCAGAAAAGACGGATATATCGAGGGAAACGGCTACCTCATTTCTTGGTGTATCGGGCATTTGGTACAGCTTTCCGAAGCTGCCGCCTATGGGGAACAGTACAAGAAATGGAGCTATGACAGCTTACCCATTCTGCCGCAGGAATGGCAGTACACCGTAGCTGCCGACAAGGGAAAACAATTCAAAATCTTAAAAGACCTCATGCACAGCGCCGACGTTTCGGAAGTCGTGAACGCCTGCGACGCAGGACGCGAGGGCGAGTTGATTTTCCGATTTGTCTATCATCAAGCGGGCTGCAAGAAGCCCTTTACCCGTCTTTGGATTTCCTCAATGGAAAACGAAGCAATCCGAAGTGGCTTTGACAATCTGAAGGACGGGCGGGAATACGACGCCCTCTACCATTCCGCACTATGCAGGGCAAAGGCTGACTGGCTTATCGGCATTAACGCGACCCGCCTTTTCTCCTGCCTGTATGGAAAGACCTTGAACGTGGGGCGTGTGCAGACCCCGACCCTCAAAATGCTTGTAGACCGGGACGCTGCGATTACAGGCTTTCAGAAAGAAACCTACTACCATGTGCGCCTTACTCTCCCCGGCGCAGAAGCGGCAAGCGCGAAGATCTGCGCCGCTGATGAAGCAAGCAGACTGAAAGCAGCCTGCGAAGCGTCGGCGGCTGTCTGTACTTCCCTTGTGAAAGAAAAGAAAACCATTGCCCCGCCGAAGCTCTTTGACCTTACCAGTTTACAGCGGGAAGCAAACCGTATTTACGGGTACACCGCGAAGCAGACCCTTGACCTGGCGCAAGCCCTCTATGAAAAGAAGCTCTTGACCTATCCGAGAACGGACAGCGCATTTCTGACCGACGACATGGGAGAAACAGCGACGGGCATTATCAAGGTGCTTTGTGAGAAACTTTCCTTTATGGAGGGCGCGGATTTTTCGCCGGAGATTGCAAAGGTGCTGAACAGTAAAAAGGTATCAGACCACCACGCAATCATTCCCACTATGGAGCTTGCAAAGGCTGACCTTACCGCGCTGCCGGAAAGCGAGCGCAATATCCTGACCCTTGCCGGGGCGCGTCTGCTTATGGCAACCGCAGAGCCGCACGTTTACGAAGCGGTAACGGCGGTTTTCTCCTGCGCCGACCATGAATTTACGGCAAAGGGAAAGGCGGTAATCGCTGCCGGGTGGAAAGAGATTGAACGGCTTTACCGGGCGACCCTCAAAAAGAAGCCGGACAGCGACGACGAAAACGAGCTTGTGTTAGATGTGCCGGACTTTTCCGAGGGGCAGACCTTTGAAAATCCGGCGGCAAAAGTGACAGAGCATGCCACCACGCCCCCGAAGCCCCACAATGAAGCAAGTCTTTTGTCGGCTATGGAACGCGCCGGGAATGAGGACACCGACCCGGACGCAGAACGCCGGGGGCTTGGTACGCCTGCCACCCGCGCCGCCGTCATTGAAAAGTTAGTCAAAGGCGGCTTTGTGGAGCGCAAGGGCAAGCAGCTATTTCCCACCAAAGACGGCACAAACCTTGTCTGCGTCCTGCCGGATAGTCTGACCTCTCCGCAGCTTACGGCTGCATGGGAAAACAATCTGACGCAGATTGCAAAGGGCAACGCCGACCCTGCCGCTTTCATGCAGGGAATTGAAGCAATGGCACAGGAGCTTGTAAAAACCTACGCTTCCGTGTTGGGTGAGAAACAAGAGCTTTTCAAGACAGAAAAAACAGAGATTGGGAAGTGTCCCCGCTGCAAGTCCCCGGTCTATGAGGGAAAGAAAAACTACTACTGTTCCAACAAAGAGTGCGGCTTTACCATGTGGAAAAATGACCGCTTCTTTGAGGAACGTAAAACCGTCTTTACCCGGTCGATTGCCGCAGCACTCTTAAAATCCGGCAAGGTAAAAGTCAAAAAGCTGTACTCTCCGAAAACAGGCAAAACCTATGACGGAACGGTACTTTTAGCTGATACGGGCGGCAAGTATGTGAATTACAAAGTAACCATTTCAAAGGACAAAGAACTTGAATAGCAAGCATAGGAAGCGGGTACCCACTTCCGTAAAATCCCTGCCACTCTAACCGAGCTTGGCGGGGATTTTGCTTGTTGGGAAGTTTCCCAAACCCTCTAAAAATCCTCAAAAATCTTTGGCAGAAATGCGGGCGCACCGTAGTAGGACTATGTAACCACAAACGCAGCGTCCGCGCTGCCATACGCGAAAGGAGGTTTTACACATGGCAAGTTTGCGCGACAGCGTAAAGGACTATCAAGAGGAACTTAGGGACGGTATTGCATGGGTAGCATTTTGGAAAGAGGGACGTTCATGGAACGCCGAGCTGTTTCATCTTGAAGTGGACGGTACTTTAGAACCGTTTGACAGGAGCCGGTTAGAGGAAATCAAGGCGGCTGACCCCGCCGCCGTTATTCTAAACGGCTACTACTGCGGGCATTTAGGCGAGAATATGAGCCTTGACGAGCTGACCGCCGGAGTGCGCCACCACTACAAAAACGGCACAAATGACGTTGCCGGATTTATCGAAGCCCACGACGACAGACTTCCCCCGGAGCTTATCGAGGAAGCAAAAGCCGCCGCCCATGCAGCGGGGCTTCCCTTTTCCGAAAAGCCCTACCGGGACGGGGAAGATTTTGACCCTTATGTATTTGACGGGAGCATGAGTATTGAGGACTACGAGCTTATGCACCGCATGATTGAAAAAGAAAGGAGCGAGCAAATGGACGAATGGAAAACAGGTTATTCCTCATACGACCATGACAGACTGGAAGCCGCCGACAAGATGAAGATTGAGCGCGGTATCTATTTTGACACGAAAGGCGCGGATATTTCCCCGCTGACCGCCTTACCTCTTGCCGAGCTTGTGAAGCTGCGGGAGGAAAGCGCGGCTGCGGAGCAGACTGTTTTTGAAAATCTGAAAGTACAGGCTTCCGCATGGGAGGAACAGGCAGGAAAGACCCTGCTATTTGACAAGGCGATTGAGTATGCGAGAATACCCGAAGTGAAGCATACGGCGAACAAGTGGCAGGACGAGGACAACGACCGCCACACCATCAGCAACCGGGTATATAAAATGAGCTACCATGTGTATGAAAATACCCGCTACGACAAGGCAGCACAGAAATCTATCCCGTATTCCTATACGCTGTCTTGGAACATCTACACCAACAGCCCCCACGGGTACGGACAGGCGAAAATCGCCGGACAGGACAGAAAGGTATTTGCTGACCGGGCGGCTATGGAAAAATATCTGAATGGGCGTATCAAGGCGTATGAAAAACTTTTTACGGAAATCTCCCCGGCTATCCCGCCGGAATACGCGGAACAGTTTAGGGTAAACGGGCAGCTCTTACCGGGCTACACCGTAGAGGGCGAGGAAATCAAGCAGCCCGCCGCCGACATTCCCGCCGCTGCACCGAGAACCGAGCCGGGACAGGAAACGGAACAATTTGCAATCCTGATTGACAGCCGCACCCGCTTTGAAACGGGAGAACCGGGCGGCTACTGGCTTTCCATGCCCGCCACAAAGAAAGAACTTCACAAAGCTATGCAAAGTGTAGGCATTACCACTGACAATCCGCAGGATTTTTTCATTCACGGCTACTCTGACCGGGAGGACAGGCACATTGCCCTGCCTTATGACATGGTATGCGCGGCACAGGTGGACGAGCTGAATTTTCTTGCGGCACGACTGGAAACCCTTGACGCTGCCGGTATTGCCGCGCTGAACGCAGCCACGCAGCGAAAGAACGGTTTTGAGAATATCGGGCAGCTCATTGACTTTACCTATAACGAGGACTTTTTCGTGCATATCCCCGAAGTACATAATCCCCGCGAATTGGGCGATTATTACCTTAACAAATCCGGCATGGTGCAAATGCCCGCTGAATGGAAAAACAGCATTGACCCTATCGCCTTTGGACGAAACGCCGCCGCGCAGGAAAAAGGCAGCTTTACGGAATACGGCTATCTTGTGGAAAGCGGCGACGCATGGGAGAAACACTTTGAGGGGCGCGATGTGCCGGAGGAATACCGCATTATGAGCTATCCGCAGCCGACCGTCGAACGGGACGCAGCCCCGGCAGTACAGACAGCAGCTATTCCCGAAGCGCAGCCGCAGGAGCCGCGCCCGGTTATCCCTATCGTGCTGACGAGCGAGAAGCCCGCCGAAAAGCTCAAAGAGATTACCGACCGTTTGGAGCAAGGCATTACGGAACTGTTTGACAGCGAGCGTTACAAGGAATATCTGCGCGTCATGTCAAAGTTTCATAATTACAGCTTTAACAATACGCTGCTGATCGCCATGCAAAAGCCCGACGCTTCCCTTATCGCCGGATTTTCCGCATGGAAAAATAACTTTGGACGAAACGTGATGAAAGGACAAAAGGGTATCAAAATCCTTGCCCCGTCGCCGTTCAAGATTAAAAAAGAAATGGAGAAAATCGACCCGCAGACGGGAAAAGCCTTTATCGGCAAGGACGGAAAGCCCGTAACCGAGGAAAAGGAAATCACGATACCCGCCTTTAAGGTGGTATCTGTCTTTGACGTATCGCAGACCGAGGGCAGGGAAATCCCCAATATTGCCGTAAATATGCTGACCGGGGACGTGGAGCATTACAAGGACGTTTTCGCTGCCCTTGAAAAGACTTCTCCTGTTCCTGTCGGCTTTGAAAAAATCGAGGGCGGCGCACATGGTTACTACCACTTGGAGGACAAGCGCATTGCACTTGATGAGGGCATGAGCGAGCTGCAAACCTTAAAAACCCTTATCCATGAAATCGCCCATGCGAAGCTGCACGACATTGACCTTAACGCCCCGTTGGAGGACTTGGAGAACAGACCCGACCGCCGCACCCGTGAAGTACAGGCAGAAAGTATCGCCTATACCGTGTGCCAGCATTACGGGCTTGATACTTCTGACTATTCCTTTGGGTACGTTGCCGGGTGGAGTGCCGGACGGGAGCTTGCCGAACTGAAAAGCTCTCTTGAAACAATCCGCAGCACCGCAGCGGAAATCATCAACAGCATTGATGAACATATCGCAGAGCTGCAAAAGGCACAGGAACAGGAGCAGACTTCCGAGGTACAGGAAATCGGGCAAGACGCACCACCGCAGGAGCAGCCGGAAATCCCCGTACCCGACGCCTCTATCAGCATAAAAGAAATGCAGGACTACGGCTATTCTTGGGACGGTATGTTTCCGCTGCAACAGGAAGCCGCCGAGCATTTGTTTACACAGGACGGTATCGAGGTTTTCCGTATCTATGAGGACGGCACCGAGGGAGCCGTTACCAGTCTGACCGATTTACAGGAACACGCAGAAAAAGGCGGCTTGTTCGGTGTAGAAAAGGAAACTTGGGAAGCCCTGCATGAATACAACGCCATGAAGCAGCAGCTACGGGAAAGTGAGCCGACAAAGGAAGCTCTTTTACTCTATGGCAAAGAGGACAGCTACGGGATTTATCAGTTAGCCCGCGGCGACGCCACAAGGGACTTGCACTTTGAGCCTTACGACCGCCTGCAGGCGGCGGGACACACCGTAGAGAGAGCAAACTATGAGCTTATCTATACCGCGCCCCTTGCACCGGGAACTTCCCTTGAAGATATTTATACCCGTTTCAATATCGACCACCCGAAAGATTTTAAGGGACACAGCCTTTCCGTTTCCGATATTGTGGTGCTTCATCAGAATGGCGGGAACACCGCCCACTATGTAGACAGTATCGGTTTTCAGAACGTGCCGGAGTTTTTACAGGAGAAACAGCCGCAGCTTATCCCCGACGAGCATTTGACCGGGGAACAGATTAAAACGCCGCGCGGCAGTTTTTATGTATCGGATATGAGTGTTGAACAGATGAAAGAAGCCGGGTATGGACTTCATCATCAATCCGACGACGGGAAATATCTGATTATGGGAAACGGTACGCGGGCGTTTGCCGTTGCCGCCGAGCAGCCGGAAAAAGCTAACCCGTTAAAACATATCGAGGACACTATCGAGCAGAACGACAATAACTTTGACGGTATCATCAACAACACGCCGCAGACGCCGACCGTGGACGCTCTGGAGCAGAAAGCAAAGGCGGGCGAGGTTATTTCTCTTACTGACCTTGCCGAAGCGATTAAGACCGACCGTGAAAACGGCAGGGGCAAGAAAGCCGCAGCGAAAGAAAAGCCCTCTATCCGGGCGCAGCTCAAAGCGGATAAGGAACGGACGGGAAAGAAGAAACCCACGAAGCAAAAATCGCAGGATTTGGAAAGGAGCTGACCTATGAATAAGTTTGAAGATGTGGACATTATCGCTTCCCTTGAAGCGATTATGAAACAAAATACCGCTTTTTATCAGAATGATTTTGACCTTGATAGAAACATTTTACAGAAAGCGGCGGCAAGCCCCACAGCCGAGGACAGGCGGCTTTTATGGTTTTCCCGTCCGTCCGGGACGAGCTGCTTCCGGGAGCGCGACGTTTTTCTAAAAGGCACAAGACAGCATAACACATGGCGGTTTTACGGGGAACAGACGCGCGATAAAGTCCTTGCCTATGCGGTGGAGCTGACCGGGATTGTAAACGGAAAAATCAAAGGCAATCTCTATGAGCTTGACTATCCGCAGCATTTCCGGCACGTTAAGGAACAGGCATTACCCGTAGATAATTACACGCTGCTCTATGAGCACGGAGAACGGGTGCAGCCCGCCGGACAGTATCTTGACGGCAATCCCGACCCGCAGCTTGGGAAGTTTGAACGCTTTGAAGCGCAGCCTAATGACCCGGAAGCATTGCATTTTCTCATGCGGGAGGAAAAGCGCAGCTATGACCGCTTAAAGCCGGGGGATTTCAAGGCGCATATTACCGTATTGCATGACAGCCGGATTGAAGCCGAAGCACAGCGCATTTTAGCGGAAATGAAGCGGCAGGACAGCCCTAACAGCCCCAACAAAACACATTTCATGGTGGAGCTTTCGCCTTACTTTATGCAGTTAGCTTCTACAAAGGACATCGACCGTCTGTTTGCTATGCTGCCATACAAAACACTTTCTTTTTCTAAGATTGAGGGCAGACATGGCACTTTTGCATTTTTAGATAAAAGCGAGGACAGAAGCCGGAATATCCGAAAAGCGCGCCCCTCTGTCCGGGCGCAGCTTACCGCAGACAAGAAAACAGCCGCCCCGAAAAAGGCAGCGGCAAAAAGAAAAAATCACGATTTGGAGGTATGAGCATGAATAGATTTACTGTTGAGGAAACAAACCTTTTGAGCATTTACCATGAGGGAAGCAAGGCGCAGCTTATAGAGAACATGACCGCTGCGCTGCCTTACATGGACGCGGGATTACGGGAGCTTGCAAAGCGCACCCTTTTCAAAGTAGGCGCGCTGACCGAAGCCGAGTACAGGGAGCTTGCCGTTTATCCTGCTGATGAAGTATGACCGGGATTAAGCGGCTGTCGTCGCGACAAAGCCGCAAGGTAAACACCCTTGTGAAAAAGGAGTGCTGCAACTGCGAGAATGGCAACTGTATTTTACTGGACGACGGGGACACTTGCGTATGCCCGCAGCTCATTTCCTATTCCCTGCTCTGTAAGTGGTTTCGGATTGCCGTACTTCCTCTTGATAAGCTGCTCTATGCGGAACTCTATCAGACCGAGGACAGAAAGAAATGTACCGTGTGTGGCACGTTCTTTGCGTCCACCTCTAACAGCGTCAAATACTGCCCGGACTGTCGGAAGCGGATTACCCGCAGACAGGCAGCCGAGCGCATGAGAAAA
>ERZ772897.2691-NODE-2691-length-14833-cov-3.625389_pt1 | contig 14833 bp, 10 predicted proteins | sample MGYA00512125_ERZ772897 | MGnify/ENA primary metagenome ERZ772897 (study PRJEB29015, sample SAMEA2737660) | human gut metagenome | biome: human gut; feature: human-associated habitat; material: faeces | place: China | collected 2012 ... | reverse complement strand
GAAGCCCAGATTGGACAGCCCCTTGTACATGGCCCGGATCACCACAGGCGGGGTGTAGAACGCCGTAAGGGTGGATTCCCGGGCGGCGGTGTATTCATCCTCGGACAGCAGCGACTTTGGTTCCCCATAGTGGGTGTTGGTTTCTTCAAAGAACTGAGGCAGGCCGCCCCAGCCCACATACCGGGAAAAGATCTCCTGGTCGTCTGGGGTTGCCAGCCGGTTTTCGCTTTCCAGGGTATGCAGCAGCCGGATGGCGTTCACGTTGTTGGCAAAGCGCTCCATGGGAGTGCCAACGCCCAGGTTGTCCGCCTTGATTTGAAAGTTGTTGCGGTTGTCAGCGGGAATTTCGGGATGGAGAACATGGGGCTGATTCTGCGGAGAACTGGGAACGGCAGGCGGTACGGGATTGGGAGCCACAACATCACTATTTACCTGTTGGATGAAGGGAGAATTGTTCAGCGCCTCCGGGTCTGCTACTTTGCCGTCCACAATTCCGTTTTCAGCCAGGTTTTCCAGAACCTGCTGGGGGTCAATGTCTTCAAAAGAATCGTCCGCAGCTTCCTGTGGCTCGGTGACCTGGACTGCTTGGGGATGATAGCCCTTGGCCTCCTCCTTGGCTTCCTTTAAGGTGTCAAAGGGGCCGTCAACATACCCGGCTTTTCCGTCCACAACATCATAATGAATGTAGTAGAATCCATTCACATGCTGCTGCAGCTGAATTTCTTCGCCGTTGTCTGTCCACTGTTCCAAACCCTTATTGTGAATGCCATGGAGGGCAACCTTGGAAAGCTCATCCTCCGAAAAAGCCACCAGCTCGTCAAAATTAAGGTCAACCAGCTCCTGCTCGGTCAGCTCTTTTAGAGAAGTGTACTTTCGGGAATCCACAATTTTTCCTTCGATGTACCGATTCAGCTTGAAGTCAACCAGGTCAACGCTGACCTGGACAGGAACTTCCGCCTCCGTAATGGTGGTATAGGCAATATCGACCTTATGAAGGTCTGAAAAGTCCGCTTCCACATCGTATTCATCGGCACAGAATTGGGAAATCAGGTCCTTTGCCCGTTCCAGATCTTCGTTCTTTGCTGGACTTGCCGGATTCTGCTTTGGCAGGGGCCGCAGGGTGTGTTCTCTTCCAAACACGGAGAAGGTGCCCGCTTGATAAGCTTCCATGGCTTCTAGCCCACGCTTCCGGGTTTCATAGAGCTTATTCTCCGGCTGTGTGGCCTCCCATAGGGGCTTCATCATGGTGTCCAGGATGGTTTTTACTTGAATGGGGTCTATAAGCTGGGCCTGAATCTCGGAAACGCCCTCCCAGTAGTCAGAAATGCTTCTGGCCGTAGGCCGCTGAAATTCGTCCGGCGTGTCCTGGAAAAAGCGCATGACCTGCTTTGCAAGCTGCTTGATTTCGTAATCCGCCATCTTTTCCGCATCGCTGGAATATAGAAAGGTGCCGGTGGAAATCATTTCTGTGACCCTTCGGGTAACGGCGGGCCATTTCAGTTCCACTTGGGCATAGGGAGCAGTGAGGCTGCCGTGGCCGAAGGTCAGCTTCGAGTAGGTGTAGGTCAGGTCGTCGTTTCCGTTGTGGGAGCCGCTGTATTCGCCGTGCTGCTTTTTCAGAAAGTTTTCCCGTTCGCTTTTGTCGGTGTGCCGGCTGAAAAAGGAGAAGGTGTCCAGCCTGGTTTCCACATCCCGCTCCGGCCCACGGAGTACCTTGTCAATCTCATCCTCCGAAATAAAATACCGCCGCAGGGGGGTGTACCCTTCGGCGGCAGAAAAGGCCAGCGGTGTCCGCTGCAAATCTTCCAGTCTGGTTACTAGGTCAGTTGGATTTTGAGAATGGAACCGCATAAGGCTGTGGTCTTGCTCATAGCTTGATGCAAACTGCGCCCATTCCTCCACAAGCTGGTTCAGCTTGTCCGGGGAGTCCAGAAGTTGACACATCTGAGCTTCCATTTCCGGGAAGCCCCCTTTTGTGGAATAGACCTGCTGTGTTAAGGGAAGATAGCCTGCCTCCACAGCCTCGGCGGACAGATTCTGACGGGCGTAGAGCAGGTCCTGTGCCAGCACTGTTCGCTCGTAGTCCAAGGCCTGCTCCAGCTCATTCTGGGGCAGATACCGCCCCATATCCAGCAGCTCCCGGATGCGCTTTTCCGCCTGCTCCCAGGTGACAAGTGTGGTCGTTTGCTGCCGGACTGTCCGCCCGGGCGCAATGCGGATACCCTTTGGGTCATACCAGACAGCGTACTCCGCACCCTGGACAATGAGTCCCGCGCCGTTGGTGCCATAGCGTTTTTGCAGAAAGGCGGCGTTGTCCGGCTTGTCCTTCATGAAGTAGGCACAGATGATTTTCCGGCTGTCCCGGTCATTGAAACCCATGCACAGGGCTTCGTCAATGATCTGCTGGGGAAGCTGCAATTGCGGGAAAAAAGTCTGCTGCGCTGCTTCCGATACAGAAAAGCCGCCGTCCAGGAAGGAAATCTGTTCCTCCACGCTGGGCAGCGGCGATTCTTCAATTACGTGTAGATCAGGTTCTGGAAAATCTGTTCCTCCACGGCCTGCCGGATGTTGTTCATCCGCTGTACCCACAGCATCTGATCCTGAGCTTTCAGTTCCTCCGTTACACCCTGCTCCTGGGCCATCTGCGTTGTCAGCTGTTCCAGCATCCGATTGGCCTCCCGGTCCACCTCCTCCAGATGGGCGTTCAGGGTCCCCTTCATCAGCATCCCGGTGTATAGCCCCTCCTGGTGCTTGCGGAGATAACTGTGTCGCAGCATCCCGTACTTGCCCACCTTGGGACTCTCTGGGGGAATCAGGTTGGGCAGCCGGTAGTCCCCCTGCATTGTGTAAGTCAGCTCCATTATTCTGGCTCCTTTCCAGTTCATTTTTTCTGGCTTCATTGTACACAGTGTCTCCGAAAGAATCAAATGTACGAGGCTGCTGCCGTTCCAAAGATTTTACAGCGACACCAATTTCCCGAAGGATGGATTCGGACAAGGTACTGACAGCCGAACCCAACAGAGAAGCGGTGATTTCGGTATTGAAATCCTGGATGCGCCCAAAAACATCATTGTCCAGCTCGGGCGCATAGCCGCAGCGATGGAGGACCATATAGCGGACACTTTCACGAACGGATTCCTTAAACCATCTGGCGACACTGCCATCGTCCAGTTCTTCCAGAAAGCTGTCCTGCTTGTTGTTCAACAGGTCGGGAAGGTAATCTCCGGCGGCTTCCTCCGCAAGCTGCTGGGAAAGCACCTCTACAACCTCACCCCAATCATTATTGGAATCCAGCAGGAACTTACCCTGTAGGGTATGGATGACCTCGTTTTCGTACTCCGGCTTCATCTGCCAAAGGGAAATTTTCCGATTCTCTCGGTTGTTGGTATCCGAAACATCGAACACATAGCGGATACGGTATGGAAGGTTGGGGCTGCGCAACAGGGCAATACCGGTGGCACCCCGGTTTACCCAGCGGCCCAGTCGATTCCACACGCCGATTTCCGCACAGGCGGTGGCATCCGGGCGCTGCGCATGAATCAGCACCTGCTCTTGAAAACCGTACTTGTAATTTCGGGCTGCGGTTTGAAGAAATGCTGTGTAGTTTCTGGGGCTGCTTACAATCTCTTGGGTTTTGTAGGAGAGCAGCTGAGAAAGAAATTCATCTTTTCTGGGCATGGCATCTCCTTACCGCACGGTTACGGAGACTTCCACCGTAACCCCGCCATCTTGGATGGAGGCGTACAAAAGCCCCGTCCTGGCGTTGGACACCTTTGTCACCATCTGGTTCAACCGACATACGGTCCCGTTGATCTCGTCCTGGCTATCAGCGTAGTAGTAACCCCGCTCGTCGCTGCAAATGGGGTAGCCATCCTGCCGCAGGCTGTTGATCTTTCTGCGCAGCCCTCGTCCGTCAATGGAAAAGAGCCGCTGCAGCTCACGGCTGTAAACGGCTCTTTCTCCACCGGTATGGTAATTTTTAAGATACTGGCAGATTGCTGTTTTCTTATCCATTGTTTCACATCCTTACTTTTTCAGCAGATTATGTCCGACTTATGCTTCCTTACCTTCGACACCAGGAAACTCCATCCTTGTGGACTCCCAGTGAATCGCACCGGTGAACAGCTTGCTCATTGCAGCGGTTTCCGCTTTTTCAGGAGAATCCGCTTCCACGGTGACATGGCCCTGGCTGATTGCCTGGACGGTAACTTCATACTTCATCTTGCATCCCTCTCTCTGTGATTTTTGATAGGTACGCCCTTGGCATCGTAATTCTTGGGGTCGGCGGCGGGCGTATCCCAGCCGAACATGGAGCCTGCCACCATAGCGGCCTCCTGCGCCCTGGTGATACCTGCGGCATCATTGAGGGCGGCGGCAGCCTCTTTCGGGGAAACACCCTCCTGCGGGTACTGCCCTGTGGGGGTATAGCCTTTTTCGCCTTTGGTAACGGTGATGATCTCACCGGTGCTTTCCAGAGCGCTGAAACACTTCTCCGGGAGCGACTGGCGCAGGGGAATAACTTGGATACCGCCGCGCTGCGCCAGCTCCGCAAACTCGCAGATGTGATAGAGACTGTTTCCGACCTCCAGATGGGTTTCGTCAATAAACCGGCATTCCCGGTCCCGGTATTCACCAACGGGTAAGGTCATGCGGATGCTGTCACCGTCCGCAATGCGGAACTTCTCCTTGTAGTTGGGGGTAATAAACCGAATGCCGTACTCGGCATTTCGCATATTCCGGTCCAGGTAATCTCGTTTATAGCAATAGACATAGAAGTTATAGTCGCCGGGACTGGGATTCAGCCGCAGCAGATAGGCATAGTCCTGGGTATTCACCCGAAAGCCAAATTCATCTCGCCCAAACTTCGGCGTGGTGGACTGGCGGCAGGCGTTGAACAGGCTGCTTCGGTCTGCCAGGATACCGCCATACTGGGAATCTTCCCGTAGGGCGTTTATCACCTGGTCCAGCTCTGCCTGAAATTCTGGTGTTTTCAGATAGGCCATGTTGTCAAACCAACTGGAATAGAACTCTTTTCCGGTGGCGCCAAAGTCCCCACGCAGATACCCGATACATCCCGTCTGGGCATCCAGCTGGTGACTCTGACGGTAGGTGTATTTCTGTTCGGGCTGGGTCAATTCTCGCAGTTCCATTAACGTTCACGCTCCTTTCGTTTTTCTGCTTGTTTCGCTTTGGCGGCTTCTCTGTCCTTCCAGTAGTCCGAGTGGTATTCCTGCAAGCTGCGGTTGATGACCCTCTCATACTCTCCCTGCTTAAAATAGTCATTTACAGGAGCTGTATAGAGACCCTTGTCCAACAGCTCCCGAATGGCAACCGGAGCATCGCAGTCCTCCTCGAAGCAGTAGTAGCTGCCATCCCGGAAGCAATGCTTTCTTGCCGCCAGAGACAATACCGCTTTCGCAACGCTTCTGTGAACCATGATGCCGCCATGGCTGGCGGTGGATACAGAAAAGACACCAGAGCATAATTCCTCTTGATGCTGGACTTCTCCCCACGGAGAATATTCGGGTGGAAACATTAGCGCTCACGCTCCTTTCGCTTTTCAGAATGTTCCCGCTGATACTGTTCCAGTCCCAGCTTTGCCCACTGAGGGAGTTGTTCAGTCTCCAGTGTCCCGAGAATGTCCCGCCGTTCAAACCGGGAGCTGTCACCGGAGTGCAAATCCACACAGAAACAGGCAGACCCCCGGCTGTGGGGACTGGCCCCAAAACCGCCGATGCAGAGCTTCAGCTGACGGGTTGCAAGCTGACACTCCCTCCGCAGCACACCTGGACGAATGACAACAATTTTCCCATTCAGGTCATCGTCATAGGCAACGGGGGTACAGTCCTTGTTGGTCAGGGGTGTCACATCGATGCCCTGAAATTTGGGCTTCAATACCTCCGCACGGGTTTTCTCGGCCTGTTCTGACAGACGCTCCGCAAAGAGCTTGACGATCTCACAGTAATCGTCACTGACCATGACCTCATTGTAGAGTGCCGCAATTTCGTTCTGCTGGCAGTAGGCGCACATGTAGCGTTCCTCCGGTTTGGCGTTCAGGTCCTCCCCAAGGACGATTTCCCGATCCCCGATGCGGAATGCCTGGATGATCTCATAGCTGCCGGCCATCCTTTTTTCATCTTCCATTTTCTTCCTCCATTCTTTCACAGATCACCAAGAACCGCTGCCTGCCGCCGCTGGCGTAAGGGTGGCAGGTCAGCAGGGTTATCAAATCCCGCCCAGGTTGGATTTTGATGGCATCAATATCATTTGGCTGGATGATTTTTGTTTCTACCACAGCGTAGTGGAGGGTTCCCCAAAGATTGGTGATGTCCACCGAATCCCCAACCTGCAATTCCGGCACATAGCGGAAGTAGGGCGCACCATTGTACCCCCGGTGTCCGGCAATGACGGCGTTGGTATTCTCGCCGCCAATGGGGATACTGGTCTGCCCCAGCTGGGCGGCCCCGTCCGCCATGTGCTTGTCGGTGGCACCCAGGTACAGGGGCATTTCCATTTCCAGCTTTGGAATGGACAGCACCCCAAACACATCGCCCTTCTGCCCGCTGACGCTAAACAGCACCCCCGGCTGCTCTGTTGCGGCTAGACTGCTGAGTGCAGCCTGGTCGCTTTCGTAAAGCTCCCGGTTGTAGGCTTCCAGCATTTCCAGCAGCTCCGGGTAGGGCGTGGACGGCTCTGTTTCCTCAATCGGTTCTGTGGTAAGCAGATTATCCGATATGCTTTCCGTGGGGCTGGTGCCATAGAAAGATTCCACAGAGCTTTCCATTCGCTTGCCGGTGTAGTAGTTGTTGATCGCCGGATACAGAAGAATCCCCATGCCCACCAGGTAAATCCACAGGAACAACAGAGTAATGAGAATGCCTTTACGCCGCATTGCTTTCTCCTTTCTGCGTGAGCCAGACAATAAACAGAATCAGGCAAATCATAGCCACAATGCCAATGGCTAAATACACGCCCTTCTCGTACTCCTGCTCCCAAGTGGAATCTACGCTTTCCTCTGTTTCAGCCAGTTCTATGGCGGGATTTTCCGTGTTCTCCGGGGTGCAGGGAATCCGGTGTCCTCGCACCAAAAGCCTATGGGTGTTGACCCCAAAAGGGGTGCAGGTCACAAGGGTACACAAGTCCTTGTTTTCCTCCAGCCCCAGATAGGTGGTGTCATGGGGCAGAACGGTGTTGATCTGGTCAACCTCATAGGCCAGGACTTCATTCAGCACCTCCAGATAGAAGGTGTCCCCAACTTCCAGCTTGTCCAGATCGGAAAACATCTTCTGGCTGGCTAGGCCGGAGTGACCGGTGAGGATGGCGTGGGTGCTGCTGCCGCCAATGGGCAGGGAACTGCCGATGAGATGGCCAACGCCCCGGTCCAGGGTTTCCTCCTCCGTGCCATGGTAGATAGGCAGGGATACTCCCAGCCTGGGAATATGGACATAGCCCATGGTTCCGGTGCCGGTGAGGTCTAAGAGCTGGGCGTATTCCTCCACAGCGGAGGTCACGGAATCCTTGGAATAACTGCCATACCGGACGATGCTGCTCCATAATTCCTCATTGTACGCCTGGGCTTTGACCCTGGCCTCCGGGATGGCGGTGTCCGGCAGAGCCTGGACTGCATTCCGGTACTCGGTATGGATGAGGGACTGATGGGCCTCATTGTAGCGGTTACTGAATACGGGATAGACGGTCAGCCCCAGTGCCAGCAGGAAAAACAGCACCGCCAGAAAGACGGTAATGATCGTTCTTTGCTTCTCTCGGATAGGATCTCCTCCTTTCGGACGGCACCCCGGAGTGCGGGGTGCCAGATATTTACCGGCCATTCTTCTTTTTGACAGTCAGAACAATGACACCGGCTGCGGTGGACATCAGAAGAATGCCCACCAGGCTGTACATCCAGGTGCCGTGATCGCCGGTCTTGGGCAGGTCAAAACCCTTGGTGTTCTTTACGGTCAGGGGAACTTCGGCGTTGGCAGAGCCGTTGTCCTCCAGCATGGTGACGTCATTCTTATCCACAGTTGCGGAAACGGTGGGATAATTGTGGGACAGTGCCCGCTGGGGGATATTGGCCAGCTTCAGATTCTCTCCGCCGTCAAAAGCGTAGTGAGGGTCATTCTGGAGAACGCCCAGTACATCCTTGGCGTAGACATTGCAAGGCTTGGCGGGATTCTCTTTCAGAGAAATGGTGACGGTAATTGCGTTTTTCAGCAAGGTGTATCCATTGGCGGTCTGGATTTCTGTGACGGTGTAGGTGTCCTCCTCCAAGCCCTTGACCATGATGTGACCGTAGGACTTGCCCATGGTGACGGGGGTAAAGACGGTGGCATCTGCTTCCTTGTCGGTATGGCCGGTGACATAGTAGACTCCTTCCTCGTCATTGCGTTTGGCAATGATCCAGGTGCCGTCGGTCTTGTTCTGAATCTTGAACTTTACGCTGTCATAGAGCTTGCTTTCGGCGGCGGTTTCCGCATCCACATCGGAGAACAGCTTGGTCAGGTCCAGGCCGAAGGAAAATACATGGCAGTCGTCAATGAGGGTATCGTAGTAGTCACCGGAGGTACGCTTCCAGGTCAGAATGACGGTATTCTCATTGCCCTTTTCGCCGTAGACAAAGGTCTTGTCGGAATTGATGACGGCGCTGTAGGTCACACGGACGATGTAGTTGGAGTAGCCGGTGTAGAGCTTGCCGTTCTTATTAGCGGTGGCTCCATTGGTTTCATCCAGACCGGCCTTGGCAATGTCCACGGTCATATGGCGGCCATCCTCACTGTAGGTGACGGTGAACTTGCCGGAATCCTTGTTCCAGGAGGCTGCCTTGTCGGTGCAGGCGGCATCCGTAAAGAATTCAATGGTCACACCGGCATCCTTGCTGTAAGTCAGGCCCTCGCAGAGGGTGTCGTAGAAATTGTAAGTGGACAGAGCCGTTGCCTGGGAGGTGATGGTGGGCAGGGTGGAAACGATCTGGTATTCCATGGTGCCCCCGGCGGAGCCGGTAGCGGTGTGGGCGTAGCCATCCGTAATAGATGCGGAACCCTCATTCTTGCCGGTGTCGGCTTTGGCTTCCCGGACGGTCTTTTCCAGAGTGGGGATGCCGGTTTCCTGCTTGGGATAGACGACTACGTTGTAGTTCCAGGCGGCACCGCCGTTCTGGGAAGCAGAGTTGTCATTGCCGGTGACGGTGGTCATGGGCAGGGAGACAAAGAACGGGTTGGTGGTGGAAGTGACCATTTCGGGGACCTTGGTTTCCACCAGCAGATACAATCCCACCGGCAGGTCTCTTGCCACCGTCTTGCCGCTTTCGTTGGTGGGGGCCATAGCGGTGCCGCCGTTACGGATGAAGGCTTCCAGAGCGTTCTTCACCGTGGTGGAATTGGCTTCCAGGCTCTGGGCCAGGGCCTTGTTCAGCGTATCGGAGGTGTAGAAGTAGTGGTCAGCATCCAGGCTGTCCGCCTCGGCGCAGCGGTTGGCACCGTTTTCCAGACCGATTGCTTTCAGCAGATCGGCGGCATCCGTCTTGTGGAAGCCGTAGAGGACCTGGGTTGTACCCTGATTCTCAAAGGTCACAATGTCCGCGGCTTTCAGATAGGTAAATTCCACACCGGCAATGGCATAGCCCTTGCTGGCCTGACCGTTTCCCAGAGCGTTGCCGTTCTGGCCGTCGGTGTCGCCTTTCCGATTGGTGTTCACCAGCGTGTTTTCTACATAGCTTTCCTGCCAGCCGGTGGAGGGAAAGGCATCTTCATCCCACACGCCATCCTTCTTGGCGTTGGTGTAGTCGAACTTCCAGATCGTCAGGCTGCAAGCGGCATCCTGGTCGATGGTCTTAGTGTCCGCTTCGTCCGCAAAGACGGCGGGGACGCTGGACAGCAGCAGGACAAGGGTCATAAGGGCGCAAACAATTTTCTTCATGGTTTTCATAGTAAAGTCCTTTCTGAATTAAGATTTTGAATTTTAGGTTAAAAAACCCGGGGTGTTTCCCCGGTTGGCGAATTACTGCTCTTTCTTACGGAGCAGCCAAAGATTTGCGGCGCACAGCATCAGACAAAAAACGGTAGCCATGGGAATGCGGACAAAGCCGGTTGAGCCGGTCTTAGGCAGAGCAAAGGCTTCTCCGTTGACCACCCGCAGCTCCAGCGTATCCGCAGGCAGAGTACCTTCGAAAGCGACTTCTTTCAGCAGGGTATAGCCCTCCGGGGCTTTTGTCTCCGTGATCCTGTATTGCAGGGTGATGGGCAGGGCCTCCCATGTCAGCAGACCATCCTCACCGGAAGTCTTACTGGCGGCTGCAAGGTTTTCTTCCGAAGGCTCACCTAGAACACAGACACCGTTGGAGCCTGGAATAACCGGATACCAGAGACTCCCGTCCTCGCTGCCTTTCAGCAGGAAGGTGGCTCCCGCCAAAGGTTCATCCTTGGTGTCCACCTTTCGGATTGTGATTTTCCCGGTGCGCAGTTTATTGAGGAAAGATACCTCTGCCGTTTTGCCTGCGGTGACAGTAACGGTTTTCGGGGCTTCTCCGGAATAGAGGCTGTCAGCGGGCAGCACTTCCTCCACGGTGTAGTCTCCGGGGGTGAGATTGCCGGAGAGAATTTTTCCGCTTTTATCCGTGGTAAAGGGAGAACCGGAAACTTCTTTCCCGTCCGCATCCGTGATTTTGAATTTCCAGCCCTCCAATGTGCCCTCCGGCTCCACGGTTTTCTGGATGGAAATTCTGCCGCTGTAGTTGTTGATAAACTCCAGGGTGGTTTTCTCATGGGCGCGGATCAACAGCTTCTTCACGGAATCGTCCATTTTCCAGTAGTCATCCCGGACCTCCTCGCTGCCAGTTTCTCTGACCCAATAGGTGCCGGGTTCCAGATAGATACCAGCGGTGCCGTCCTGGCCGGTAATGAGAGTACGGAGTTCTTGGGTGCAGGCTTCATCCGCATAGACAGTAATATGCCAGCCGGAGATTTCATCTCCTGTGTTGGTAGATTTCGTGAAGTATCCCAGGCCCTGCTCTTTGTTCAGCCACTGGTCAACGGCGGTTTTTCCGTACTCCACAGTAACGGTGTGGAAGCCCAGCTCCACAGACCAATAGGGGTCCTCGGTGGGAGATTCCATAACGAGATATTTTCCGGGGGCAAGATTGGAAATGCGGATGATTCCGGTTTCGTCCGTGGTAAAGGGAGAGCCGGGAATTTCTGTGCCGTCCTTTTTGACGATGAACTTCCAGCCGTCCAGGTGGTTGCCGGTGTTGGTGGACTTTCGGATTTCCAGTACGCCGTATTGGGTGTTGGAGAAACTCACGGAAGCCGTCTGACCGGCCACTACCGTAACGGTTTTCACGCTGGTATCGCAGACCCAATAGGGATCACCGGAAACCAACTCCTTGGCGTACAGAGTTCCGGGCTGCAAGCCGGATACGGTCACAGTGCCATCGCTGCCGATTGTAAAGGGAGAACCGGAGATGGGATTGGTGCAGGCGGAATCTGTGTACAGGCCGATTTTCCACCCGCCCAAGTTCTGGCCGGTGTTTGTGGTTTTCGTGATCTTCACGGAACCGGAGGACAGCTTGTTATAGAAGTTGACGCTAGTGGTAGTGCCGTTGGAGATGCTGACCATCTTTGGATTCTCTCCGGAACAGGTGTAGCGGGAGGAAATGGCACCGTTGGTATGCCCCAGTTCCTTGATGTAGTAGGTTCCAGCGTTCAGCCCGGTGATACTGATTTTTCCGTTGCTGTTCGTTGTGTGCGGGCCGGATACCAGAGTGGTGCAGGCGGCGTTGGAATACACGCCGAAACGCCAACCAGATAAATTCTGACCGTCCTCTGTGGTTTTTACCAGGGCAATGGCACCGGGGTCCGGGGCGTTGATCTTAAAATAGGCCCACAGTGTATCCACCTGGGGAGAATACAGCTTGACACAGGTCTGGTAAGTGCTGCCGGCACTGTAGTAAATGGATACGGTGGAGTTTTCCGCAGAGGGCAGACTCCGGGTAGCACTGAACAGAGCTGTGGGAGAAATAGAGCCTGTTTTGGTGATGGTCAAGGTATTCCCGGACTTGGAAAAGGAAGCACCGTTCCCATTGGTGAAGGAGAAGTTTCCCAGTACACCGTTGGAATCCGTAACGCTTACCTGGCTCCCGCTCATGGTGATGGTGGGTGCGGAACCGGAGGAGCGGCTGGTAAAGCTGGGGATTTTCATGGCGTTCTGGACACTGGAAACAATGCTGTTATATTTCTCCGCAAAGCCGGAAACGCTGGCGACACCCGCATTGTAGAATACATCCCCGCTGGTATAACCGTTGGAGCCACGGCGGTTGAAGGTATCCGCATCCCGCAATCCTGTTACGATCTCATAGATCAGGAACTGGGTAGCGATCCGGGTGGACACATTGGGGTTGTTGGACATGGCTGTGGTTTTGACACTGTAATTGCTGTTCCACAGCTGCCGGGAGTACAGCAGCGTCAGTGCAATGGCCTGGCGGTAGGAATAGGGCATGGCAAACCAGACATTACTGCCACGGGTGCTGCCGCTGCCGGATACCCCCAGATCCTCGTCCATGTAGTTGCCCGAAGTGCTGGCTGCGTAATTCTTGCAGGGTTCGATGCAGTACAGCGGATCGTCCTCATAGGGAACATTGTTGTACCGTGCAAAGTGCCAGCCCAGATTTTTGATATAGGCTGTTTTTACGGCATCGCTTCCGTTGGGGTTGTAGGTCACAGACACCTGGCTTCTCAGGACCGTGGTGTAATTAGGGCTTGCCTTGTCAAACAGAAGTACGTTGGTGACTGTGGAGGCATAGGCGGCAAGCCGGTCATCCTCAACGGCATCTTCCGGGGCATCTTCTACCGGGTCAGCTTCCGGTTCTGTGACTTCCGTTTCCGATTCCGTGGTTTCCGTTGCCTCTGGCGGCTCGGTGGATTCTGAGGGAACTGCCGTTTCCGGTGGAGCCGTCGTTTCTTCCGCTGCCTCTGTTGCGGCCTCGGATGCTTCCACTTCCCCGGTGGGCATTGCTTCATCCGCAAAGGCACAGGGCACCAGCCCTGCCAGCAGCACGGCCACCAGAAACAGGCAGAACCCTCGTTTCATAATTTTTCGCATGGCATTTTCCTTTCACAAAATAATCACCCGCCGATTTTGGCAGGTGTCTATGCTTCTTTTCAGCTGGTACAGCTGGTTATACAATATAAGGGGGAGTGTGAGGGGGAGGAGAACGACACCTTGGAGCCATTATCGGTCACGCTCCTTTTGTCGGAGCTGATACCGGTGGTAATACTCCAGGGCTTTGATCACATAGTCCTCCGTCTGCTTGGCGGTGAAGTTTTTGGGGATGAAAGGTTTCAGCCGTTCCGACTGGAAGCTGATTTTCTCTTTCTGGTTGGGCTTCTGCTCGCACATGATGGAGAGGATCACGTCGGCGTTGAGCCTGCCGTTCTGGGAAAATTCTTTCATCTTCAGAGCCTGAGCCAGGGACGGGGTGGACTGCTCGGAACCGATGGAATCCAGCAAGCTGTTCTGTTCCTCCTCGGTCAGGTAGGAAAGTTCCACGGCGGGCCGGAAAGCGATTTTCCCAGAGTCCACTAAATCCAGCAGAGGCGGAATAAGGTGGGTGAGGCGGATGTAGCGTTTGATTTGTGTTGAACTGTCACTTGTCTGTCCGGCAAGTTCCTCGTTGGAGCGACTACCCTGTAACTTCGGTCCCACTGGGTCCGAAGTTAAATCCGTCCGCTGCCCTTGCCTGTTCATAGCCTCCAGCCGCATTTTATAGGAAAATGCTTTTTCGCTGGGCAGAATGGTGGTGCGCTGAAGATTCGATTCCACCATAAGGATAATGGCCTCGTCTCTGGAAAGCTCCTTGATTTCCGCTTTCACGGTGGCGAGGCCTGCCAGTTCACAGGCTTTTGTCCTGCGGTGGCCGGAGACAATTTCGTACCGTCCGTCCGGTTTCTGCCGCAGCGTGACCGGGGTAATAATGCCCCGCTCTTTAATACTCTCTACCAGCTGATCCATGTCCTCGTCTAACCGGACATGAAAGGGATGGTTCGGAAATTCGTCAATTTCCGAAAGGGGAATTTCATGGATTTTGGGGAGCTTGGATTCCGCCCGCTCCTGATCATCCATGAACAGCTCATCTAGCCCCGTCAGACCGAGATCGATTTGTTTCTTTGCCAAGTTCGGCTACCTCCTTTGTCAAGTTTGTGTAGGCCTGGGCCACCCGGCTTTTGGGGTCAAAGGCGAAAATGCTTTTTCCCTCGCCGGAGGCTTCGGCGGCTCGGACAGAGCGGGGGATTTCCGTGTCGAATACCCGGACGCTGCCGCCCAATGTGGAGCGCAGGGAGGCGATAATGCTCTTGGCATTGTTGGTTCGCCCGTCCACCATGGTCATAAGGATTCCGTCGATTTTCAGTTTCGGATTGATCTGCCGCCGAACCTTTTGGACGGTCTGCAAAAGCTGTTCCAGACCTTTTGCGGACAGATACTGCGCCTGCACCGGAATCAGGGTGGTGTCTGCCGCTGCCAGAGCATTGATGGACATCAGTCCCAAGGACGGCATACAGTCAATGAGAATGTAGTTGTAGTTTTCTTTCACCCGGCTGAGAACGGATTTCAGCACCTGCTCCCGGGACATGGCATTGAACAGACTCATTTCCACGCCGGACAGTTCAATGTTCGCAGGAAGCAGATCGACCCCCTCGCTGCTGTGGATGATGCCTTCTTCCCAGGGAACGGATTCATCCCGGATTTCGGCCTGCATGGCAGTAGCCAGTGTGATGTCCAGATCATCGTCGGCATTGCGAATACCAAGACTGATGGTCAAACTGTGCTGGGGGTCATCGTCTAC
>ERZ772897.2686-NODE-2686-length-14868-cov-81.876797_pt1 | contig 14868 bp, 16 predicted proteins | sample MGYA00512125_ERZ772897 | MGnify/ENA primary metagenome ERZ772897 (study PRJEB29015, sample SAMEA2737660) | human gut metagenome | biome: human gut; feature: human-associated habitat; material: faeces | place: China | collected 2012 ... | reverse complement strand
GGTGTAAACAATTCTCTGCCTAATACATCATAGTTTCTTGAAGAGCTTCCCTGTCTGCCCTTTGTCTCCCCGCTTGACTTCTTATCAATCGTCCCTTTGCACAAAAGCTCCGAGACATACTTGTGTGTACTCTGCTCATTGCCTCCAAGATAGATGAAAGTATCGCAGTTGCCGGGAATTGTCTCCCAGGTATCTTTGAAAAGTGCCTTTAACTGGGCAAAGTTCTGAATGATGATGCGTGACTTATACAAATGCTGTCGCATTTAAGGTTATGCCGGATACGGCATTATGTTCGTAACAATGGGACTTTTTTACAGCCCCTCTGCACTATGTTAAATATTACAATTTCAATCCAAAGAAGTTATGATTATATCATTTTCAACATCTGTATGCAGTATCTTATTCCGAATAGTTCTGGCTGCTTCAAGCACCTTCGATATCAGTAGTACAAGTTCCGTAATCGCCATATTAAGTATCAATGCTAATCGTTGTGGTTTGTTTCCATACAGTTCAATCGACCTTTTTATCGGTTCTGTGATATGTTCCCTTTTTTTCTGTAAAATCTCATCCATAGGAACATCACTTATGATTGCTCTGTCAACCTCCCGATTCCAGTCCATCCGCAGTTTATTATCCTGCTCAATCTGTTCAGTTTTGGGATTATTTTTTCCAATCTTCTTGGTAGCAAGATATGGACCATTACGATCAAATACTGTAGCTCTTCATTGGTGAGTGCCATGGCATGAACCTCCTTGCATAAACAAAATTCATACCCTTAAATGCACCCTATGAATATAAAAAGGCTTCCCAGATTATCTGGAAAGCCTTATGGTATTGTATTTGAATTTGGACTACTTGATTTTCTAATTGCATACGTAATTCGTGAAATGTATAATTATACTGTTGATACATCAGACACACAAATGTAAATAGGGACTTGAATTTTATTTATACGGAACTAACAGACCTGTCATTTTTATTAGTTGCAATATCTTCCATTACTAAATTTTACTTTGCAGTATTTCTATTATACTAAATTTAATTTGTAGGATGAATACAACACATTTTTTATAATTTACTTTGATAATTCTCTAACTGATGAAAAATACCAACTACATTTACAACATCCGCTCTCACATCAAAAACGATAATATAATTCATCTGTGACACAACTGCCTCACGATATCCTCTTTTAGCAAGATATGCATCTCTGCACTCTGCGAACTGAAATGGATTAACCTCTAGCCTGTCACAGATAGTATCTATACTATCCAACAGATGCTTTGCTGCCTGTTCATTCCTTAAGCAATAAATTAAATGATACACAAGATTATCAAGCAGTTCATTCGCATGTTCAGTAACATTTATTTTATATGCCATACTTCGCCCTCATTTCTCTAAGCGCAGTTCTGGCATCCTTTACCTGTCCTTCCTCTATTTGCTTTTCAGATATTTCAATATCTCTGTACATAGCAATCTGTCTCATGGTTGACTCATAAATCTCCATGCTCATAATTACCATATCTCCATAGCCATTTTTCGTAACATAAATTGGCTCCTCTGTCTTATGACACATATCAGATATCTCCGATGTATTCTTCAAGTCTTTAATTGGAATTATTTGCGGCATAATATACACCCCCTTATTTATGGTCTAATTATACCATAATTACGTCCTTTTTCAACCCAAGTTTCATTATCCTAATTAACCACTTCCTCTTTCACTGACATAAATCTATAAAATACAGCACAAAATACCAACGCAAAAACGACTCCAAATACATTCTGAATCACCCTTAGGCCGACTGCTCCCTTTAATCCGTAGCTCTCTGCAGCTATAGCCAGAGCGCCAAATGTATTAAAAACGGCCTGCCAGCCGTATTGTGCCGATAATCCCACGCCGATTCCACCTATGATTCCTATGTACGCATAGATTGATGGCGGAAGCAGGAAGTATAAAACTATGAAGCATATAACCCCGGCGATATTACCGACAATCCTCTTTCTGACTCTGTACTGCATATCCTCCATAAACGGCAGTATGGCGGACATGGCTGCAATACCTGCCCACATTGCACGCGGCATATTACAAAGCTGTGCAATACATAGAACTAACGGTACGCATAGTATCTGGCACAGCTGCCATTTTGTACGTGATGAAGAAAGGTCAAACTCCTCAATTACAGCTTTCATATTTCTTTTATAGTCTCTGTTTTTATGATTTCTGTAAAATACCAGGCATGTGATGGCAGCTCCTGCGGCCATCCCTGCTATTCGAAGCATATAGCTTTTTCCTGACACATCATATCCATATAACAATAAATAGCCGAGAACCAGTGTGGATTGATTAAACATAAATGGATTATGGCATCCGAACAAAATCAGCACTGCAAGAGCTGCAATGTTTATAAGCAGTGCCGGAAGCGGTGAAAGCTGATTTGCCAGATGCGGGCATACTGTCATAATTACAAAGAACAATGCCAAAAGCCATGTAGAATGTCGGGTATGGATTCCCAGATCAGCGTTTCGAAATACCATAACGCATAATAAGACCACTACTCCCACAATGCTGTTATCCTTTCCCAATATGATGCTTGAGGCAGTGACAAAGGCAAAGCAAAAAACCATTGTGACAGCTATCTTCACCATATATACAAACGCATGGTATAGTTTTTCTTTCATTGTTTTACTATTTTTCAGCAGGCTTTTAGAGCCGGCCTGATTTAACTGCAGTTCCTGATAAAATGTCATATGAATTCTCCTATCTTTTATCTTATTATTTTATTATTGTAACTATCATGTTCTAAATAGCTACTCATTATAATTCTTTATTGGCAGTTCTACTACAAATCTGCATCCTCCGTATTCCCGGTTTTCAGCTTTAATTGTTCCACCGGCGATGTCTACAATTCTTTTCACAAGTGCCAGGCCAAGGCCGTTTCCCTCGGCTTTATGAGAACCATCCACCTGATAAAACTTGTCAAATATTCTGGCTTTTGCATCATCCGCGATTCCCGGCCCCTCGTCTTCCAGAATAAACTGCACAGAATCATTTTCATGCCTTAGAAACATGGTGATTGTCCCATTTTGGAGACTAAACTTGATTGCATTATCCAAAAGATTCATCCAGATATGCATAAAAAGCCCTTCATTTCCAACATATCTGACCTCCTCCATCTCCACCTGAAAGCCAATTCCTTTTTCAGTCCATTTGTCTTCCAATGAAAGAAATGCCTGACGGATTTGTTCATCCAGACGATATTTGGTTTTTTTCATTGGAATATTCTGATTTTCCAGCCTTGATAACAACAAAATATTTCCAACAAGACCTGAAAGCCTTTGAGTATTAAACAGGATTTTTTCTACATACCCCTCCTGCTCCTGTGACAGCTCATCTCCCTGGAGCAGCATTGTATAGCCTTCAATTGCATTGATTGGAGTCTTGAACTCATGGGAAACATTGGATACAAAATCCATTTGCAGCATCTCTGTTGCACGAAGCTCTTTTGTCATGACATTAAAGCTCTGATAGGATTCTCCAATCTCGGCTATGCGGCTGTTTGTTTCCAGATGCTGTTCAAAATCTCCCTGGGAAACTGCTTTCATTGCTTTACTGAGCCTGGTAATCGGCTCAAGGAGCCTTGCATTGATAAAAGATGTAATAAGTCCTGCTATCAATGTATTAAAAATCAAAAGCCAGCCAAGGCCCGGTATTTTCCCAGGCAAATCTAAAAAATGATTCAAAAACGCAAACAACAAGGCTGATATCAGCATAGAAAATGCAAGTGCCAGCCAGATTGCACCGGTCAGACATGAGCGGATACGCAATTCTTTTTTCTTTTTATGTTCCATTATTTTTTCACCACCTTGTATCCCAGACCACGCATTGTTACAATTTCGAAATCCGGATTTTCTTTAAAACGCTCCCTGATTCTTCCTATATGTACCTCTATCGTATGTGGGTCTGCCTCCGTCTCATATCCCCATACCTCATCCATTAGCTGCTGCTTCGTAAATGTCCTGCCCGGTGAAGCTGCCAGCTTATATAAAAGCAGAAATTCCTTTTTGGGCAGGACAAGCGTTTCATCACCTGTCACAACTGTCATTGCATCATAATCAAACTCGGTTGAGCCAATCACAATTTTGTGTTCGTTCAGTATCTGTGCACGACGAAGCAGTGCCCCTACCCTCAAAACCATTTCATTGACATTTACAGGTTTTACCATATAATCGTCACTTCCCGAAAGAAAGCCCTGACGCATATCATCGAAGCTGCTTTTTGCAGTAATCATAAGCACCGGTATCTGATATCCCGCCGAACGAAGCTCCGACACAAGTTCATATCCATCCATAACCGGCATCATTATATCGGAAATGATTAAATCAATATACTCTCTGTCCAATACCTCCAGTGCCTGTGCTCCATCCGACGCACTTTTGACCTGATATCCGCTCTTTTCAAGCACCTTTTGGAATAACAGACTTAATTCTTTATCATCTTCTACAATTAATATCTTAAACACGATTTATGTTCTCCTTTAATCAAAACAAATCCCTTGCCCACCCAAGCAGATGCTGTACCAGAAACACCTTTCTTTTATGTTTTTCTGTTAATTCAATCGGCTTTACATGATACGGATCATAATATGTTCCGTCGTCTAATATCTGTCTGGACACACTCTCATACTCCATCATGCCATCCTCCAGCTGTTTATTAATCTCTTTACTGCGTATTACAAGCATCAGCTCTGTATCCAGATAAGTACTTCTCATGTCCATATTGAATGAACCTATTACTGACAGATCATCGTCAATCAGAATACTTTTTCCATGATACGAATAACCGCCTTCATATTCCCAGATATCAATTCCTGTTTCTAAAATTCTGTTTCTGTTTTTGGCATAATCAGCAGCTCCAAATGGATTTCCGTTATTTGCAACAGAATTTGTCATAATAGAAAAGTCCGGAACCTTCTGTGCAATTTCCTCCCATGTATTATACATCATATCATTGCAAATAATATATGGTGTATGAATTTTTACGCGTTCCTTTGCATTTTTCATTAATTCTCCCAGCTGATACCATACCACCGGTTCCTTAGCCCCGGTGTGGATTGGGTTTGATAATAATGTAATCTTTTCTGTTTCAAAGGTTTCATCCGCATAATCTGTATCACAAATTTTTTCCTTATTAACTTCAAAATATTGCTGATACCCTTTCTGTAGCTCTAAAACTGCTTTCTTTACAGATTGTCTGTCAGCTAATTTTTTACTGTTATGAAAATACCGACAGTCCTCCTGTTCCCATATTGTTTCAAAATAATTCAAAAGCTGATTGACCGAATTATCTTTCTGTGGCTCATCGCAGACAACTAACACATCCCGGTCAAAATTTTTATGCCCCGGAAAATCACCCAAAAAATAATTATATGTGTTTCTTCCGCCAAGAATATATATTTTACCATCTGCAATCAGATATTTATCATGCATTCTTCCCATTGTCTTCCATGGCTTAAGCGGATTTGCTTTATTGTACAGCTTAATCTCAACATTCTCATGCGAAGATAATCCATAAAAATATGGATTACCCTCCATATCAATCCAGCTCTCCATTCCATCTACCAATATGCGGACATGTACGCCTCTGTCTGCCGCATCATACAGTGCTCCTAAAATCAATTTTCCGCTTTCGTCTGATTTAAATGCAAATGTAGAAAGGATTATTTCATCCTTTGCATTTTGGATTAATCTAACTCTTTCTAAAAGAGCCTGCGAATTTTTTTCAATGATTACTGCTCTTTCCGTATTCTCTCTCCCCACCACACTCATAATATTTTGTGTTTCCTTTATAGTAGCATCAGACACCGCCGGCTGTTTTTTATACGTGATGCAGATTCCTATTAACTCATAAAAAGCCACACATAAAAAAAATGCCAGTATAGCCAAAATAATTTTACATATTTTATGCCTTTTCATTGTACATCACCTGATCCCTTGTATTTTATACTCATACAATACAATGTCAATCTCAATTTTACCTCAACAGAATTGATTTTATGCAAAAAGACAGGAAAAAGCAGCTGCCTGCAATTTCCTGTCCATAAAAACTCATATAAAATTATTTTACTGCGATTTACCTATTTTTCCTATATAATTTTTAAAGCACAATTACGGCAGCATCAAGTCCATCTACTTTTCCGTCAAATGCGCTATCTGTAAGCAGATTATATTTCTCGGCATACTCTTTAAATTCCTTTACACTGCTGCCGCAATTGAAAAGCATTGCGATTGTCTCTTCGCCATTTTTTCTGATCATAACAATCGTATCCTCATCGTCATTTGTGATTGTCTCAATCATTTCGCCCTCTACGATGCATGCATGTGCTTTTCTAATCTGCATGAGCTTCTTATACCAATTATACATCTCCTTGTCCTGGTATTCCTCATCCCAGTACATGCCTCGTCTGCAGTCCGGATCATTTGCTCCCGGCATGGCATACTCATCGCCATAGTAGACCATAGGCATTCCCGGCAGTAGCAGCTGAAATGCTGCAGCGAGATGCTGTTTTTTCTTATTATCGTTGCACAGATGTAAAAATCTTGCTGTATCATGGCTGTCAATCAGGTTCCACATCAGAGGATAGCACTTTTTGTTTAAGCGGCCCTTCAGATATCCAAGATTTTGTACAAACTGGCTGACATTGATTTTTTCGTCTGCAAGCAGATCTATCAGATTCAGGTAGAATGGATAATTCATGACAGTATCCCACTCATCTCCCTCGAGGAAGTCTCCTGCATAGTGCCATATCTCACCAATTATCAGCATATCCTTCTTTACTGCCTTGATTGCCTTTCTGAAATTCTTCCAGAAGAAATGACTGATTTCGTCTCCTACATCCAGTCTCCATCCGTCAATATCACATTCCTTAATCCAGTAGCAGGCAACATCCGTGATGTATTTTTCAACCTCAGGATTTTTCAGATTAAGCTTTGGCATTCCACCGTAATAGCCGAAGCATTTGAAGTTTGGAATTTCTCCCCATTCACCCCTAGGCGGCAGCTCGTCGATAAAATACCAGTCGAGATATTTTGACTTTTCGCCCTTTTCAAGTATATCCTGAAATGCAAAAAATTCTCTTCCTGAGTGGTTGTATACCGCATCCAGCACTACCTTCATGCCACGCTCGTGAGATTTTTGTACGAGCTCCTTTAAATCCTCTGTTGTTCCAAATGATGGGTCAACCTGATAATAATCAATGGTATCATACTTATGGCACGAATTTGATTTAAAGATTGGTGTCAGATACACCACATCGATTCCCAGATCTTTAATATAATCCAGATGCTCTATGATTCCCCTGAGATTGCCATGCAAATCATCCATTGGTGTAATCGGTGCCTTATACCACAGCTCTTTGTCCACCGGCTGTGTTGCGGCAAAGCGCGACGGAAAAATCTGATACACTACCTTGTTGGCTGCCCACTGTGGCACCTCAAACATCTCTTCCTCTCTGAGATTCTGCGGGCAGTCAAACATTCTGTCCCTGTTTGTGATGCACTCCTTATCGAACTCATAATTGCCGTAATATACCTTTTCACCCTGCATGTCCGTAAATTCAAAAAAGTATCTCAGACATATCAGATGCATCTGAAGCTGTGCTTCATAATAATCGTGAAACTGCGAGGTGGCTACCTTCTTCATAGGAAGTGTCATTCGCGTATCCTTGCGCTCCATTGGTATATACTTGTCCTCATAGTGAAGGATTACCTCCTTCATATCATCCTTTTTAACCTGCACGCGTATCACAAACAAATCCTTATCTATCGCATAGCAGAATCTTTTATCCATGTCATGAAAAATTGCTGAATATTCCATAAAATGCCCCTTTACTTACGTATTTCGTTATTTTGTATTTTAACGCACTTTTTAAGACAATTCTATCATTATATCCATGACATTTTTTCACTATTTCTACTTTATGTGTGATTTTAGCATAATAACATTTTATTTTTTTGACTTTATTCTCCAAAACACTGCGTTCATTATATCACTGCACGCTCAGATAGCTTGTCACACAGTAAAGTGTCTGTCCATTATATTCCACGCGTGACCAGCCAAACTCCTCATTGATTCCGGTTCTGGTGACTGTTTCCCCATTTTTTATCGTTGCGATGACTGTAGCATCCGGATTTGTGACACTTGGAAGTGCACGCAGATTAACCTCTATCTTTGCAGTGACAGTATCATTACAATCCTTGAATTTTGTCTTCAGTCCGTCTCCGCTGCCACTTCCGTCCTGTCCGGGAACTACATAGTTCATATCTGTTGTGAGGTAGCTTGAAATGGCATAATACGTCTGTCCGTTATATTCGATACGTGACCATCCACTGTCACTGACCCCTGTTCTTGCTGCCGTATCACCGTTATTGAGCGTTGCCTTAATTGTGCTGTCATTGCCCTGACTTGGAATATCCCTCAGGTTGACGCTCTCCTTGGCAGTTACGGTCTCATTTACATCCGAAAACTTCATATTTGCTTCCGGGTCAGCTGTTGCATTGTCAGCTGCATCACCATTTTTTGCAGACTCTGTCTCATCAAATCCAAAGTATGCCACATTCAAATCTACCGGCTTATCAATTCCTGACACCTTTCCCTTATTGGTATACTGCCACATGGCATGTGTGCCCTCATATGATGACTTCGGTGTTTCCGGGTAAGCTGTATCCGGATATTGTGACACCCAGATTTTGTAGCTGCTCTCAAGCGCTTTAGTATCCCACTGGCTGTTTTCCAACAACTCATTCATGGCAGCGTAAAACATAGGTGTATATCCTTTATTATATATTTCCTGCAAAAATGCCTCAGCTACTTTGGTGCGGGCCTCTGATGACATGCCATACTGTCTGCTGGCTGAGTCTGTGAAGCCCTCGCAGTCAAATGCCACCGGATATGTAATCTGATATTTTGAGATGTAGTCTGCTACCCAGTCTGCCTCCTCAATGGCTTCTGTTTCATTTACTGCTGATGAGAAGAAATACACTCCAACCTTTATGCCGTTTTTCTGTGCCTCCTGCATGTTGTATCTGGCATTTGTATCAACACACATCTCGCCTGTTTTCTGGGTTCTGTAGCCCACACGTATCATTGCAAAATCGATTCCGCCTGCGGCAACCTTGTCCCACTTTATGGTGCCCTGATATTTAGATACATCAATTCCGAAAGTCAGCTTACTGTTTTCCGCAACAGAGCTTGCAGACAGTATCTGTGTCTCATCCGCAGAAGCTCCATCATCAGATGTCGCACTCATTGAGCCTGCATTGCCTCCCGTATGCTGCGGGTCTTCCTTATCTGAACTATCCTCTGTGGCTGTTTCTGTCATCTGTGACGAGCCTCGAGCCTCTTTTTTTGCTGATTTAATCACAAAAAAGGTGGCAACTGCAGCCAGCGCAGCTACTATCGCAACAATTATAAATATTGCTATTATCTTTCTTTTATCGTTCATAGATTTTCCTCTTCATTATTTATATATGTCACCATGTACAGGCAATCTGCTTTTATGCAACAAAATATATCATATAATCCTGTAATTTTCAAATATTTGTCTTTTTTCAGAAAATATTAAAAATCCGCTATACTCACATATCGTATAGCGGATTAATATAACACTATTTAATTTTCAGTCTTTTCACCGTTTTTGTCCGTATCCGCATTTACAACGAGATTTACTCCATCAAGTCCGGTTACATTTACGTTGCGATTTACCTTTGCGTCATATGAATCAGCGTTGATAATCTCAGATAAATCAATACCTGTTGCCTCTTTCATACTCTCAAATACCTTTGCCATTACAACCGGTACATTTCCGGCAACCTTGCCTACACCATTTTCGCCATCACCGCCACCGATAATAGTAATCTTGTCGATTTGTCCAAGTGGCTCTGCAACCTTGGCTGCGATATCAGGCAGCACCTTAATCATCATCTCTGCAACGGCTGCCTTATTGTACTTGGCATATGCCTCTGCCTTTTTCTCCATAGCCTCAGCCTCTGCAATACCCTTTGCCTGGATAGCTGATGCTTCTGCCTCTCCGACTGCACGGATACCGGCAGCTTCCTGCTCCTTGGCATATCTCATGGCTTCTGCCTCTGCTCTCTGTGCCTCCGCCTGACGCTGTGCCTCGAACTGTCTTGCCTCAGCTTCCTTCTGACGCTGGTAGAGCTGTGCCTCTGCTTGCTGCTGTGCCGCGTATTTATTGGCTTCAGCCTTTTTCTTGACCTCTGCCTCAAGAGACTGCTCTGTTACTGCAACCTCTTTCTGCTTTAACTCAATCTCTCGCTCCTGCTTTGCAATATCAGCGTTTGCTGTGGCAACCTCAATGGTCTTACGCTGCTCCTCCTTCTGAATGTCGTAAGCCGCATCCGCCATAGCCTTCTTTGTATCAGCCTCCATCTGAAGCTCTGATTTCTTGATAGCGAGCTCATTCTGTTTCTTGGCAATCTCTGTCTGTGCTGCAACCGCTGCATCATTTGACTCTTTGTCAGCCGAAGCCTGAGCTACCTTGATGTCTCTCTCACTCTCTGCCCTTGCGATGGCGGCGGCCTTTTTAATCTTTACGATATTGTCGATACCAAGATTCTCTATTACCTCGTTGCCATCCACAAAATTCTGCACATTAAAGCTGATGATATCAAGTCCCATTGCCGCAAGATCAGGCTCTGCATTCTCTTTTACCAGATTGGCAAACTTCTGACGGTCTGAGACCATCTCTTCAAGCTTCATTTTTCCAACAATCTCACGTACATTACCCTCGAGAACCTCTCTGGCAACACCAGCGATATACTCTGTGTTTTTGTTAAGGAAATTCTCAGCCGCAAGGCGTAGCTTTTCAGGATTATTACTGATCTTTACGTTTACCGTAGCATCGACGTTGATATTGATATAATCTGCTGTCGGTACTGCATTGCTCGTCTTTACATCGATAGGTATCAGTCTGAGATTCAGCTTATCAAGACGCTCAAAAAACGGAATACGTATGCTCGCCTTTCCGATAACTACCTTTGACTTTTTCTTCACACCTGAAATGATATACGCCATATCAGGCGGTGCCTTCACGTATCCGATTGCCATAAACAACAGGATAACAAGAACAACAACTGCAACAATAATTCCAATGATACTAATGTCCTGCATAACTTACTCCTCTCTTTCGTATGCTTTTTATTAATAATTTGACAATATCATTTTATTATAAATATATTGTTTTGTCACCCTAAATATTAAAAAAATAATATACCACTGTGCATTTGTTCTGATTATGGTATAAGCGATGCAAACATAAAATTTAGAAATTACAGATATCTTCTTAATCAGCAGGCATTACTTATTCATCAATTTTATTTTGTAATCATCATCCCTTGTATCCTGCTTTATACAGAGTTATGTTATCTAGCAGTGTCTACACCGTGACTTTAAGACTCGACAGCATTATGCTGGAAATACATTAGTCTGTCGCCTGCCATTCCTTCCGGATATGTACATGCGCTGTAGTCAAAATACTGCTATCTTCCATTCGCATTAACCTTCAGCGCTCTCGCGACTACGACATACTTCCTGATGCCACCTTTTACAACCACGATACTTCCCAGTGGTAAAAATTCAGTTTTCTCATTAATCACTCTTCACCTCACATTTTATTCTCGATTTAATATCGTTTTCTTTGTTATTTCTTCTTTCCAAATTACATTATACACTACAATGGTCACACAGCAGTCACACCGGAAAAATTTCTCTACTTTTTTCATTTTTTGCAAAAAAATCCCTCAGAGCTGTTTGTGCCCTGAGGATTGGTTTTTGCTTTTGCTTCAAAGCTTTCGCAATATTCTGTTGCTAGGAGTGCGTTACATCAGCATATTCATTTTGCAATATTTGTTCGTATACCCAGCTCGGCAAAATTTCGCTAGTGTCTATTAATTAACATCATGGATTCTTAATTGCTTCGCAACAGCTATGATGGATAATTAATAGACATGCAGAGGCTATAGGTTGTTGGGAGTTCCAGAGTATAACCCTAATAATATGTTTTTTAATTCATCAATTGGTCATACAAAAATTGACACGCATCATTTTCAGAGTCAAAAATTTCATTTGTTGTCTTAATACCTCTTTCTAAATAATAAACCGACCACTTATCCTGAATTTTTTCCAAGCATAAACATTCATCATTTTTTCCTTGTCCTGTCAGATTATAAATATAATCTGGAATTCCAGCTATTTTTAATTTTTTTTCTAATACCTCTCTAGTCATTTATTTAATCTCCTTTATATAGTCTAATTCTTTTAATTTTTTAATATTATTGGGTAATTCATACTGTATTCCACCCCCAACTTGTTCAAATGCAGGTGCAATCTCAGATATTGTAACGTTATCAATTGGTTTTAATACTTCATATTTATGATATGCATTTGGGTTCTCAATATATGGAAGTGCCCTTTGTTCATATGGTACTCCTGCTGGTGATGTATATTTTCCCCATTGACTTCCATATCTGTCAATAATAGTTCCTGCAGGAATAGTTTGATTTTCCTTGATTGTTCCTGGTACTCGCCCACCATTTGGTGCCCACTTTTCCCAATCAATATTTTCATCTGCATCTAAAAATTTAGTATCTCTTACAACTAATTCATCAGTACCTATAGCCTTACCACTCTCTATATCCCCTGTTACACTCTCAACAACATTCCCTTTCACACCTTTGTTTGACCAGCCCAATTTTGCATCTGCCATATTAAGTCCCTTCGCTGATCCCGTCGATGCCAGTATTCCGGCTATCATTCCAAGTGTTTGGTTGTTTGTTTTATCATATACCAGGTTAGATGCTCCATATCCTGCCAGAGTTGATACACCTTCTTTTCCAAGCATAACAGTCCCTGATCTGAATGTCAGTTCTCCTGCTTTACTTGCTGTCCCTATCGGTATCATCGCTGATGATGCAAATGCAAAGGCATTTTCTGTCAGATAATATGCATCCTCGTTTCCCTGAAACAGGTCATCCTTTATGCCGTTTACTGCCGTGCTGTCAATGTCACCTGTGCTTCCATAATAAATATCCTGAGTGCCCTCTATGGCATCTGCAGCTCCGAATACTGCTGTTCCGCTTCCTACTGCTACTGCAACGTCAGCTACTATTGGTATTGCAGCACCTCCTGTCAGCACTATGCATGCTGCACCCGTCGCAATTAGTACTGCTCCTCCAACTGTCCTCCAGATTCCCTGTGTCTTTACTTACAATCGAAATGTCTCTCTGACTTTTTATCTATTTCACCAAAAGAATGAAAACTGTTATTTATATAAATTTCTAGTTCCTGTTCTGTAAATTTATATTCTTTGAACAGTTTTGAAATATGTAATACCTTGGAACACGCATATATTATTGCGCTCCCATTAAATGGTCCTGTAAATGTACAAAAATTTCTTTCATCTATTACGTATGTATACCAATTTCCATTTCTTTCAAAATATCCACACTGATTTGGCTTTTCGATAAACTCACCAAAATGAAAATCTCTATACTTTTCCAGATTCTGCTCTGTTTTTTCAAATAACACATTTTTTATTTTTTCTGCTTTTTCATTTAACATATTATTCACCACTTTCTTATTTCTACACTTACTTAACCACAACAGTATCCATATCAAAAATTATTCCAGCTTCTTTTAAAGTTCCCCAACTATAAATTGTATTCATCGGCCCTGCTCCACCTTTCATATGAACATCTCCAACATCCCACGCGGCAGCCTTTCCATAATATCCATATTTAGATATTACATTATTTCCCGTAATTTCAACACCATCTGAAATATTGTTTTCTCCTATAATTTCCGGTCTTTCTTTCCAATTCAAATAATCCTTGAGCAAGTCTTCTGCAACATCTTCGTCAATTCCTAACTCTATTAACTTTTGGATGAACTTTTAGGCTGATTTCCGGTAAGACACAATAGGATTTCAAAACCTTTTTAGATCTTGGAATCCCGCTGATACACTGACTAATTATGCGGATACATAAATTTAAATTAATTCAGAAAGCCAACTATCTAAAGCATCTCCCTCTATTATCTCTTCCGATTGCTCAATATCTTTAAAATCCAATACTGGAGTTTTCATTATTTTTACAGCTCCAATTTCTTTTCTTGTTATATACTTAATAAATACGAATTGCTCTTTCTTTTCAAAAATATATTCCTGTGCCAATTGCTCAGAATTGGTCCATATCATATATGAATCAGCAAGCACTGCATTTCTAGATACTTTATCTGCAAATAATTGAAAATATTTATCTTTATATTTTATAAATACATCTTCATTGTATATTATATCTACCTCGTTTGCCTTAACAATTTTCATATATAACTCAGAGTGCTTATTTCCTAGTACATCAATATAATTTGTAAATCCCTCCTTTCTTACTCTTGATGTAATTATGTATTTATTATTTTTCTTTTTAATTTTGTATTTTAAGCCACCATATTCACAATACATATCGCCATCCTCAATTCTCCTCAATTCATTTTAATAACCAACCCAAATCTGAATCATATACAAGCTATTGGATCAGTACTCCTGTTTTAGCATCATATATCCCTAGAATATCTCCATCTACATCATCTAACACCGGATGGACAGAAAATCAGCGTTGTTCGTGACTTTTAGGGTCAAAAACGCCGCTGATACTATGTTTTTATTTGATAAATGTTTTTTAAAGACCTTGTTTAATTTATTATTTTGTACTGAAATTTTACTTTTTTATATAATTTTTCTAATGCCTCTTCCTCATTCTCAAACGTCCATTCTGCCTTCATTCCTCTTTCAT
>ERZ772897.2678-NODE-2678-length-14900-cov-2.789491_pt1 | contig 14900 bp, 9 predicted proteins | sample MGYA00512125_ERZ772897 | MGnify/ENA primary metagenome ERZ772897 (study PRJEB29015, sample SAMEA2737660) | human gut metagenome | biome: human gut; feature: human-associated habitat; material: faeces | place: China | collected 2012 ... | reverse complement strand
GATCGGTTCGTCAATGGTTCCTCTGGTACAAGCATCCTCACAACGTCTGTTACAGATACGTCCGCAGACAGCCGGGAATGGATTCTGCTTTTTGATCAGTGCCAGAGCCTCTGTGTACTCACCCTGTGCTGCCTTCTTTAAGTATCCCTGTACCGCGATATGTGCAGGACATGCTGTCTTACATGGAGCAGTACCGGTCTTGTGGGAATTGATACGGTTGTTGTCTCTGTAATCCGGGTCATAGTATTCCTTGCACCATTTTACCTTATCCGGAAGCAACTGCTTTGGATAGGTCACTTCGGTTCCGTCTGCCTTGCAGAGTTTCTGTCCCAGTCTGGTTGCACCTGCCGGGCAATACTCTACGCAGCGTCCACAAGCCACACACTTGTCCTTGTCTACGTGTGCCACATAAGCGGAACGTGACATATTTGGTGTATTGAATAACTGTGATGTACGGAGTGCATTACAGATATTTACGTTACAGTTACAGATACCAAAGATCTTGTTCTCGCCATCGATATTGGTGATCTGATGTACGAAACCATTGTCCTCAGCACGTTGTAAGATCTCAAGTGCTTCTTCTTTTGTGATGTCATGACCCTTACCGGTCTCACGGCAGTAATCTGCGAAATCGCCGACACCGATACACCAGCCGTAATCATCATCTGCAACACCTTCACCGATCGCCTTACGGGAAGCACGGCAGGAACAACGTCCTACACCGATCTTGCCTTCGTATTTAGACAGCCAGTAAGATAATTTCTCGATGTCGATGGCTTCATTTTCCATAGAGATCGCTTTCTCTACCGGGATAACGTGCATGCCGACACCTGCACCACCAGGAGGTACCATCTGTGTAATACCATCCAATGGGATATAAGTCATACGCTCGAAGAAAGAAGCAACATCCGGGTGCTGTTCCAATCTAGGATTGCCCTTGACATCCCCCGGGATTTCTTCCATGTTGAAAAGTTCAGCAGAACCAGGTACAAACATCGGAAGTGTGTAGCGTCTTTCTGACTGTGGTGCTGTACGGCCATTGTGGTCATAATGATAGCCGTAATCATACTCCAAAAGTCCGATATAAGACATTTCATCCAATAACTTCTGGAATCCTTCTTTCCCTTTTTCTGCTACCTTGTCTTTGTTCATTTCACAGAGTTGATCAAACGTGTAATGCACACGTCTTTTCATGGTAAGACCTACCTCTGCCATTTCCTCTGTAATGATCTCTGCGAGTCCCCAGTATTCCGGATCCTCTGCGGTAACGCCACCGATCATATGACCGGCAACATCTGTGATTCGCTTTCCTAAAGCGATGATCTTTGGACTTGGATTCTTGTCGCCTTTGTGATTCGCAGGCCACTCATTGTACTTATTCATGTCCATGTCTATACTCTCCTTTTCTCATTTCTTATTGCTTGTTTCTATTGTCTGCACCGATGCGGTGCTAAACATTCTCTTGTAATTACTTATGTATGTTCTTCGCTCATGCCAAAATGCATTTCCCGCAGACCCTCGACCTCGTCGCAGATCTCCTGTAAGCCACATATTGACATCTTTTAACATATGATCGATGGTCGCCGTGATCTGCTTGGTCTTTTTGAGCCCTTCCTGCAGACCGGCGTAATCAGCACCCGGATCTGTGATAAAGATGATCTTTACTGCCTCGACTTCCTTGTGCAGGTGGAGTGCCTTTTGCATGGCATTACCGATCGCCGTAAAATTCAGCCCCTGTTCCAGTGCATCTGCCGCCACGCGCACGCTCTCCCTGTCATTGGAAGATGAAACGCGAAGCATAAATCCCTTAGGGTAGATGTGGTAACGGAAGTAGCCGATGTTCTGGATGGTATTGTATAACTTGTCTCCCGTTCCAATACTATCCTCGGCAACACGTACCAGGGCGATCCTTGCATATGGGGTGTCCTCTGTGATCTGTGGCAGATCTTTTCCTATGAGGATGATCTCATCCTCTCCTACCAGATCTGTCTCCGTCGTCACTAAGGTATTGCCCACGGCAGGAAGATTATGCCCGCCCAGTTCATATGCCATATCTGCCTGTAAGATCATCATTGCTTTTCCGGCATCCTGCCAGTCTCTGCTGATCGGATCTGCAGCGTCACCGACCGGAAGTTTCACGACATCCTGACCTGAAAGGTCAGTCAGAATGTCATTGATAATCTCATCATAAAGTCTCATAGATGTGTGTCTCTTTCTATCTTATCGTAATGCTTTAACATCAACGGTTCGATCGCTGCCGTAAGTTTCATATCCAAGTTAAAGAAATATACGATAAAACTCAAAACAAAGAGGCAAACCAAAACGATCGCAATGATCAAAAGTACATGAAGAAATGTTGCCATATTAAACCGCTCCTTCCTTAGCCATTCCCTTTTGACGTGCAAACTCTGCCGCACCAAGTGCTCCCATCAACTGTGGGTCGATTGGAAGATCGATGACTTTCAAATTCAATACCTTTTCGATGGCTTCCTTCAAGCCGTCGTTCTTGGCACATCCACCGGTCAAAGTGATGGAATCTACAGCACCTGCCTTCTTTGACATAACGAAGCAGCGCTTTGCAACGGATAACTCGATACCTGCTGCGATCTCATCCATCGGCTTGCCCTCTCCTACCAAAGAGATAACCTCTGACTCTGCAAACACGGTACACTGTGCCGTGATCGGGATCACATTCTTTGCCTTCAAAGATAACTTGGAAAACTCAGACAGATCCATTTCAAATGCCTTTGCCATTGCCTCAAAGAAACGTCCGGTTCCGGCTGCACACTTGTCATTCATGGCAAAGTTTAAAACGGTTCCGTCAGCATCAATGGCAATACCCTTGACATCCTGTCCGCCGATATCGATGATTGCCTTGACATTTGGGTCTGCTACATGCACGCCCATGGCATGACAGGAGATTTCTGAGATATTCTCGTCTGCGGAAGGTACCTTGTTACGTCCGTATCCGGTACCTACCAGATAAGCCAGATCATCTGCTGACTTTAAGTCCGGCACCTGGGCAACTGCCTTTTCAATGGATTCTTCACAGGAAAGTACCGCATTGATACGGCTGCGTAGTGTTACATCTGCTACCATCTTTCCTGTCTCATCGATGATGACACATTTTGTATAAGTTGATCCGGAATCACATCCGCCATAATATTTCATCTTGTTCCTCCTTTTTACCATGAATGCTCGTCGTGCAATACTTCCAGCGACGGATCCAGGGGTTCTTCCTTAAATACAGTTCTCATATAACGATTGACCTGATCACGAACACCCTGACGGGATACGATACGAGGATCGAACAGATCGTGGGTTACCCAGATCAGATGAATACCCTTTTCTCTTGCCTTTTCCTCGAACTGTCCATGCATACCATCCAGTGCCTTACATGCCATGTGCTCCCAAAGGATGACCACATCGGCATTGAACTCTTCACAGAACTCCCAGAGTTCGTCTAAGAGAACCTTGTAACCACCGTGGGTACGGTTTCTCATGATCATATTCTCTGTCAGCCAAGCCATATCATAATATGCCTTTTCGCGGTTCTCCGGTGTATCTTCCTCTGCGATCATTTCGGTATTGACCATGGAAAGCATATCGGTCAGCGGAACGATGCCCCAGCAGTTTAAGATCCAGAGCAAAAAGTCCATATAAAAGTGTGACTGTACGCCCCATACGATAGCACGGTGACGATACTCTCTTGCCATCATCATCTTGTCTTTGTATGCCTGATTGGCAAGTGCGGTCAGTTTGCGGTCTACATCGACGAACTCCGGTACCTTACCACAGATAGCCATGTAGTTGGTCTCTGTATAAAGCGCAAGGTTGGAACCAAAGACCTGTGGATAATCGGTCTTGTTCATGTCCAGCCACTCCATACGGTGTCTGGTAGACTCATTGACACGCTTTGCACACTCAAAGTAGTAAGTCCAATCCCATTTCTCGCCTGTCTTTTCTTCGATAAAGGCGATACAATTCTTGATCTCCTGTGCTGCGTAATCCTGTACGTCGTCCTCTCTGTGGCGCATCGGGGCTGCCAACTGGAAGATCGGGATACCGTCTTCTAATTCCAGACGCTTAGCAATACCACCGTTACTCATAAGAGAACCGTCACAGGTCGTATTACACTGTACGGCGCAGGCACCAAGGATCGGTGCATCGTCATCAATGGAAACGCCAAGTTCTGCCTCCGGCATCGGACAAACATCACCGGCAAGTCCGTATTCCTGTGCCACATCAATATAATGAAGGGCTGCTGTTTGGTTCAGAAGAACGGATACATAGGTGGACGGCGTCTCACGGGAAAGTCCCTTCAAGGTAGGAAATCCCATCATAACGGCTGTCATTTCGTTCTCATCTACCAAAACGACCTTCTTGGAAAACTCCTCATCATTGCCGATGCGGCGGTCGCCACGGAAAAGATTGTCGAGAAGTTTTGCTACGTCATAAACGACCAGATCCTGCTCTAAATGGCACATACGAAGGTATGGTCCACGCAGTCCCTGTGTATGCTTATCTACCATCATCGGTACTGCCAGATAGTTTGCCATCCAGCGGTAACGGAACATGGCTTTGATATTTCTAGGTTTGATGATAAAGCCTGCCAACTGCTTCATAATATAAAGCCAACGTGTGTAATCATAAAAGGTATCTTTGAATCCACGCCACTCACGTCTGCTTCGTACTTTTCCATCGGTAAAAAATCTACCCAGCGCTTCTGCGCCTACTTCTTTTGCCATTATTTCTTACCTCCTTGAATCTTCTTGATCTCAATGCTCTCTACGAATGCCTGCACACGTGTGCGCATCTGACCGGAAGAGCCAATGGAATATGGACGATCCACAGCAAGTACCGGATAGCCGTGCTCATCACGGAGCACGATCGTACCGATCATACGCTCATAAGCCCATGGATCACAGAACTTCATCTGTTCGTAGATAATACCGTCTGCGCCGTATTCCTTGGCAAGATCTGCAACGTAATCACGTCTGCCAGTCATCTTTGCCATATCCCAATAACGCGGGCACTGTGCTCTGCCCTGCACCTGACGGCAGATCTGTTTTACCACGTCTTCCTCGTCATTTAGGATGATCTCATCACGTCCCGGCAAAGATCCGTAGCAGAAACGGTCTGCACATACATAAGCGCCGGATTCTTCTACCAGTTTGATGACATCAACATCATCCACCTCAGAGCCGACAAAAACAACACGAGCACGGTACTTGTCAGCCGCATCCGGCTCCCTGGTCTTGATCTCCTCCAAGGTCTCGCGGAGTTTGTCTAGGATCAGATGCTTTGGTGCCACGTAACTTGCCATGGTAAGGATGTGGAACTCATAGCCTGTCACGCGCGGATTGGCTTCCTTACGGAAGTCTCCGATCTGACGGATCAGACGGCATACTTCATTATGCTGATCTACTGCTGCACGGATCGCCTCATCGGATGTGTCGATACCATATTTTTCTGCCAGAGGCTTTAAGATATGGTTGCGGCACTGTAAGGTATACATTTCCAGCGCATTGTCATCGTTTTTCTGTGGAATCTCCATGTATTCCCAGAAAAATCCGTCCTTGCCCTGACCCATGGTCTTAAGCAGTTCCATGTTCTCTACGCAACGATTCATCATGGTACAGCCGTCCGGTGTCACGATACCATCTACGAAGTTGTAGCCGCCCTCAATGGCTCTCTCCAAAAGTGCTCTACTGTACTCGCACAAGAAACTTGTCATGTAGTAAGTAGCCATCTCCATAGAGCCTGTACGCGGTGCACGAAGTCTTACCGAAAATGTGCCCGGAAGATTTAAGAGTGGTTCCGGTACATTCTCGCAAGTCGTTGCGATACACTTAAGACCCTCGTCCTGTGCCTGACGCACAAGTTCGTTATTGGCATCTTCCAATAACTTTTCAAAATAATATAAGTGCTTTAAGTCTTTCACGCTTGCCCTCCTTTACGCTTCTAAGATTCCTATACCGATCAGAGCTTCCTTGGCTCCCCTGACGATTGCCGCATCATCATCCAAATAAAATACGCTCTCTCCCTTGAGATCGAACTCTGCCAAAGAGGCATCCGATAATATGTAGGAAAGTACCGGGATATCGCCCACGTCCATGTACTGTTTGACGTCTAAATTCGGAAGGCGGTTTGCGATCACGCCGACCTTGTCGTACATAACGAGTTCGTCTGCTACCTGCTTGATGGTCTTTACGACCTGTGTCCCCTTCTTGGAAGAGTCTGTGATCAGCATGAGGTGTGTCACCTTTTCCATGACACGACGGTTGATCTGCTCGATCCCCGCCTCGCCGTCGATCACGATATAATCATAATTCTCTGCCAAAAGACCAATAACTTCTTTCAGGTAACTATTGATCTTGCAATAGCAGCCTGCTGCCTCCGGTCTTCCGATAGCAATAAAAGAAAAGCCATCCATCTCGACGAGCGCGTCGAAAATACGGTATCTGGCTTCTCCTAATAATTCAATTGCCGCCTTAGCGTTGCCGTCCTCTGCGTTTGCAACCACCTCTTTGCGGATATCGTCTACCGTGAGTTTCACGTCCACACCCAAGGCGGTAGACAAGCCAACAGCCGGGTCTGCATCAATGGCAAGGATCCGCTTATCCGGATAGGCTGCCACCAAGAGTTTGACCATAACTGCTGCAAGCGAGGTCTTACCAACGCCACCCTTACCGGCAACGGCAAGGATCTTGGCATCAATCTTGTCTGTATTCATTTGCTGTCTCCCTTACTTTACTTATGCATAGCCCTTTATAAGAAGTTTATAAAAAGATTATTTAAAGTTTATCATAATCTATGCGCTTTTTCGACACATAATGCCACGATTGTGTAAAAATGTCATATTGCACAAATTATGTCCATTAATTTCATACATAATTACTATGCGTCGTTTATGCCACATATGTCTGTATTTATTACAAAATTACTTTTTTATAAGCCAAAGGGACACTCCTTATAACAAAAGGGACGCTCCTTGTGGCAAAAGGAACGTCCCTGATTTTAATATCTTATTTATTTTTTATCAACAATTTTAGTGCTTCTTTTGCATCTGACGACTTCTGCGAAGTTCTGCAATCAAAAGTGCAAATCCACCAACAATAATGAGGGCAAGTACCACACAAGATACCGGTGATGCTTCTCCGGTTACCGGTGCCTTGGCATTTACTGTTGTTTTCTGTGCTGCCTGCGCTCCACCATTTGGCTGGACATTTGTAATGCCTGCGGTTGGGGTGGAAGGGGGCGGTGTTGTAGCAGATGTCTCCGCAACCGAAAAGTTTGCCGTTGCTGTTCCGCCGATTGATTGAATAGCAATCGTATGGCTTCCCTTAGATAGCGTATCTAGGAAAGACTGTTTCAGACGTACAATGGTACTACCTTCCGACACGTCATAATTGGATCGATCCACTATTACGCCATCGACCAATACAGCTACAAATTCACTGAATGGAGCATTAGAGCGGAAGGTCAATGTCCCATCCTTACCAATGGTATGTTTACCATTGGCTCCATCGATTATTTTATAGGTATTTGAAACCAATTTTTCGATTGGCTCAGTTTTGGTTGCTCCACATGCCGTACAAGTAAATGTCTTCACACCTTCCTCACTTGTTGTCGGCTGTTTTGTTATTTTTCCTTCATCCCATGTATGCTGATGATTTGCTTCATCGGCTGTTGTCAGCATAAGCATATTACCTTCATGACGAATCTTGTATTGCGTATCATCACTGACAATATGCTTGCTGTAATCTACATTAGGTGTTACTCCTCCTACTGCAGCAACAACAGGTTTTCCAGTCACAGGTATGTCTTTTGTTGATACGCCTATGATACCACTGAATGGATCTGATATATCTAGTTTCACGTATAATGTTTCATAACCAGAATCTTGTGTAGAACTTGTCATATAGACATTGTTATTTTTGCCACCAGCCGTATTGTCTATAACTGTGGCACTACCGGAAACATTTAGTTCTGCTGCTCCACCGGTATCATATGCACTAGCTCTTGCTAATGCGGATCCATATACCCCTCCGCCTTGATAAGTTGCCGTATTTCCACATATTTTACCACCATTCATGAAAAACTTTGCTGTCCAGCTGACATATACTCCGCCGCCATTACCATAACTAGACCATGTACTATCTGCGGTATTACCTGTAATTGTTCCTCCATACATATGAAATTCTGACGGTCCATTATAAACACTACGGGTAACTTCAACACCACCGCCATTTTTGGCTATATTTCCGCTGATTGTTCCACCATACATATGAAATATGCTGGATTTGCCCGCTTCTTTCACTCCTTCTACACTGACACCGCTTCCGCCCGTATCATATTCTGATGTATTGCCTGTAATAGTACCGGCATACATATCAAATGTACCACCCTGTACTTTTACACCTTTTCCTTGGTATGTTTCTCCTGATAAATTCTTTGCATGCTTAATCGTTCCCGTACCTTGACAATCTGTCAGCACGAAATGTCCCTCAACCATAACAGCATCCACATCATCTGTTACTCCTTCTGGATTTTGCATGATAATACTATGACCATTCAAACAGAGTGCAACATCGCCTGATATTTTCAATCCACAATACTGATTTCCGCTTGTATATACACTACTGTATGTATTCGTAGATGTGATTGTCACATCCTGTTTTAAGTAATAATATCCACCTGATGTAATTTCCGATAAATCATCAATACCCGTCCATACCTGATTCGCGCTACAATTGTGACCATTCATATTTAAAGTATTCGTACCACATACACAGTGCTTGTGTTCCGTAGGTGTCGGTTCTGGTGCGTCCTTCCCTGTTAACACTAGTTTCGTAGGATCACTACTATCGTGCATAATCTTATAGTTAGCGCTATCACTGGTAATAAAGTTACTATAGTCCTTATTTGCAATTGCTCCTTGAACAACAACAACCGGATTTTCAGCAGTTGGCACCACTCTATCCGTGTACACACCAATCGTACCATTCATATTTCCATCAATTTTAATGGTCTTGGTCTTACCACTATTGGTTGTATATAGGCCAACATTACTTACACTACCATCTGCCTTTTTATTACCAGTGATGTTGGCATTACCTGACACTGTCATATCACTAACAGCATACACTCCACCGCCTTCTTTTCCCGTAGTATTATCTGTGATATTTCCGCCATACATATAAAAATAACAGTCCCACTGTTTCGGTATATACACGCCACCACCATCACTAGCCGAATGGTTATTGGTAATCGAGCCACCATACATCTTAAAGGTTCCAGATAAATACACGCCACCACCACAATTTCTACCATCAGATGGATTATTACTTGTAGCATCGTTTCCAGTAATGGATCCTCCATACATATTGAAGGTTCCCCCACTGACATTTATAGCACTACCTGTATATGTTATTCCATCCGCATTCTTAGCATGCGTAACCCTGCCTGTATTCTGACAATCCGTCATTGTAAATGTAGTATTACTCGTTACGAAAATATCATTACTCAGATTCCTACCTGTCGCTGTAATACTATGACCGTTTAAACAAAGTACTACACCATCAGGCACTTGCCAGCCACGATACATTTCCTCCGCATCTGTCGGCACATTAAGTACGACATCATTTTCCAGATAGTAATTCCCCGCTGTATCCGGCAGGCTATTCGTTTTTGTCCATGCCTCAAATGTGATTTCTGTTTCCAACGTATGGTCGCCAACATCTTTATGCGTTGCTCCACATACACAGTGTTTGTGTTCACCGGCTGCCTTTACCTGCAATGCCTGACTTGGCATAAGTCCAAGCACCATTCCTAAGCATTAGAAAGCCCCAAGTATTTTTCCAAATCTCTTTTTCATAAGCGTTCTCCTTTTTCCGTTCCCTTTGGTGTCTGTTTCTTTCCATCCACCTTTTTCTTACATCTATCATAACGAATTTGGGGGCTTAAAATTTCGTTCGGCGCGAAGTGTAGATTTTGGGGTGCGAAATGCGAAAAAGACCACTACCTCGCAATGTTTTACAAGGTAGTGGTCTTATATAATATTACATTTATGCTCTGTGTGCCTTGCGCAATTCTGCAATCAAAAGTGCAAATCCACCAACAATAATGAGGGCAAGTACCATGCATGATACCGGTGAAGTTTCTCCGGTTACCGGTGCTTTGGCATTTACTGTTGTTTTCGGTGCTGCCTGATTATTGGTATTTGATGCCGCCTGCGTTCCACCATTTGGCTGGACATTTGTAATGCCTGCTGTCGGAGCAGAAGGTGTTGGTGTTGTGGCAGAGCCTGTATTTCCACTATTAGAAGATGCTGTAACGGAAAAGTTTGCCGTTGCTGTTCCGCCGATTGACTGAATGGCAATCGTGTGACTTCCTTTAGATAGCGTATCTAGGAAAGACTGTTTCAGACGTACAATCGTACTACCTTCCGACACGTCATAATTGGATGGATCCACTATTACGCCATCGACCAATACAGCTACAAATTCGTTGAGTGGCGCACTAGAACGGAAGGTAAGTGCCTCTGCCTTGCCTATAACATGCTGTCCGTTATCTCCATCCTTCATTACCGGCTTTTCAGGAACTGGCGTTGGCTCTGGATTCGGCGTCGGTTCCGGATTCGGCGTCGGTTCCGGATTCGGTTCTGGTTTCGGATTCGGTTCTGGATTTGGTGTTACATTGCGTGCTATTGCTGCTGGCAATGTAATTGTAGTATCAGCCGTAGGCGTTCCATTTACAACGATAACCGGTCCCCACCCTTCCAATACATATCTTACCACTGTAATGCCATTTTTTGTAATCATCGGATAATCATCTTGAATATAGTAATCTTCGTCTGCGGTATAATATACCGGCTCCATTGCACCCAACAAATTGGTCTGTTGTTCTGCGCCATGATATGGATAACGCGTTAATCCTTCTCCTGCAATGAGTGTCACACTATATGTCTTTGGCTTAGCTTCTCCACAATAGATACATTTATCGTTCTCATTATAAGAATGGCGGCACAGTTGGTAATATGTCTTGTTCAACTGTGGAGTTCCAATATTTACATTTGTACACCCTTTAAACATATCTGTGTTCCAGTCTGATCCCAACATTGTAGCACTCGGCAATGTAGCATTTGGTAATGTCCATGCTATCGTGTGACTACTATCCTTTGTACTCGTCATGGATAAATTCTTGCAATTCTTAAACATACATCTATAACAATCTAGCGCTAATTTTGTAGCTGGCAGATTTGGAATTTGCTGTAGCGATGTACATCCCTGAAACATGCCAAAATAGCAGTCCTGTGTCAATGTCGTTGCTGGCAGTTCTGGAGCTTTTATTAGAGATTTACAATCTCGAAACATATTAGAATAGCAAGCAATATTCAAGGCTGTTGCAGGCAATGTGGATGGTCCAGTCTTCATATTCGTGCATCCTGAGAACATGCTTGTATAGGCATCATACCCCAGCGTAGTTGCTGGTAATTTCGGCGTTTCCACCAGGCTTGTGCAATTCTCGAACATACGCTCATATCCACCGTTTACTACACTTTTTGATGGTAATTCCGGGGCTTGTGTAAGACCATCACAATTCATAAACATGCCTTCAAAGCCAGACGCTACTGTATCAGGATTTCCACCATTCCCATCTTTAAGACTAGTTATACTGCCAGACGCAGCGATTTTTCCCGTCATGGTAAAAGCTGGGTTTATATAAGTATTTATATTAAGTTTGGTAAGTTCTCCTCTAAATTGCACACTGTCGTCTACCTTGGCTAAGGTGATTTTTGTTCCTTTCACATAAGTTGTCCAATTCGTACCACTATCTTTACTAATCTCCACACTTTCTTCTGTGTTCCATGTGAATGACAGGGTCGATCCAGCCTCCTCTGCCGTAAAAGTTAGATAATTCGGCGTTGTCTCTCCCTCTGCAAACACCTGTAATGCCTGACTTGGCATCAATCCAAGCACCATTCCTAAGCATAAGAAAGCTCCTAGTATTTTTCCAAATGTCTTTTTCATAAGCGTTCTCCTCGTCCTTATTTACAATGTTTACGCATCTTGCAGACTCCCACAAGGATTACAGCAAGTCCTCCTGCGATGAGCAAAGCAAGTATCACAGATGCCATCTGCGATGCTTCTCCCGTTACCGGTGCTTTGACATTTGCTGTTGTGTTCTGTGCTGCCTGATTATTGGTATTTGGTGTAGTCGGCGTTCCACCATTTGGCTGGGCATTTGTAATGCCTGCGGCTGGTGCTGCTTCCGGCGTTGGTGTCACGATGTCCACAGCCTTTTCTGTGCCGCAGTAGATGCATTTCCTATCACTACCATAGGAATGGTTGCAAGTCTGATAATAAACGGTATTCATCTGTGGTTCCTTAGAGCCATTTCCCAAATCAACATTTGGACATCCCGCAAACATGTTCAGATTCCAATTCAAATCCGCAGTGGTATCCGGCACTGACCATGCTAATGTATGATCTGCGTCCTTCGTGGTCGTAAGGGAAAGTCCGGTACACCCCTCAAACATGCTGTGATAACAAGCCACGTCCAATAATTTCGGAACCTGTGTCAGCGACGTACAATTTTGAAACATATAAACATAACATATATCTGATAAAGTCGTTGCCGGTAATTCCGGTGCCTGTGTCAGACTGGTGCAATCTTGGAACATATGTGCAAAGCAATCATTAGGCAACGTTACATTCGGGTCTCCACCATTTTCGTCAATCAAGCTGGTCACACTGCCGGATGCCGCAATCTTACCGGTCATCTTTACATGATTGACATTTGCACTGTTATTTGCCACAAAACCTCTGCCCTTAAAAGAAACGCTATCGCCTACATTTGCCAATGTAATTGTCGTACCCCTTGCATAGGCAGACCATGTTGTGCCATGATCTGTGCTGGTCTGAACATCACTTGCACTCGCCCATGACAAGGACAAGGTCGATCCAGCCTCCTCTGCCGTAAAGGTCAGATAATTCGGCTGCGTAGCCGCCTTTACCTGTAATGCCCCGCCAGGCATACATCCAAGCAACATGCCCATGCATAAACCTGCGCCAAGTATTTTTCCGAATAACTTTTTCAACTTCATAAGCGTTCTCCTCCGTTTCACTGGTGTCAAACATTGTAGTAGCCACCATATCTTGTATCTATCATACCGAATTTTGGTGCTTAAAATTTCGCTCAGCGCGAAGTGTCGTTTTTAGGGTGTGAAATGCAATCGCTGTCATTGAAAAAGAAATTTACATATACTAAGATAGAACTATCACTGATAGATCATTTTTTGAGGGAACTATAAAATGCTGGCACGGACAAGCTTACGGATTGCCGTTTGTGACGACAGTCCCATCTTTTTAAACAAGACAAAAACATACATAGAAACATGGTCTGCCAACACCGGACATGCGGTTCAGATTTTTACCTATGATAACGGCGATGCTCTCATCGAAGCACACAAGGACTGTCATATGGATATCATTTTTCTTGATATCATTATGCCTCTTTTAAATGGGATGGATACTGCCCGCGAACTGCGTCAGCACGACCGTGCTGTTCAGATTATATTTTTGACATCATCGCCGGAATTTGCCTTAGAATCTTATGAAGTAAGGGCACAGGGATATATCCTCAAGCCCGTATCACAGGAGAAATTATCAAAAGAATTAAATGAACTTGCCATACAATATGACGAAGAGCCAAAGCATCTGATTTTAAAAACAGCCTTTGGCTATCAGAAACAATATTTTCACGATATTGAATATATAGAAGCCCAGAACAAACGCGTTCTCTTTCATCTTTGTTCCGGGCAGATTTTAGAAATTTCAGAGCCACTGAACCACTTTGAACAACAGCTATTGGACACAGACGGTTTCTTCAAATGCCATCGTTCCTACCTTGTTTATTTGCCCAATGTGAATCATTTTAACAATAACGAAGTCACAACACGATCCGGGCAGACCATTCCGATTGCCCGAGGATACGGAAAAGCGTTCAAAGAAGCTTATTTTTCAACCCTGTTTGCTGAATGATTTTTTATGGAGATTATTGTATGATTTTAGGAATACTGCAACTTACCCACAATGCGACTACATTACTTTTTGGTGTTTACATCTCCGCTGCCTTTCTCGGCATTGTGATGAAACGCTCTAATATCTTGCGGCTGCTTGGATTTTCCTGTGCAACCGGGCTGCTTTATCTCGGTGTGTTTCTATTTTTAGGTGAAGCCATGACGAGGGAACTCTATCCTTTGATTGTACATCTGCCTTTGATTCTCTTACTGGTCTTATATTATAAATATCGCCCTCTGGTAGCAGCCATTTCCGTTCTGACGGCTTATCTCTGTTGTCAGATTAGTAACTGGGTTGGCATAGCTTTTCTTACACTGACCCACGAACAGTGGTGCTATTATGCTATCCGCATCGTTGTGACTGTGATGGTTTTCTTATTTTTACTGCTGCATGTATCAGATGCAACAGCAAGGCTCTTGGAAAAATCAACAGAATCACTTGCCATTTTGGGTATCATTCCCTTTGTCTATTATATTTTTGACTATGCAACGAACGTCTATACATCACTTCTATATTCTGGAAGCAAAGTTGTCGTTGAGTTTTTAGGTTTTGTTCTCTGCACCACCTATCTGCTCTTTCTCTTTTTATATTTCAAACAATACGAAGAGCAACAGGAAACCCTGCATCAAAACCAGTTGATGGAACTTATGCGCGACCAGTCTCAAAAAGATCTCGTCACCTTGCATCAGGCGCAACAGTCTGTTTCCATCATGCGACACGATATGCGGCATTTTCTCCTTGCCATTTCTTCCATGATTGAAAACGACAAAAAGGAGGATGCACTGAACTATATCCATGAGCTCGTGTCTACTT
>ERZ772897.2677-NODE-2677-length-14903-cov-5.089507_pt1 | contig 14903 bp, 14 predicted proteins | sample MGYA00512125_ERZ772897 | MGnify/ENA primary metagenome ERZ772897 (study PRJEB29015, sample SAMEA2737660) | human gut metagenome | biome: human gut; feature: human-associated habitat; material: faeces | place: China | collected 2012 ... | reverse complement strand
GAGATACTGGAGCTGCTGAAATGAGCCTTGTAAAATGAAAAGTCCCCACAGAGCTGCGGCTTTGCGGGGGCTTCTATATTGTGCGGCTATTTTAATCAAGAAATTCCTCGTTGATAACGCCGAAATCAGGTCCGGAGCAGAAAAGTTCATGGTGCTCCCAGCCTGCCGCGTCGATTTTTTTCATCAGTTCAGAGGCGGCGAGCGCTATTTCAGCGCCGCCCTCTAAGCCCCACACATTCGCCATGCGTTACCCTCGCCGTTTATCTCGACGATTTCGATGGAGTGCTCCGGGTCAGGAATGCTTTCACACATCTTTTTCCGAAACCTCTTTCGGATATTCACGGAGTCCATCGGGATCGTGCAGCGGATCCCACACCTGCGCAAAGAACGGATCCACCTTTGCTCGATTGCCGTAGTTCCAGCTTCTGCGTTCGCACTCGTCGCACCAGTGACCGCCCTCCAGGACAAGACGCGGGCTGGCAGTGAATTTATGTCCGAAAGCGCACTGGAATTCCAGATTGCCGCCCCAGTCGCACTTGTTCATTTCTGTGCTGAGCAGCCTGCCGCATATCCGCAATGTCAAGTTTGCTTTCCGGTTTGGTTTCGTCATAGCCGTGGTTTATCGGAACAACTGCGTCCCAGTTCGTGAAATGCTGCATTTCGGAGAGCTTATCCGGAAGCGCCTCCCATCTTTTGCGGCCGCCCCAGTAGGCGTCGATGTGATCCTACGCGTTATCCTCTATAAAGTGTAATGTTCCGTGCTCCGTCCGTGCCAGCTTGTCAAAGCGCCTGAGGAGAATGCTTCCCATGAGCCGCTGACCGCCCGGCAGCCTGCAGAGTATCTTTGAAACATTGCACAGCGCTCCGAGCTTTTCAAGATAGCAGTCATAGAAATACTGCATTGAATCATGGCGGAAATGCAGGTAATTTTCCAGCTTGTCGCTGTCGAGATAATACTGACCGTGGAAGTTCAGCGTTGCTTACTTTTTGGGACTGAGAATATAGTCAAGATTTGTTATGCCTATAGCGCCGTAAATTATCCTGTACATCTCGTATGTAGAGATACGGCAGGGCGCGCCGCCGCCTATATTGTAAATATGTCCCCCCAGAAACTCTCTTCAAGCGTACCGTCGTGGAAGAAAGCGCAGAGGTTCTTCATCGAACGCGCCGAATCACGGTCGGAGCAGTATTCAAGCACGTTATCGAAGCAATTGTGGAACATTATCGCGTCCTCAATTTCTGCCATTGCCCTGCCGATTATACCCGTCTGCCGCAGGGAAACCCAGTATTTCAGACTGCTCTCGATAACAAGCCGTTCCGCTACAACTTTTGAAACCGCATAATAGTCGAACATACTAGGCTTTATCGGATCGCCGACCCTGCCCCAGTGTACAGGCGGCATTCTGTCGCCCGTTTCGGCAACTGTGCCTATGTAGACGAGGCGGGTGCGCTCCTGCTGTCCAAACTCGTAAATCGCGTTGATTATATTCCGCGTGGAGCCGTAATTTACTTTCATTGCCTGCTTCGGGTAGTAGTCTGCGACAGGGGAAACGAACGCTGCAATGTGAAAGATCAGGTCGCAGCCCTTCACGCATTTCAGTACGTCGTCATAGTTGTTGAGGTCGCCCCATACTATTTCAAGCCCCGGCGTTTCCGTATAGGACTTCAGAATATTACGGTTCTTTTCGGAATCCCTTGCTAGAATAGCTATATCCTGCTTCTCGGAGTATTTCAGCATTTCTTTCAGGCTTGCAAAGCCCATTCCTCCGGTAGCGCCGGTAACGAATACGCGCTGTTTCATGATATCACTCACCTTTCATGCCGATGGTCTTTGCTTTGCCGTCAAGGATATCGGCGCATAGCTTCATTGAATCGCCGATAGCCGCGTCAATATCGTCCTCTGTAACTCCCAGCGGTACGCTGCTGAGATTCTGTCGATATAAAGCTCGCCGTACTGGATATCGCACAGCCTCGGCATATACAGACCGCCTTGCAACGCTGGTTTCACGCGCGGCAATACATGGAGGCTGACTAGGCGTTCTCGCTGAGCGACGCTTTTATACAGCGCAGCGAGAGATTCAACAATCTTCAGCAGATCACAAATCTGCAATATAACATGGTCCTTGATTTTGCCGACAGAATGAGCAGTATCCGTCAGGGGGAAAAGCCTACCCAGCTGACCATATCCGTTTCAAACTACGTCCGCCGTCACTTTTCGGAAAAAATATGCGTTGAGGATATAGCCAGGGAGCTTTTTTATGAGCCGTCCGTATCTTTCAGCTAAATTCTCGCGCGAAGCCGGAATATCTCTCACGGATTTCATTCTGAAACAAAAAACGGAGGAGGCGAAGCGCCTTCTTTGTTGTTCGGACAAATCTGCCGCAGCAATAAGTTCCTACCTCGGTTTCTCATCGCAGAGCCATTTCTCAAGGGTGTTCAGAAAGTACTCCGGTAAAACTCCGGCGGGATACAGGGATAAATATCAGCGATAATGCTGATCACAAATCTTGTTTTTATGTTTGGAATTTATACGGGTAAATCTTATACCATATGTGTATTTCCCTTGACTTGATTTATATTTTGTGATATAATTGGTTTGTGTTATTATGTCGAATTTTGCGAGGTTGTAGAATGAAAAGAATAAAGCTTACTGCGCTGCCGTGTATATGCGCTGATGTTTTTGACGGTACTGACATAATCAGACCAGGAGGAGAAGCGCTGAATTTTGCTGCCCATGCCTCTCGCTTTGATGAGATGGATGTTACGCTGCTTGGAATTGTCGGAAAAGATAAATATGCGGAAGCGATAATGGATTCAATATCAAGGCTTGATATTGATAAAAGCCATATACGCACTGATGAAAGGTATCAGACTGCCAATAATATGACATACCTTACAGCAGACGGCGACAGGTATTATAAAGATGATTCATGGAACGGAAAAATACTTGATGATATCATTCTGAACGATGACGAAATCAGAATATTATCCGAATCCGATGTGGTCTTTGTTCACTTCTGGGCTTCGTGTTTTTCGCAGGTAGTTGAACTGAAGAAAACGTCCGGATTTAAGCTTGCAGTGGATTTTGACGTCTACAGGGATTTTGCTGATATGGAACGGCTTGCACCGTATATGGATTTCTTTATGATAAGCGGCTCGGAGGAACTGCTGCCGAAGTTCAGAGAGTTATCGTGTAAGTATGATTGCCTGTTCAATATATCCCTTGCAGAACGAGGAAGCGTCACATACTTTAAAGGCCAGGAATTCAGAGTGCAGGCTGTAAAGGTCGATACCGTAATTGACACGACCGGGTGCGGCGACAGCTACCACGCCGGATTTGTATGCTCATATATGCTTGAAAATGATATTGAAAAGGCTATGAGGGTTGGTTCTGAGATCGCAGCAGAAACCCTGAAACATTACGGCGGCTTCTGATTATACCATGATATAATAAACAGCACCGGAAGTGATTTTCGTTCACTTCCGGTGCTTTTATTATTGAAACTTGAATTCAAATCTTACGGCATAACCTGCAAAGAACAGATGCCAGCAGAGCGCCATAGGGAACTCCTTTCAAATAAATACAGTGAAAGGCCTGTCTACTGCCCTTCACGGAACCGTACGTGCGGATTTCCCGCATACGGCTCTTCAAACAATCGTTTGACCCCCGGTCCCATATATTGGTCGTCAGATGAGGCTCGGCGACATAGTAATTCCACACTCTCAGATACTTTTCGTATCTGAATCTGCCTTTCTGGTCGCGTCTGTTCAACATCCGGTATGTCGAATATTTAAAATACTTCCATAAATTCTGTATACCGAACCGTGTAAATGCCAATAATGCCCACGGAAAGCGAAGTATTAGGACATGAAAAGAACACACGGATTATGATTTACTTTGAGGACAGATTTGCAGCTTAACGTATATTGGGGACTCTGGTCTGTCGGTCAACCCCTCTGTCACTCCGTGACACCTCCCCCCACTGTGGGAGACAACCCAGACCCCTGGAGTTTATCCGCTGGAAGATACCGGTGAAGTAGAAAAGCAGCGAATTAGCTACGCTGCTCTTCACCGTTTATCTTGCAGCTGCGTTGGGGCACTCTCCATGGCTACCCTGTTTCGCTGCATTTTTATCTTTGGTACGTTTTTCGGGATTATTCGCGTTTACACAGTTCTTTTTTCAGACCCCATCAGATAAATGCCAAACTCCGGCAGTTACGAACTGCCGGAGCATTTTTATTCTGATAAACGCTCAATCAATTGACACGTCTGCCGCTTTCTTTGATTTCGCCGGAACGGTATGCCCTCAGAAGCTCACGAAGGTCGTTTATCTGCTCCAGAAGCTCCGCACCCTTGTCGGTGTCAGAAATATTTGCGCGGCGTTCCAGCCTTTCAACAAGATGTATCTCCGGAGTGTGCTCGCTTTCGCCGGCAACAAACGGCTTGTGCTCCGCCAGATTCAGGCTGTGCGAATCGTATATCAGCGTGTATCCGGCAATTCCCGTAGCCTTCTGGTACGCCTTGGAAATCCCTCCGTCAATAACGAACAGCTTTCCGCCCGCCTTTACGGGTTTTTCTCCGTTCTTTATCTTCACGGGAACATGACCGTTGATTATATGACCTCTCTCCGGGTCAAGCCCGAACATTTCAAGTATCCAGCCGCAGACTTCCGCCTGCTCTGAAAAAGGATAATAGGCGTTGTAGTTTTCCTTGTGCAGTTTCTTGTCATCAAGGAAATACCTCTCAAAGAACGCCATCTTATCCTTGCCGTAAAGCGGTGAACGTGCTCCGCTCCACAGATACCACATGTAGTCAGCGGCGTAGTCTTTTTCCTCGCCAGGCTGCATGAAATACGCCTTGTTTGCGATTTCGTCAAGTTTATCAAGCAGAGCCTTGCCGGAATAATCGGTTCCCGCGATATTCACACTCTGGAGCTGCCCGTTTTCGTCAAGCGGAATACAGCCATGAAACAGCAGATTTCCGTTTATCGTCTTGTACATCGAGCCCTTTGAATACAGGAACCGAATGTGGGAATTGAGCCGCTCGCTGTGCATAAATGAATTCTCCAGCACAGACATAAGCTCATTTTCAGCGTCCGTCAGCGACAGAGGATCTTTACGGCAAACCGTCGGGAAGTTTTTGTCTAGCAGTTCGTACTCACTGCCGTCGATCGTTACTGTTCCGCGGTCAAAATCGACCATTCGGAATATATCGCGCTTTCCCATGCCCCATTCCGGGTGGCGCTCAATAAGCTGACCCTCAAGCTTCAACTGAATTATCGTTATCGCCTTGTGCATTTTGGCGACGAGCTTTGTGTCCACCGGGTCGTAGATGTTGTCATCCAGAGTCTGCGGCATGAACAGAACGCAGTCGTCGTTCTTATAGTACTCCCCTGCAAACACCGCAAGCGCCCTGAGATTAAGCCCGTATCCGTCCTCAAGCACATCGAAATTATTGTACCGCATGGAAATCCTGATAACATTCGCGATAAGCGCCCGGTTTCCTGAAGCCGCTCCCATCCAGGAGATATCGTGATTCCCCCACTGGATATCAACATCATGTATTTTCATCAGTTCGTCAAGGATCACGTCAGCTCTCGGACCCCTGTCGAAAATGTCACCTATCAGATGGAGTTTGTCGATGGCAAGCGACTGGATAAGCTCGCAGAGGGATTTAATAAAGCGGTCTGCAATGCCGGTATCAAGAATAGTCGTGATTATCTCGTCGTAATAGTATTCCTTGCCCACATCATCGGTGACATTCAAAAGCTCGTCAAGTATGTACACCATGTCCTTCGGGATACGCTTGCGCACCCGGGAACGCGTATATTTAGCCGACACCGCCTCGCAGACTAAAATCAGTCGATATATAGTCAGCCTGCGCCACTCGTCGGACAGTTCGCCCTTCATGCGGAGGTTTTTCAGCTGCTTGTCAGGATAGTAGATAAGATATGCCAGCGCTTCACGTTCGGCTCCGGAAACCGACTTCCCGAGGGTTATGTCGATCTTGTTCTTGATCATTCCCGAAGCGCTTTTCAGCATATGCAGGAACGCTTCATACTCGCCGTGGATATCACTGAAAAAATACTCCGTTCCCTTTGGAAGGCTGCGTATCGCAGAAAGATTCACGATCTCGCTCACTGCGCTGTCGATCGTCGGGAACTCCTTAGCCAGGAGCAGCAAATACTTTTTGTCCATGTTGTTTTCCTCGAACAATATCTTTAACTTATCTGCACGAAAAACAGGAATATGTTAATCCACAATACAAAGAGTGCCATCGTCTTTCACTAAAAAGAAAGTAATGCCTGCATTTTTTATTTGTGGAAGTGATACCCATTTTTTAGCAAGCTCGTTACTTTTTTCCGTATAAGATATCGCGACCACTGGCTTTATTCTTTCACCAAACGCACTTCCAGTCATTAGTTGACCAATCGCTTCCCTCATTAAACTATATCCTTTTTCTTTCGAAAATTTCTTACTCTCAACAATAATGGTACTATCGTCTTTCGTTTCAATAACAACATCACCTATTCCGGATTTTGACGTTACTATAATGTGAGCATCATACCCTTCTATTGCGAATTCACCTTGCCATTTGTCACACTCTGTATCCAACTTTTTAAATCCATTTTTTAAATAGAAATCTTCAATTTCAAAGTGAATTGTATTTTTAGTTTTTACATGAGCTCCATCAATTGATACATGAACATTTTTATCAGTTAATTCGTTTTTTATAAAGTATAAAGCAATATATAAACTTACCTCTGGTTCTGTCATTCTTTAATATACTCCTTATTTACCAAACTGCTTGAAGAATTTCGATTTGTCAAGCCAATATATTATTTATATTATATCACACTCACTTGACTTTTTCAATCCCTGGGAGGAAATTCACAGACTGAAAAATACAGATTCAGAGTAAGTTTACCCTATTTCTACAGCAAAACCTCCTCTTGTACATCCTCCACAATTAAAGTTCTATAGTGGTTGAATTGATCTGAAGCTCCGGCGAATGGAAAGGTATCACCCTTACGAACCTGTTGTGCTTCATCAGTTCCGTGAATTCAGCAAAATTCTGATGCACCGGGTATCTGAGGAATTTCATTCTGCCGGAGTTTATCAGCCTTTCGCTAACTGAGCCTGGCTCGGGTGTGCCGGTCATGATCGCAGCGCCGCCGCCAGCAAGAATGCTTTCCGCAATGTTCTGCGAAGCTGAGGGTCGCTCAGGAACAATATATGTAAAACGGAATTACATCTGCTATTATGACATTACCACGAACATAAATGGTTTTCAAACTGCGGCAGATTTTCTCTTGACTTTTCTCCTGCCTTGTGATAAAATCGGTATATACTTTAATCAGCATAAGAGGTCATTGTATGAAACTTGATGTATTAGGTCTGCTTGGCGCATGCTCCTATGCGCTTGACTGCGTGGAAGCGGAACTTGTTCATGTTACCAGCCGCCATGCGAAGCGCGTGGCATATATGAGCGTATGCACCGCGGAAACACTTGGCGTGCATGGAAACGCACTGCAGGATCTTGCAGCATGCGCGCTCCTTCATGACAACGCCCTAACGCAGTATATCCAGGAGGAATTCCACGGAAACGCCGAATCGCTGGATCTGCTGCCGGAGATCCCGCATCTGGGGCTTCACTGCTCCCAGGGCGAGGAGAATATCCGAAATCTGCCGTTCAGCACCGACGTCAGCGGAGTAATTCTATACCACCATGAAAACGCAGACGGAAGCGGTCCGTTCGGGAAAACTTGGGGGGAAATCCCGCTGGCTGCCCGGATAATACATCTGTGTGATTTACTGGATGCATTCTGCCGCGCCGATAAATTCACCCCGGAAGTCTGGAACAGAGCGGAAGCTTTTATTTCCCGGGTTCGCGGAAAAATCTTCGACGATGAGTGCGCTGAAGCATTCCTGAAGGCATTCCCAGCGGAGCATTTTATGTCTCTAGGAAACGACGACCTTGAATCGCGCCTGTGGAGCATAGTCCCGCGCGGAAAGCAGGAGCTAAGTTTCCCGCAGATCAAGGCGCTGGCTGATTTCTTCGCAAAAATAGTGGACTACAAATCGCCGTTCACCAGCACGCATTCGATCGGAGTTGCCTCCTGCGCTGAAAAGCTGTCCCGCTTCATGGGATTTGACGAGGAAACCGCGCAAAAAATGTACCTCGCTGGAGCGCTGCATGACATCGGTAAAGTCGCGGTGGGCAATGAAATACTCGAAAAACCCGGTCGCCTGACTGACGAGGAATTCGCAGAAATGAAGCATCACGCCGCATACACCTACTACATACTCTCGGAAATCGAGGATTTCGAAGAGCTGCGCGACTGGGCTGCATTCCATCACGAGCGGCTTGACGGCACAGGGTACCCATTCCGGAAAACCGCCTCGGAACTGAACACGCAGGAGCGTATGATGGCATGCGTAGACATTTATCAGGCTCTGACTGAGAGCCGCCCTTACAAGCCCGGAATGCCTCATGAAAAAGCCTGCGCTATTCTGCGTGAAATGGCGGGCAAAGGCTGGCTTGACGCCGGAATAACAGAACAGGTAGACGCTTGTTTCGGTACAAAAAATGTGGGGTAATTTTACCCCGCATTTTATTTAAGCATAATATATGATTTTATTTCAGTGTTTTTAAAGTTTCGGGAAAAATCTCCCAATAGAACCTGCGAGCAGACGGCGGAAAATCGCCGAGTATTCCATGCTCAGGGTCGTAAAATACGCCGTCTGCGTAAAGCGACCAGTGCCAGCATCGAGGAGTTTCAAGGCTGAGGAGCGCGCACCTAGGGAGGTCGAAAACTGTTTGCGCCTGCTTTCGTTCCGGCGAAAAATTAATTCCGTGATCGGTCAGGACGCGCTTCATTTCGCGAAGGTCGGTTTCCCGGCTGTTCCCGAGGTATTCACAGATGTATTCGGCAGTAGTTCCAAGCAGCATTGCGAGGACTGCCTGACCACATTGAAGGTCAGTTGGTTCGTGGATATAATCAATATTCATTTTTCACCTTATATGACGTTTGCCTGCCAGGAAACACAGAAATCCATCAGTCAGTTATATCGTTCAGAAAAACGTAATAAACGTCTCCGCACTTATCCGTGTGCAAAAATCTGCCATAGTCGAGAAACTTTCGCTCAGTTCCGTCCCTGCATACTATCCTGTATTTTACACGGTTGATATCCCGTTCCCGTTTTATCTGTGTATAGTACACCGTCTGCTTCTGTCAGCAAGTGAAATTTCTGATGTAACGATTCGGCGCACTCTACCCATTTTCCCTTTTCAAACCGTTTTTTAGAGGTTCACTTATTTAATTATCCTCTATAACAAGAAGCGTCTTTTTCCCATCAATATTCTTCAAGAATGCTGATTCCGACCATTTATGAGCAAAAGATAATACTTCAAACATCTTTCAGTTTATTATACCACACGAGATAGATTTTTTCAATCATTATTTTATACAAATATATTATTGCGAACAAAAAGCGCAACAATAATAGATAACACAGACCATGAAATAAAGCGTTGACCCGTTTTGAGCATGTCCGCATTGATTTTCTGCAATATAAATCTCTTCTCTGTACTAACACATTAATAAAAAGGCGGCTTAAATATCTCATATCCTGAGAATTATAAGCCGCATTTATTTTGATGTTTGAATCAAAAATCTGCTTATTCAGTCCCCCGCCTTAAAATTGTATACCGGCTTTATAATGCTGACTATCTCGGCAGTGGGCGTGATATTGTCAACGATATCCTCCATGCTTTTGTAAGCCATCGGGCATTCGTCTATTGTCGAAAGGTGTATCGAGGTGGAGTATATCCCCTCCATGCTGTTCTGGAACTCATCAAGCGTGAACTTTTCCTTTGCAGCATTGCGGCTAAACATTCTCCCAGCCCCGTGAGGCGCGGAACAGTTCCACTCAGGATTCCCCTTTCCGATACAGATAAGGCTGCCGTCCCGCATGTTTATAGGAATGAGCAGCTTCTCGCCCTTCTTTGCCGACACTGCGCCCTTGCGGACTATATTGCTTTCATGGTCGATATAGTTATGTATGGTCTCAAACCGCTGGCAGTCTGAAAGCTCCATGCCAAACGCCGCGGAAAGTATGAGCCCTGCGATGGTCACGCGGTTCAGCGACGCGAATTCCTGGCATATGCGCATATCGTGCAGATACATTTCGCGGTATTCCCCGGTGAGATAACAGAGCTCCCTCGGAGTGAAGCACTCATGCGCCTGAAAGCTGCTGCGAAGCTCCTTTATCGCCGCCTGGATCTCACTGCGCCTTCCCTCAGCCTTGTAGCGCGCGATAAGCTCGTTCTGCTGACGGAACAGCTTATCCTTTCCGCACATAAGTTCGTACGCAAGGCTCTGGTAATGCTCCGCGACCTGTGTGCCAAGGTTGCGGCTCCCTGTGTGGATAACCAGATACTTGTTACCCTCGTCGTCGCTGTCTATCTCAATGAAATGATTGCCTCCGCCGAGGGTTCCGATGCTGCGCTCCAGCCTCTTTGTGTCCTTGAGTTCCCGGTAGCATTTCAGCTCCATAAGCTCTGGGAATCTCACGATCCTTCCCTCGTGTACTTTCATTCCCGAGGGTATGTTTTTCCGTATCGCTTCGTCCAGCTTTTCAAAGTCGATCCCGATTTTTCCAAGCTCAACCGTATACATTCCGCAGCCGATGTCAACGCCTACGATGTTTGGTATCACCATATCGCCGAGATCAGCGGTAAAGCCTATTACACAGCCCTTCCCTGCGTGGACGTCCGGCATTATGCGAATACGGCTGCCCTTTACAAAAGGCTGGTCGCAGAGCAGCTTTATCTGCTCCTCTGCTGTTTCCTCGATAATGTCGGTGTATACTATCGCCGATGAGTAGGTCCCTGTTATTGTTTTCATGGAAGTTCTCCTTTCTGCCTTGCGGCGTTTCTTCCTATGAATTGAGTATACAACATCAGCCCGGAAAAGTCACGGAAAAAAACTTGCGAAAACAAAAGAGCGCCGGAGCGCCCTTATCTTATTCCAAGCTCAAACTGCATTTTAAGCCGCTTTTTTATCTCGTCTACAAGCGATTCCGGCGCATTGACTTTCATCATCGGTCCGAAGGACAGAACGCGGATAAGCATTTCGGTTTCGTCATTTTCGGAATAGTATATTCGCAGCCGATACCTGTTTCCGCCGAGGTGCGCAGTCTCCCGCTCGAAATGTGCGAAGTGGAGCATTGCACGCTCCAGCGCATTGCGACAGTTGATAAGCTCCGCCTCCATGCAGAGCATTTTCGGCGATTCCGGCTGACCCTGTTTGCAGTACAATCCCGGGCAGAGAAGTATCTCCTCTATCCCGGCAAGTCTGAGCATATCGACATTCCGGCAGCCGGCGACGTCCAGTCGGAATTTGTCGTCTTTTTCGGAATACTCCAGGCTTTGCAGGCGGCACTTTATACGGCGCGTTCTGCCTTTTGCGCTGTGATACAGTATCTCGGCTGTACTTCCCGCTTTCACGCCCTCAAGCGCAGTGCGGAACACGCTGATATAATGCGGATCCTCAAACGGGTCGCCGTCAAGATAACGGTCGAAATACACGATATCATCCGGCTGGAACAGCGGCTGTATTCCTTCCAGGAAGCTCCAGTCCACCCCGAACAGTTTCATGCGCGGATCCTGAGATACCGCCTTCAGCCAGCGCTTCTGCAATAATGTAAGCGGCGTTGTCGGCGCTTTTTTCAGCGGGGTGGAAAGGCCGCTAAGAAGCTGCCATTCACCGCTGTTCAGCGCCGGAATTATCTTCAGAAAGCTCTCAGAAAACGCCTTTTCATCGCATATCTGCTTCATGAGCTCCGGAGTAAGCTCCCCGGAAACAGCCCGGCGGAGTATCTCGGAAACTGCGCTGAAATACGCGCCGTAAACCTCATGGAACAGCATTTTAACCGCCCCCTATTCCGTAAATTTCGTACATCTTCTGCATATCGTCCCGGAGCAGATTCTCGGCGGTGCGGTCGCCGAAATCAAGCTGAATTATCCTTCCGGTGAAAGTACGGATCCACAAGCGGATTTCCGCGCTGTCCGTAAGTTCAGCGGAAAAACGCGCGGTGTGCTGGTCTATCCGCTCCACTGTGCCGCAGCGCTTTTCACGGAGCAGTCTGCGGTAGATGTGCTCCTCGTTTTCTCCTATGTATATCAGGAATTCCACGCGCTGTGCCCTTGCTCTTTTGCTGCATGCAACTCCCCACATATTCTGCTGCATTCCGCTGAGGACGCCGCGCAGCTCGTCAAACCTCGGAGCGATTTCACCTATCCTAACTCCCGTTATGAAATCAATGCGGTAGGAACGTATTTCATGAACCCCAGGGCTGTACGCCATCAGCCATTCCCTGCCGCTCTGTACGCTTGAAAATATCTTCAGCGGAACGACTTCCCATTCAGACGAACGCACCGTTATCCAGGCAGAGCGTTTCTCAGACACAGCGGAAAGCAGTTCGCACAGAATATCGCTGTCAAGTGCGCGAGTTATATAATGGTGCTTGAATCTGAATATGCTTCCGGAACTTTCATCAAGCATAAAATTGCCCAGAGCGCCGCACGGCGCAATTTCCGAAAAGAAGTCAACAGCGTCGCCGTACCCGGAAATCTCCGGCGTTTCGCTCCGGCAGTACAGCACCTTTCTGCCCTGCTTTTCAGTCCGGATAAGCCCTAGTGCTTCGTATTCAGACAGCTTTTTTCGCACTCCGGATTCGTCAAAGGTCATAGGCTCGCTGAAACAGGCTGTGTAATTATTCAGCCGCCCCATTATTTTCTGGAAAAGCAGCGGCGGCTTCTCGTCCAGCATATCCATCAGCAGAAAGTGCAGCGTGATATCCCGGTCGGTGAAGCTGCAAGTCCGAAGCAGGCGGTACAGCGGGTTTCGTTCGCCGCTGCGGCTGTCTATTGACAGGAAAACATTTTTTCCGCGGGAGTCCCGGGAGCTTTCGGTGTGCTCCCCGAGCACGCACTCAAGACGGCGACGCTCATTGTCGTATGTTCTGCCGCTTTTACCGGAAAAGCCGCTGCGCGTGCGGAAGCCATAAACATAGAATTCCCGCATATATCCGCGTATCTTTTCAAAGCTTTTCACCAGCTCGCTGAATGCCACCAAACCACCTCCCACGCAGTTTCTTCAAGTATATCACGAATTTTACGCATTGTCAATTGCCGATCGTCCTTTTATCAAGCAAAATGGAGCCGCAGCGGCTCCATTTTTGTTCTATTCCTGACAATTGTCAAAAGTCCTGGTCCAGCGCTTCTCAGCCGGGCTCATTGCGTTTTCGAAGGTTCGATCCTCAATGTCAAGATCGCAGTTCTTCGCCGCCGGTGCCAAGCCCTCCAAGCTTTTCGTATCCGTAGATTTTCTACCGTGATATGAGTCCGATCATGCCGGGAAGAATTTCTGTATTATACCAATGACGAATATAACAGCGATCATCACAGGAAGAATGTAAGTCATATATCCACGCATGAAGTTTTTCATCTTCATACCTTTTCCTGTGTTTACTTCACTAATGTAATTTTCCCAGCCCCAGCCCTTCTTCATCGTGCAGAACAGCGTCAGCACAAGGGAGCCTAAAGGAAGCACCAGATTGCTTACGATGAAATCCTCGATATCCATTATATTGGTACCCTCGCCCAGCGGCTGGAATCCACTCAGCACATTGAATCCAAGGCAGCAGGGTATTGAAAGCACAAGAAGCAGAATTCCGTTGAAAATGCAGCATTTACGTCTGCTCCAGCCTGTAAGGTCCTCAACGCAGGCGGTGATCTCCTCGAATACAGCGAGCACGGTAGAGAGTGCTGCAAACGACATGAACACAAAGAACAAACTTCCCCACAAACGCCCGAGCGGAATATGGTTGAATATATTCGGGAGAGTAAGGAAAATAAGACTTGGACCGCTGTCAACGTCAACGCCATACGCAAAGCATGCCGGGAAGATGATAAGCCCGGACGAAAACGCAACGAACGTATCCAGCAGCGCAACGTTCACAGACTCCCCGAGCAGCGATCTGTCCTTGCCTATGTAGCTTCCGAAAATGGCCATTCCGCCCATTCCGAGGCTGAGCGTAAAGAACGCCTGATTCATCGCGTTTACAATAACGTTTCCAATGCCGACTTTCTGTATTTCTTCGATGTTTGGCTTGAGATAGAATGCAAGCCCCGCTTCGCCTCCTTCCATGAAGAAGCTGTTTATCGCAAGGATCACCATTATCACCAGCAGAGCCAGCATCATCACCTTCGTCACGCGCTCCAGTCCGTTTTTAAGTCCTATCGAACATATCAGCACTGCCGCGGCGAGAACTATCGCCACAAACAGTATCATTGTCAGCGGATCTGCAAGCACGGAATCAAAGTGCTCGGATATACCGGCTGCGTCCAGATCGGCAAGCGCCCCGCCTGCAGTGGAAAAGAAATACCTCAGCATCCACCCGGCTACCGTGGTGTAGAACATCAGCAGTATATAGCTTCCAATCATCGCGGCAACGCCGTGGTAATGCCATTTTGAGCCTTTCGGCTCGATCTGCTGATACATCTTGACAGGGCTGCACTGTGCGGCTCTTCCGACTGAAAACTCCATTGTCAGCACAGGTATGCCCAGTATCGCCAGGAACACAAGATAGATAATCACGAACAGCCCTCCGCCGTTCTGCCCTACGATATACGGAAACTTCCAGACATTCCCTATGCCTATGGCGCAGCCTGCGCTCAACAGTATAAATCCCAGTCTGCTCCCAAGTTTTTCTCTGCTCATTAAACGACCTCCGTTTTTGACCGCAGTATTTTCCGGATAATATTGCGGCACTTTTTCGACATAAGGTCACCTCTAAAAACCTTGTTTGAGTGAAAATGTGTATAGCACACCGAC
>ERZ772897.2658-NODE-2658-length-15004-cov-3.255469_pt1 | contig 15004 bp, 13 predicted proteins | sample MGYA00512125_ERZ772897 | MGnify/ENA primary metagenome ERZ772897 (study PRJEB29015, sample SAMEA2737660) | human gut metagenome | biome: human gut; feature: human-associated habitat; material: faeces | place: China | collected 2012 ... | reverse complement strand
TCCATATCCGGAAAGACAAAAATATCGCCTATTTTGATTACGACAAACTGTCCTTTCCACTTACCCTGCGTACATGGAAAGAGGGAGATTGGTTTATCCCTTTTGGCATGAAAGGGCGGAAGAAATTAAGCGATTATTTTTCGGATCATAAGTTCAGCCGTTTCGATAAAGAACGAACTTGGCTTTTATGCAGCGGAGACGCTGTTATCTGGATTGTAGGGGAACGCTCCGATGATCGTTTTTGTTTGGACAAAACAACTAAAAGTGTGTTAGTTGTGAATTTTTTTTCGACAAAAAGCGAGAGTAAGTAAAAATATTATTACATTTGCAAAGATTTACTCCGCAGATGTGTTACTAATGATTCAAATTAGCTCAACAATCCGGTTTTCACATGAAATTATTAATTATCAAATTATAAAAGATACAATGATTGCGTTGTACACGTGCCGTGCCAGGTCGTGTAGTACGTCGTTTTTATTATTCACTTCGCATTATGCAAAAATATAACATTCTAGAACTAAATGAAAAACTCCTTCCTGAGTTGCAAAGTATAGCGGAAGAGTTAGGTATTAAAAAAGTAAGTTCTCTTAAGAAAGAGGAACTTGTATACAGGATTCTTGACGAACAGGCCATTTCATACGCTGGCATCCAGGCTGAAAAGGAGAAAGAAAAGGAAGCAAAGAAAGCAGAAAGGCAGACTAAGGCTAAGAAAACAAAAGCCGCGGCTCCAAAAGGTGCAAAAGCTGATGCCAAAACAAAAGCTGCTGCTCCCGCCACACCCGTTGAAGTTTCGACAGAAGGTCGCCTCAGAGGCTCCGGAACAGCCCGAACGTAAAAGACGGACACGTATTGACAAGAAAGAAAAAGTGGCTGCGGCTGCTGTTCCTGTCCAGAAAAACGAAGAAACAGTCGTTTCTAAAAGCACGGTTTCAGTGAATGCCCCTGTATCCGAAGCTCTAGTTCAAGTAAATGACACAACTGCCGATGTTCCTACCGAAACGGTAAAACCAGCAGCAAAGAAAATGGTTAAGAAGACTGACAAGCCTGTAGAGAAACCGTTGCTTCCTCCCGTTGTGGTGGAATCGGACAACGGAGAGCTTCCGGCGGAAATTGCTCCCGAGGTAACGGAAGAGCCGGCTGTAGTGGAAACTGATGCGTCGGCTTCGACTCCGGTAGATGAACCTAAACGTGTGGTATTCCGTCATCCGGACACCAAATCGGTTCTCGATCAGCTTTTCCCATTCTCTTCTACACCTGTAAAACCGGAACCGAAGGCACAGGCAGAACAACCTGCAGCCGCTCAGCAGAACAATGCTCGTCAGAATAACAATAGACAGAACAATCAGAATAATCATAACAACCAGCGCAACAATAATAACAACAATGCTGTGCAGGAAAAACAGTATGAGTTTGACGGTATACTGACAGGGGTAGGTGTGTTGGAAATGATGCCTGACGGATATGGTTTCCTGCGTTCTTCTGATTATAACTACCTGACTTCCCCGGATGATATTTATGTATCACAATCGCAGATCAAGTTGTTTGGCTTGAAGACTGGTGACGTGGTGGAGGGTGCTATCCGTCCTCCGAAGGAAGGTGAAAAATATTTCCCGCTTGTTAAAGTAGACAAGATCAATGGCCGTACGCCGGAAGAGGTTCGCGACCGGGTTCCTTTCGATCATTTGACCCCGTTATTCCCGGATGAGAAATTCATGCTTACGGCACGTAAATCACCGAAAGTATACGATAATATCGCCGTACGTGTGGTTGATTTATTCTCCCCGATCGGAAAAGGGCAACGTGGTTTGATCGTCGCTCAACCGAAAACCGGTAAGACGATGTTGCTGAAAGATATCGCGAACGCTATCGCTTACAACCATCCCGAGGTTTATATGATTATATTATTGATCGACGAACGTCCAGAGGAGGTTACGGATATGGCTCGTAGCGTGGATGCGGAAGTAATCGCTTCTACATTCGACGAACCAGCTGAACGTCACGTGAAAATCGCTGAGATCGTATTGAACAAGGCGAAACGAATGGTAGAATGTGGTCATGATGTCGTGATTCTTCTTGACTCGATCACTCGTTTGGCTCGTGCTTATAATACGGTACAACCGGCTTCCGGTAAGGTGCTTTCCGGTGGTGTGGACGCAAATGCGTTGCAGAAGCCGAAGCGTTTCTTCGGTGCCGCCCGTAATATTGAGAATGGCGGTAGCCTTACGATTCTAGCCACCGCCCTTACGGAGACTGGCTCTAAGATGGACGACGTGATCTTCGAGGAATTCAAGGGTACGGGTAATATGGAGTTACAATTGGATCGTAAATTAGCCAATAAACGTATCTATCCGGCTGTGGATATCACGGCTTCCAGCACTCGCCGTGATGATTTATTGCAGGATGAGAGCACGTTGAACCGTATGTGGGTCTTACGCAAATATCTATCAGACATGAACTCTATGGAGGCTATGGAATTTGTTAAGCAACGGATGGAACAAACCGTTGATAATATGGAATTCTTGGCATCCATGAACGGTTGATAATATCCCATAAAAAACACTATACTTTTGAGTTCGAAACATATTGTTTTAGCTCCAAAAGTATAGTGTTTTTGATTTAAAAGAATAATGCTTTTATTGCGCCTTTTTAGGCCTTCCACGGTGTCCCGTATTCCGTTTTTGTGGGCTCGAGGATGATCCTTTATCCTCACTTTTACGAGGCCGTCCTCTGCCTCTTTTATTCATACCGTATTTTTCCGGCTCATACAAGGGCACTTCACCGAATTCCGGGCTGACCGGTATCTTATAAACCTCTTTTTCCAAGAAATCCTCTATGCGCTTGAATTGTGCTTGTTCATCGATCGATACGAAAGTAATCGCCAATCCTTCGCCGTTCGTACCCCGTGCCGTACGTCCGATTCGGTGTACGTAATCCTCCGGATCATGTGGGATATCGAAGTTCACGACCAACTTGATGTCATTGATATCAATTCCACGTGCCACGACATCCGTAGCCACAAGGATATCGATATGTCCGCTCTTGAATTCTTTCATGACCTCCTCCCTTTGGGATTGCTCCAGATCCGAGTGCATGGCGGCTACATTGAACTTTAATCTTTTTAGGGTAGACGCTAATTCTTTCACCTTCATTTTAGAAGAGGAGAAGATAATTACCCGTTGAGGGCGGCTTTGAGTGAAGAGATCTTGTAGAATCTTGAGCTTTTGTGGATCGTAGCAGATATATGCGGTTTGCATGATAGATTCGGGCGGGCGTGAGATAGCGATCTTGACTTCTTCCGGATCTTTTAGGATGGTTTTAGCCAACGTTCGTATCTTAGGCGGCATGGTAGCCGAGAACATGATCGTCTGGCAGTAGGGGGGCAGCTGTTTATGAACCTGCATGATGTCGTCATAAAAACCCATATCCAGCATGCGATCCGCCTCGTCTAAGACGAAGAACGACACTTTAGACAAATCGACAGTACCTAACTTAATATGGGACAATAAACGTCCCGGGGTAGCGATCACGATATCCGCACCCATCTCTAAACCTCTCTTTTGTTGTTCCCAAGCGATTCCGTCGGTACCTCCATACACGGCTACTGCAGATACGGAAGGTATAAAATAAGTGAATCCTTGAATTTGTTGGTCTATTTGTTGAGCCAATTCCCGGGTCGGTGCCATAATGACCGCATTCACCGCATCTGTCGGATGACAACCTTTGCTTAGTTCATTAATAACTGGCAAAACATACGCCGCCGTTTTACCGGTTCCGGTCTGTGCGCAAGCGATGATGTCTTTACCTTCTAAAATGACAGGAATCGTTAACTCTTGGACTGGAGTCGTTTCGTCAAAATTCATGTCATAAAGCCCGTCTAATACGGCATCTTCCAAATCTAATTCATCAAATCTCATCTTTTTACATTCAAATTCCCGGTAAAGATAAAGATTATTTAGAAATATTATGCAATAGGTAGGTTTCTCTTTGGTGATAAATAGAAAAATAAATACCTTTATCCCCGAGTTATACCCCAAAAACGAAAGAATTAATATGAATAGTCTAGAAAGCGGAAGTAACGTTCAGTCTGGATTAGAGATGATCATGGAGAAGAGTCCCGATACGATCGTATTAGTAGATCGAAATCTTACTCTTGTCAAGGTTATTTCTGCAAAAGACGATTATTATCATTATTTAGCGAATAACTGTATCGGAAAGCAACCTCAAGCGTTGTTCCCGGACGGGAAGAACTACGATCAATATGAGATCTATAGAGCTGCGGTTAAACGTGTTTTCGAGGAGCAAGTGAAAGTGGATTTCTCTTTTGAGGTCTCTTTTGAGGGAAAGAACTATTATTATCTATCGCAAGCAAGCCTTTTTAATGAGGAGCTTGTGATCGTTTATACACGCAATGTATCTTCTCTGAAAACAGAAAAAAATCTACAAGAACTGATCAATACGATATTAGATCGGTTACCGTTGGGTGTTTTCGTGAAAGATGGGGATAACCATTTTAATTACCTGTATTGGAATCATTTTATGGAGGAAATAACGGGTATTGAAACCCGGGAGATCGAGGGACATGATGATTTCGAGGTGAATTATAATGCCTTGATGACCGCCGAGGAGCGTCTGGAAACCGATATGAATGTGATCAAGACAGGACTGACCGCTAGATTTAAGGGCAAGGTAAAATCGGCCTCCGGCGATTACCGGGATATAGAGGTCGCTAAATATCCTATTTCCCTAAATAATGGCAAGCCGCTTGTCTTGGCTTTATGGAGAGATATAACTTCCGAGTTGGCTACGGAGAATACTTTGAGAAGAACCCGGATCTTGACGAAAATGGCATTGCGGATAAGTGATATACGTACATGCTCGATCTTCATCGATCCGGACAGTACCCATAATTTCAAGGATTCCGTTGTGACCTTGAACGATTGGAATACCATGTCGGAAGATATGATAGAGGTGTCATGGGGGCAGTTTATCAGCCGGGCGCATCCGGATGATCAAGAACATTATCATAATATGTTTACCCGTCTTTGCCGAGGGGAAATCTCTGAGGCAAGGATCGAGGCACGTATGCTATTTCCCGGCAAGAAGGAATATGTTTGGAGAGAGGTATTCGCTACCGTGTATGAACGGGACGATAAAGGAAGACCTTCGGTTATCCTTGGATGTTCAACGAATATTCAGGAACGGAAGAATCAAGAATTAAGCCTTGAGGAGGCGAAGGTGAAGGCTGAGGCCGCTGATAAGATGAAATCGAAATATCTGGCGGATATGAGCCATGAGATCCGCACTCCTTTGAATGCGATTACCGGTTTCTCTGAATTGATGGCTTTTGCTGATACGGATGAGGAACGTATGTCGTACTACGATGTGATCAAGATGAATAACCAATTGTTGATGCAATTGATCAATGACATCTTGGATATCTCGAAGATCGAGGCGGATGCGATAAAGATCACATATGAGCAATTAGATGTCAGTGAATTGATGGATACGATTTATGCTTCCGCCAAGTTACGGGTTCCGGGAGGAGTCAAGTTGGTTTTGGAGAAAGAGGCTGACCACCATATGTTCGGTACGGATAGCATGCGTCTGTTGCAGTTGATTAATAATTTGGTGAACAACGCTATCAAGAACACGAAAGAAGGTAGCATCACGATGGGATATACCATTCAACCGGATGATCAATTACGTTTTTACGTAAGGGATACGGGAATCGGCATCGATAAGGAAAAATTGAAAGATGTCTTCGACCGTTTCGTGAAAATAAACGACTATATGGAAGGAATCGGATTAGGACTGGCTATCTGCAAAGGATTGGTTGTGAAGATGGGAGGTTCGATACATGTTACGTCTGAATTAGGGGTGGGTTCGGAGTTCTCCTTTATTTTGCCGTCTCATGAATAGCCCTATTTGTAATAGCGCTTATAAATCTGGTCGTATAATCCACTGTCTTTGATTTGCTGGAGCCAACTATTTAGGCTATCCAGTAGGACAGGAGAGTCTTTACGGACCGCCCACGATTGCAATTGGGTAAAACTGACATCCGTTAGGATATCGACTTCCGGCAGTTTTTTCTGGGTCATGCGGCGATTTGTTGGTCGCATACGGCATAATCGATATCGCCTTTGGCTACCATGATCATAAGCTGCTCGGTAGAATATAACTCATCTTCCACCACGTAGATCGTATCGCCTATCTCGTGTCCCAGATTTTGCAGACGCAATAAGGCCGGGGAATCTTTCGGTATGTATAAAGTCTTTTGGGCTAAATCCAATTGGTTACGGATAGGGGCTTGTCCGTTGTTCGCCTCTGCCGTACGTTGTACCAAGACTTGCTTGTTGAGAACGATCGGTTCGGTGAACAGGTAGTTTTCCCGCATCTCGGAGGTGATGGGTATGTTTCTTGCGATTACGTCGCATTTGTTGTCCGATAATTCCTCGAAGCTTTTCGCTAAACTCATTTCCAAATGCGTCTGAACCTCCAATCCGGATAATTTAGCGATCGCTTGGCTAAGCTCGTATTGAAAACCTTGCACCGTATCGCCGGATACGAAATATCCGGATTGATTGTACTCGGTTATCATCCGAAGAATTCCTTCTTCCTTGATTTCCGGATAATCACGAGGTCCGATCTCTTGGGGACGTTGGTTAAGTCTCCAAAGCTGTACCATTGTCACTACAGCGACAATCAGTAGAAAAGCGTATAGGATAAGCAACTTCTTAGATCTCATGGCAATCGATTAATTATTGAAAGTCACGGAGATACCCATTTTCAAGACCATCGGGTCCAACGGATAATGCGCAAGAGAGAAGTAATTCGGGTCAACGAACTTAGAGCCTAGATTGTATGCCATGATGAAGAAGCGAGCTTGCTTCAAATGGAAATTCGCATAAGCGTTGATCAACGGATAATTACCGACCTTCACTTTCTTGTCTTCTTCCTGTACTTGGAACTGCTGGGTAGCCGGCTCGTAATAAGGAGCGTAATAAGCGGTGTTGTAGTATACGTTCGCGCCAATCTGTACGGTTAATACTTTCGCCAACTTAAACGCTAGATATATATTCGAGTATGCGCTGATATCCGGCAACGGAAGTTGAGACTTCTCGCTAGAAAGCTGATAGGCCACCTCATTCTCCCATCCGAACGCACGATACATGATATCTTGCTTGATACGGGCTGAGACAACTTGGATGTTCTTACTGCTTTGCTCCGGCAAACCTTTGCCGTTGAAGAATACATAATTCTGGATACTTTCCACTCCTCCGGATAACTGGGTACGGGTGGATTCCAAGTTGATTTTCGCTCCGGCGTAAATCCTTTGCACATTTTTCAATGATAGATCCCACCAATAGTAACGCCCATGATGGTGACGTTGGTAGAACGCCGGGGTGATGTTCTTGATGTATCCTTCCGCCTTGATCGTAGCGTCTTTCTTAAAAAGTTTGAATTTTGTTTGCAGGTCTCCGCTCACTCGGACCTCTCCGGCGTCACTTCCCGCAAGTCCTAATTCTCCACGGACATTGTAGGTAAGAAGGCTACCACGGCGTTTGGATAATTCGCCGCCGATGTAGGTAGTAAACTCATCATATACTTCGGAAGTAGGGAAATTTAATGTGCTTGGCTCAGAGCTTCCATGACCATCCGGACCGTAGTCCAGTCCGGGAACTTGGGATGCCAATCTAAACCGGCGTTTCTCGAAAGTAACGAAGGCGGTCAGCCCGAACTTAGCCCAATCTTGGAAACCTTCCCGCAAGGCCAACGCAAAGGTATTCTTTAAATTCCAAGAGGAAGTCTGGTCATTCAAAGATGCGTCCATACCATAAAGATGAGTGTAGCAGGTATCGATCCCGGCATCATTAGAGATAAAGCGTCTGCGGTTATCTTCGTAATCGATGGTATGGATGATACTGGAAACCGGAATGAATACCTCTTTTACGTTCCCTTCCTCATCGGTTTCTTCCAATTCCTTAGTAAAACCGAGATTGTATCTCTGTGTCAGGAAATATTGTTTTCCACGGACACGGTTCCATGTGTCCGTGTAACGGACAGGGTATGATTTACTATCGATATTTCTTTGATTCTCGGCCAAGTCATCGGGATTCGTGATATACTGGTCATTTGTAAGTCCACCGTTCTCGTAGTTTACGAAATTGAAATTACTTAAATAAGCGTTTAACTCGTAACGGTCGGTGATATAACTTCCGAAAAAACGATAACTTAATAATTTATTACCGTTGGAGTTATAATATCCGCGGCTATAGATATAATCCATCTCGCCACCGACATTGATCTTTTTGCCAAAGTTCATGGTCAATACCCCTTTCAGTCGGTCCATCTTATTCTGGCTGGCTCCTCCTGTCGTATAAGTCACTTGGGTATAGGGTACTTTGGTATCGTAGAAATAAGCGTTTGTTGGGGTTGTGATATAATAATCATAGGCATCGGCGAAGATGAAATCACGTTCCTCCTTACGTTCGTTAAAAATACGGGTTTGCGCCGGCGATCCCACATTCGCCAGATAACCTACAGCCAATGAGTTCGCTTCCACCAACGTACTATTCCCGAAATTTAATCGATTGGTATCCATAGGAGCGATATAACGTTCTCCCAAAAGAGGCGTGAGCCGATAACCGATGATTCGTTTTGATTTCAGCGCCGCGCTATCTGTTTGCAGCAAGCTATCCGGTATTTCCTTGTTTGAGGATGATAAATTAGATAACGAGAATCCACCTCGTCCTCCCCGGCTCCCGGAACGTCCTTGCGCATGCGCGGAAGCCGCCGTTCCTATCAGAAAAAGTAATATGTATAGATAATACTTCATGGGTTGCAAATATATAACAAAAAATAATGTGCCAATTATAAAATATGCCAATATGCCAATCAGAAAACTTAATTGGCATATCGGCACATCAATGAATGAGCTTCTTATATTTTCTGTATAATCTCCATTCCTTTCTTAATGGCAGCCTCGTTCATCGGCAACAAATGATGGTGACGCTCGGGCAAGGATTTCTTCAATCCTAGCATGACGTTCTCCAATTGAACCATCGGGACGATATTAAGCAACCCGCCTAAGATCAACATATTGAATGCCTTCTCGTTCTTCATCTCGGTAGCGGCGTCCATGGCATCTACCCGATATACGTTAATATCCGTACGTTTCGCTGGCGTATGGATGCCATAACCATCGTAAATCAAGATACCGCCCGGTTTCACCTTGCTCTCGAACTTATCCATGGAAGGTTGGTTCAAGATAATAGCGATATCATATTCATTCAATACGGGTGAGCTGATACGCTCGTCGCTCAAGATAACGGTTACGTTGGCCGTACCGCCACGTTGCTCAGGTCCGTATGAAGGCATCCAGCTAACCTCCTTGCCTTCCATCAAACCGGAATAGGCCAAGATCTTACCCATAGACAATACACCTTGTCCACCGAAGCCTGCTATAATTATTTCTTGTTTCATTGTCGTTTACCGTATTACTTATTCAACATTCTTTAAGTCGCCCAGCGGGTAGAAAGGGAACATGTTCGCTTCCATCCATTTATTGGCTTTTTCCGGAGTCATCTTCCAGCCGGATGAGCAAGTGGAGACGAACTCTACCACAGAAGTACCCTTACCGGCCATAGCGTTCTCGAAAGCCTTACGAAGCATCTTCTTCGCTTTCCGTACGGCTGCGGCCGTCTGTACGCTTTGGCGTGTTACCAAGCAAGTTCCTTCCAATTGGGCTAATAAATCACCGATCTTCAGCGGGTAACCGTTCAAGGCGATGTTGCGTCCGTAAGGACAGGTAGCCGTGGGCATACCTTCCAGTGTAGTCGGAGCCATCTGTCCGCCGGTCATACCATAGATCGCGTTATTTACGAATACGATCACGATATTCTCGCCACGGTTGGCTGCATGAATCGTCTCGGCCGTACCGATAGCCGCCAAGTCACCATCTCCTTGATACGTGAATACCATCTTCTCCGGATTCAAGCGTTTAACAGCAGAAGCTATGGCTGGCGCACGTCCGTGGGCTGCCTCGATCCAATCGATATCCAAGTAGTTATATGCGAATACGGCACATCCCACGGGGGAGATACCGATTGTCTTATCTTCCAGACCCATATCGGCTATAACCTCGGCGATTAACTTATGTATCACACCGTGGCTGCAACCGGGGCAGTAGTGCATGGGATTTTCATTCATCAATCTGGGCTTTTCATACACCAGATTTTCCGGTTTAATTATATCGTTGAGTTCCATAATCTTTAATTATTAATGTATATATCTTAAGACATATTGCACCAGCCGCAATACGATCGCCGCCCCGCCACAATACAAGAATACGGCCTTATCGCTAACAGCGAAGTAACATACCACGGCAGCTATGGCCAGTAGCATAAAAACCAGCGTCAATATCTCGTCAGCTTTACTTCCTCGTGTCATACGGATCAGAATAATTTTTCCTTCAGCGCGTTCAATACCTCATCCGGGGTGAATACGATTCCACCCAATCGGCCAAAGTGCTCTACCTTCACCTTACCATTTACGGCTAGGCGAACGTCCTCTACCATCTGTCCGGCGTTCAACTCAACCGATAACATACCTTTTACCTTATCCGCATAAGCGGCGATCACTTTTGTCGGGAACGGCCATAACGTGATCGGGCGTAACAAGCCAAGCTTGATACCTTCCGCACGGGCGATCTCGACTACCTTCTGGCAAATACGGGCGGAAGAACCGAACGCGATCAATAGATAATCAGCGTCCTCACATTGGAACTCCTCGTAACGAACCTCGTTTTCCTCGATCTTGCGATATTTCGCTTGGAAACGAATATTGTTCTCTTCCATCTTCGCCGGGTCTAGCTCCAAGGAGGTGATGACGTTACCTTTGCGTCCGCCCTTCTTTCCTTGTACGGCCCAAGGACATTGAGCGATAATCTCTTCCTCGGTACGGCGGGGTTGATAGGGAGGCAATACCACCTTCTCCATCATCTGTCCGATGATACCGTCCGCCAAGATAATAGCGGGGTTATTGTATTTGAAAGCCAGATCAAAACCAAGGCCTACGAAATCGGCCATCTCCTGTACGGAAGAGGGAGCTAAGGTTATCAAGCGGTAATCGCCATGACCACCGCCTTTCACGGTCTGGAAATAATCAGCCTGACTCGGCTGGATCGTTCCTAATCCGGGACCGCCACGCATAACGTTCACGATCAGACAAGGAAGCTCCGCTCCTGCGATATAAGAGATACCTTCTTGTTTCAAGCTCACGCCCGGACTGGAAGAAGAGGTCATCACTTTCTTTCCAGTGCCGGCTCCGCCGTATACCATATTAATAGCGGCTACCTCGCTCTCCGCTTGTAAGACTACCATGCCGGTCTTTTCCCACGGCATCTCTGCCATAAGGGTTTCCAATATCTCCGACTGCGGAGTGATCGGATAGCCGAAGTAACCGTCCACGCCATAGCGGATAGCCGCATGGGCGATGGCCTCGTTACCCTTCATTAATTTTATATCTTCTGCCATATCTTGATATAACTTTATATTTTTACTTTGTAGATCGTTAGACAACCGTCCGGACAAACTAACCCGCAACTAGCGCAACCGATGCATGCGTCCGGGTTCTTCATGTACACATAGTGATACCCCTTGTTGTTTACTTCTCGTGGGTGCAACTCCAGCACATCCGACGGGCAGGCTACTACGCAAAGGTTGCATCCCTTGCAGCGCTCTGTGTTTACAACAACAGCTCCTTTTATTTTCGCCATAATACTTGTTTATTTAAAATCTAAATGTAACACATTTCTATTGAGGCATCAAAGTTAGTAAAAAATTACTCGTTGCCAAGATTATAACGTTTCATTTTGTTGAATAGCGTCTTTCTACTGATATTTAACACCTCGGCGACTAGGGTACGGTTATAGTTACTTTTGATACTTCTTTATCACTTTATTAGTATAGAGAGGATTTCGCTTATTGGAAAAGTACGATGTGCGATGATAAAATGTAGGCAAATAAGAATGGGCATTCTAATCACCTTATAATGCCCATTGTAATATTGGGTTACGCCTTAGTGCTTTTTTGTGAGAGCTTTTCTAGGAAATATACGATCCCGAAACCTAAGATCATCAATCCGACGGCCTCCCAAACAAACTGATTCGGAGCGATATTCGCCTCAACCAACGGCTTGGTCATGCCATGGCTATCCACATAGGTCTCGATCGTTTCTTTCCAAGGCCATACCTTGTTAAGCGAACCCAACATGAATCCGGCCAATACGGCGATCGTTATATCATGGAATTTACGAAGGGCGAATGACAACACGCGGGAGAACGTCGTGATACCAATAGCCGCACCCGCTATAAACACCAACATAACGGGAACGTTAAACGTCTTGACCGCCTCCATGATATAGAAGTATTTTCCGAGCAACACTAAGATAAAGCTACCCGAGATACCCGGCAAGATCATGGCGCAAATGGCGATCGCCCCACAGAGGAAGATAAAGAGTAAATTACTCGGAGTCTCGGCGGGAGTCGCCACGGTGATATAAAAAGCGATCACCGCTCCGACAACAAAACTCAAGATCGTCTTCCAGTTCCATTGCTTGATATCCTTAGAGACGAACCAAGTAGAGGCCAGCACCAAACCAAAGAAAAAAGACCATACCAAGATCGGATGATACACCAAGAGATACGTAATGATCTTCGCTAGGGAGAATATACTAATACCAATACCACCCACGATAGAAAGCAAGAAATTAGCGTTGATCCCTTTCCAGAAGGCCGCTATTTTCCCCGTGAATAATTGTTTCAATGTCGTCCCGTTAATACTTTTGATAGAGTCGATCAGTTCCTCGTAGATACCTACGATAAAGGCGATCGTTCCTCCCGACACGCCGGGAACGACATCCGCCGCTCCCATACCCATACCTTTTAATACTAAAAAACCGTAGTCCTTGAGATTTCGTTTGTTAGGCATATTACATTATTAATTGTCTAATTACTGTTATCTTTATTCTTTAAAAACTCTTTTACCAGATCCTCGGGTTGGATATGTTTCTTCTCTTTATCGGGATCGATGGTAAAGTCCGCGAATACTTCCGGTCCCACTTTACGAAGCAAATAAAGAAGATCATCTCCGGATATTTGGCCGATATGCTCCATGAAATTTTCCATATCACGGTTATCCAGATAAGCCATAGCCAAATGGATATGAATCATTGGAGTCTTCGGGTTGATTTGAAGGACTTTCTTGTAATAAGAGATCGCCTTATCTACATCTCCCTTAGAAAGCAAATATTGTCCGGCATGAAGCAGGCTGTTGCATTCTTCTTGAGTTTCCGGATTGATGCTTTTCTTATCGATGATCTTGAATATCTTATTCGTAATAGCGATAGCCTCCTCCTTTTTCCCGCTATCAAGCAAGCAAAGCGCTAAAAGAGAAAGGAGACGGACATTGTTCGGATACAATTGCGCCGCCTTGAATAACATGATGGAAGCCTCGTTGTCACGCTCAGTCTCGGTACAACAACGGATATAATTGATATAATTGGTCGGCCCATCCTCCATATCCGGATCGTTTATGATCGTGGAAAACAGTTGGTAAGCCTTCTCATATTGCTCCAGCTTCATATAACATTCCGCCATGAGTGGAGAGATACGGCGCATCACCTCCTCATCACCCTCGATTTCTTGATATTCCTCGATCGCCTTCTCATAGCTCTCGTTCATATACAGGCAGTACGCTTTCAATATTTTCAGTTCCGTATCGGAATCATCACATGTCAAGGCGAAGTCGAAAGCCTCGATCGCTTTCTCGTAATCGCCAACCATGGAATGTAGCCTTCCCAGCGTAAACCAATACTCGTATGAGAAAGGATTCTTATCGATTAGCTCATTACATAACTCGATCGCCCGGGGAACGTCTCCTTCCGTCTCGAGGATGTAGCAAAGCTCATTCTTAAGGATCAAGTTATCCGGAAATAAAGCCAAGCCACGGTCCACGAAATCGCGGGCCTCTTTGTTCATGTCTAAATCATTCAAGATGGGGGAGATGTACTCGAAGACTTCCTCCAAATAGTCACAATCCCTAGTGATCAACTCTTCCGTGATCTCCAGAACCTTGGGATATTGGTTGAGCGAGCAATAGCATTCCATTTTTAACATATCCAGATCTTGGTTATCAGTCTCCGCTATATTCTCGAGCAGAGCGAGAGCGCTCTCATAATCCTCGTTATATGCGAATTGCCTGCCTTTCTTGATTTGCAAGGCGGAATTACCGGGATGAAGCTTTAGCCCGAGGGCTAAGACTTCATCAAAGTAAGTATAATCGTTCGAATCTTCAAAGCTGTCCAACATTTCATCGATTTGATCAGCGTCGAAATAAGGCTCCTTACCCTCTTCCTTCGCTGAAAGATAATGTTGTAACAAGCGTGAGATATCGTCTTTTTTCATTTACTATTCTTTATTTATTAATCTTGCTCCACGTGTCTTTTAGCCCTACGGTACGGTTGAATACCAAGTTGTCGGGGGTGGATTCGCTATCTATGTTGAAATAGCCGATACGCTGGAATTGAAGGTAGGAAAGCTTGGGCAAGGTAGCCACGAACTTCTCTACGTAACAGTTTTTCCGGATCTCCAAGGAGTTCGGGTTGATGATTTCCTTCATGGCCTCTAGCGGGGAGCAATTCTTCTCCTCCCGGATAGCGGCCAATTCGTCTCTGGGGTTCTCCACCTTCCAAAGGCGGTCGTATAAGCGTACTTCCGCTTTTTGGCAATGGGCGCGGCTTACCCAGTGCAAGGTACCTTTTACTTTACGGTTAGCGTCCGGCATACCGCTACGGGTATTCGGATCGTATTCGCAATATACCTCGGTAATCTCACCGTTCTCGTCTTTCTTGCAGCCCGTACATTTTACGATATAGGCGTTCTTCAGACGAACTTCCTGTCCCGGTGTCATGCGGAAATATTTCTTGGGAGCGTCTTCCATGAAGT
>ERZ772897.2639-NODE-2639-length-15106-cov-4.119593_pt1 | contig 15106 bp, 14 predicted proteins | sample MGYA00512125_ERZ772897 | MGnify/ENA primary metagenome ERZ772897 (study PRJEB29015, sample SAMEA2737660) | human gut metagenome | biome: human gut; feature: human-associated habitat; material: faeces | place: China | collected 2012 ... | reverse complement strand
TAACCTTATGTTTTATTGAGGATTTTTAAAATAATGAAGATCTAGAAACGCAAAATCTCAGTTTCAACAAAGTGGGTGGTTTTGAGATAAGACAATGGAGTAACCACCAATATGGTACTACAATTAGATATATATAAATCATATTCATACTATATGTAGGTGCCACTATGTGGACTGACAAAGAAAGTTCAGTTGATTATCTTCACTTTGAAGAAATTGCCTTTGTTGCTAAAAATATCCTCGAAGATGAATCTCTCCGTTCTACATCGATTGGAATTTTCGGAAGCTGGGGGTCAGGAAAATCCACTATCCTTGAATTGATCAAAAATGAGTTAAGTAAGAAAGATGACGTCATCATCATTTGCTTCGATGCTTGGCTTTATCAAAATTATTCTGATGCTAAGACCTCATTACTTGAAATCATCCAGCGAAAACTGGAGGATGAAGTTGGTAAGGATGGAGCATTGTCCCGCGCTACGGTCTCGGAACAACATTCTCAGTTCCGCGGAACACAAACCGATTTTTTAAATTTGGTCTCCTGAACAGGACTTGAGGTTCAGGAGACCGACTTCTGTTAAGGCGCAGCCGCTTCTTTAGGGTGTTGCCTAGCCAATGCTCGCCTTGAGTCCCCCTTTTAAATCGATCAAGTAATAAAAGTTGAGCACTCTGTCGGCAACGCCATCGGCAATATACTTTCCTCCCAGCCATTCGTACCATTCTTTACAGGGTCGTTGACTGACGATGATGGTAGATAAATTATCCGCACGGCTTCTGATTAAGTCATACACAATTGCTTGCTCCTGGGCGGTAAGCGTGCTCAGCCCAAAGTCATCGATGGTGAGTAAATCTGCCTCATTGATTTTCCTCAACGCCTCAGATTTTTTCTCCGCTCCGGAGAGTTTTTCAACAAGCTCCCCGAGACTCCAGTACTTCACATTGAAGCCTCTTTCTATTGCTTCTGAACTTATCACCATCGCAAGGAAGCTTTTTCCGCACCCAGTTGCGCCGGTAATAGCAATTGATTTCCCGTTGCGGCGACTGTCCCTCCTTTGGTGGGGTTCACGCTTTGCGATCCAACGGCACTCCACAATTTCTTCCAGAGCAGGCTGAGTAATACCTCGACCGGGTGCAAAGTCGAACTGTTTCAGACTATAGGTTCCTCGAGGCAGCCCCGCAGACTTAAATCTTCTCTCTGCCCCTCGCTCTTTTCTTGCGAGCTGTTCTGCTTCAAGGCAGGTGAGTAATCTTCGCAAGAAGGGCTGGAAGGACCAAGCCGGATCATTGAGCTGTTGGCGCAGACATTGGGCAAAGGCATTCATCCGGTAATCACTGAGCATACGCATGATCGTTTCTTCTATCTTGCCTGTTGCCGCCGTTTGAGTCAGACTTTGTCCGTTGGCCGCTTCTCCGTTCAATGACTCTAAGCAGGGATCGACACCTTTTGAGCATGAACCGGGTAATGCGGCATTTTCTTTGAGCTTATTTTCCATAACGTTAGTTCTCCGCTTCTCTTTCTTTTATGATTGACTCGTAATGTCGGGCACCTCGCAGATTAGAGTCAGCATTTTGCGCCTGTTCAATTACTTGACCGGCCCTGCGTTTGATGCTCTTAATCTCTTTTCCGTCAGCCTCAGTAAGTTTTTTTCTCAGCTCTTCCAAGTCCCAGCCGACAGCGAGATCACGGGAAGTTTCCAGAAGCTCTTCGAACTCAACAGCTCCCAATTTTGCAAAGCATTTACCTATAACCCTTGCATATCGTGCAGCGGATAAATGATTCGACATAGAGGATAGCTGCGTAAAAAGAGCCTGAGAGTTCGGGCCGGCTCTGCGTATGCTGCCGATAAGCTCTTCGCACTTTAACTGCATAAATCTAGAGCCCGGACTTTGTTTTTCAACATCTTCAATAACTAAATTGCCACCGTCTCTGAGCGGCAGCTTACCGATGAGTTTCCAGTTCGTATCAGTAAATAGACTCAGCGTCTTTTCTGTTTCATTCGCTACAACATTGACATAGTCGCCGACGTATCGATAGTCCACCCGATAACGTCTCTGTTTATAACGTACGGTTCCTCTTTTCTGAACCTTCAGCCGCTTCACCTCAATATCTTCTCCCCAAGGGATTGAGGGGATCTGCTTTAAGAACTCCTTTTCTTTCGTTTCAAATAACGTTCGGCGTGTCAGGCTGGGATCAATTTCCAAGGGACGATCGTTAAAGGCAGCTATTTTTTCGGCTAAACGAGCGTTTGCCTCTTGTATTGTGACCGCCGGCCTTTCATCCAAGAGCAAAGAAAGTACCTTTTGCTGAACAAGACCAACAGCCCGTTCTACGTGCGGCTTAGCCAGAGGGACACCCGGTTCGCCTGCATAAGGGAGCATTCCGTAATAGCGGCATACGTGTTCAAACTCCTTAGCATACTTTGGCCAGACCTTGCTCGCCAAAGTGACGCACGTAGTGCTGTTATCCAGAATTACGTACTTGGGAGCCCCCTGAAGCTCGCTCATTAGCGCTCTGATTGAATGGAACCAACTTTTTCTTGTTTGATCCGGTGTTGCGTAAGCGAAGGTGTAGCCGGAGAAAGGTAAAACCGCCACAAAGATTTGAAGCTCAACCTTCTCTCCGTCGATGAACGCAGGAAGCCCGTCTCCGCTAAAGTCGATCATCACTGCCTGAGCGGGGAGCCACTGCCGTCGCCCGCATTCTTGGAACTTTGCTTCTTCGTCCAGTTTTTCCTTAAATTCTCCATAGCGTTTGCAGTATGTTTTATAACCCATTGCCTCAAGAGCGCCGTGCTTGTTGGAATCTACATACTGCTGCCAACAATCCTTTAGACACATCCTCAATTTCAGTCGATTGATCTTGCGGAAGACCTCGGCGAAGTTTTCTTCGGCAAAGACGTCCGGTTTCCTATGAGGCTGATTAAATAACTCCTCGAGCTGTGAGTCCGTGAGGTTGATGGCTTTAGTAAGAGAAATATCGTGGTCTTCTAATAAATCTTTTGTCCTTTTAACGGTTGCCAGACCACATTTAGCTAGGGAAGAAATCTCACGAATTGTGAGTTTTCTAAAAAGACCTTGAATGATAGCTTTCCTATCCATACATCCTCCAACTTTTTGATTACAATGAACTATTGAACGATGATTCCTAATAATCTTAGTAAAATAGGAGGGGATAAACAATCGGAGTAAGCGATATTGTGAGTTTCGATTACTGTTCCGACGGAATTATCTGGGTGTTCCTCGGAACCTTTCCTTAGAAAATAAAATTAAAGATTTAGCTCTAAAAATAGAAGGTTGGTCTCTACAAAATTTAAACTTCTTATTTCCTGTGCCTTCAGCTGACCGGATCGGAGAACCCCTCCTCAATGGCTTATCTTAATTTTGTTCCGCGGTCTTTAAAAAGTCTCTTGCGGAACAATTGCCATGCTGATTTTTTTAATAATCCAAGAGAATTGGGAAAGTTTTAGGGTGGTACGAGATAAATTAAATTGACGTTAGTACTTTGGGAGCTGTATTACCCACATAAAAATAACAAATATCATGTTCTTCTAATTATTCAAAGAGTTAAAAAGAACTAGAGACCAAAATAAACAGGGTTGGTCTCCATTATTACAACGACGGCTAGTTAAAGAAAAAGTTCAGGGTAAAAAACGAAGAAATTAAGAGTTCTATGTTCCGTGCTGTCGTGACATCCGTATTATGGAACAGAACATTTATTTCCTGACCAAAATAAGGACTAAAAAGCAGCCCTTATTTCGATTACCCGCTAGGTCTTTTTCCTTGGAACAGGGAGCCGCAATGTGGGAACGGTCTAGTTGAGGTCACAACCTACAGTAAAGTTGTTCCGTGAATTGGAAATTTTTGTTCCGAGAGATTCGCCGGGTACACCCTCGATATGGAATGAGCTCATAAGAGGATAATTGAGTAAAATAAGCGGATCGAACTATGAGGGTCTAGACATAAATTTCTTTTATACCATTACCATTTGAAGCATAAAAAACATGGAATCAGAATATATGAGAACTGTTACTTAGGCGCCTCGAAGGAGAAGGGGTATGGTAGGATGCAACGGAACATGCTAAAGAGGAGTCTAAAGATGTTTCGTTTTTTCTAATTTATATTATTTCTGCCAAGGCCTTGGCTAAGATGTAATCTTCATAGTTAGTTATTTTTATATTGTTGGGCAAGCAATGGACGTAATTCAGCTTACAACCAAAATGGCTCATCAGAGAAGCGCTATCAATTGCAGAATAATTTTCTGATATTGCGCGTTGGTGGGCACATAATAAGTCATTTAAGAAAAATGTTTGAGGGGCCTTTATATTGACACATTGTCCGCGTTCCAGCACACCTTGTAATTCTCCATTCGTGCGTGAAAGAAGCCCTACCGTTTCAATAGAAGAGCTCACAGAAACACAATTTCTCTTCTCAATTGCAGTGTTGATATTTTGGGTAATCAATTCATCTGTGACAAAAGGCCTAACGCCGTCATGGAGGAGGATTAGTGGATTTTCATTCGGTTTTCTCTTGGCAATCTCCAGTAAGCCGTTTCTGATGCTTTCCTGTCCGGTTTGTCCTCCAGGAACGATAGAAATGCATTTGCTTAACCCCCATTTTTTTATCAATTGTCCACAATAAGTTAAGTGACTGGAAACGCAGACAACCACAATGAATTCAACGTAATCATTTGCTTGAAACTTCTCTAAAGTATGTACGAGAATAGGCTTATCCGCGATTTCAAGGAATTGTTTTGGAGGAAAGTTAGGTCCCATCCTTTTGCCTACACCACCGGCAAAGATCAATGCTCCGACAAGTTTTTTAGTTGAAATTGACACGGATACTCATCCTTAATTGTTTGGTTAAAGAAATTATATTAATTATGAAAGAATTATCTCAATTTGAAGTTCAACAAGAATTATTATATTTACTGAAAGAGTTCGATTCCTTCTGCAAAAAACACAATTTTTCTTATTCATTAGCTGGCGGCACACTATTAGGAGCCGTAAGACATAAAGGGTTCATTCCTTGGGATAACGACATTGACGTTTGTATGCCTCGGAAAGACTATGATAACTTTCTGAAGTCATTTGAAAGTAACAATCCTGATATGAGGCTACTTCCGGACCATTCGGTCCAACTTCCTTTCTCCAAGTTGGTCAACCTAACACTGCCAGTGTACTCAAAGTACAATCTTTCCGAGAGCGAAAAATATTTATGGATAGACATCTTTCCTGTGGAGGAAATTAGTGATAACGATTTTCTTGTCACTTCCGCTCTGTTATCAGCCAAGTTTCTCCGAAAAATATGCTTAATAAAAAATGCTCGTATAGGGCAAGGTACAACAAAAACAAAAAGATTTGTAAAACCAATAATTAAATTTTTGTCAAAATTAATACCAAATTCTTTGATTGATTATGGGTTCCAAAAGATTTTACTATTAGCTACTGACAGGGAAGGAAAGCGATGCTGCAATGTAGTATGGGGTTTGTACGGAAAGGGTGAGATTATGCAGAAGAAAGATTTTTTGGAATTAAAAATGATTAGATTCGAAGGTCAGGACTTTCCAGTTTTTAGTTGCTGGGATAATTATCTTTCTGGTCTTTACGGAAATTACATGGAGTTGCCTCCCAAAGAGAAGAGGTTTTCTCATATGATAAAAGTTCAAAGGTTATGACCTAGTAAAATTTGGCAAATACACAATAAATTACGAGAATCGCCTTCGAGCAACTAACACGTCTCTGAAGTGCTTCGCGGTAGATGTCTGAGAAATGGATATTTGTTAAAATGCTTAACGCCCATGATTGATGTTGTTTTCCGAGATGAATTTATGTTAAAGACCTTGCAGTACAACTCAGGTCATTGAAAAGGAAGCACGGCTCACTTTAAGCTAACTTATTAGCTCAAGTTCATGTGCGATTTCGGACTTTACCAGTGGATTGTCATTGATACTTCGCATTCATCCTGAAATTTAATAATTAACTCATGTAATATAGCCCGGTCATTTGATACTTAATTCAAAACTCAAATGTTTAAATCTAGTTTAAAAGATATTTTAACTTCTTTGAAAAATGTAAAACTTGCTCTGTACCTAGCATCTTCGGATATTAGGCAGAGATATAGAAGGTCTACTTTAGGTCCCTTTTGGATCACTATATCTACTTCCTTTATGATTGGGAGCATGGGTCTTATATTTGGCTCTATTTTTAAGACGCCATTAGAGATTTTTTTGCCGTTTTTGGCTGTTGGATTGATTACCTGGGGATTTATTAATACAACTCTTATGGAGGCAACTTCTGTATTTCCTTCTGCGGAGGCAGTGATTAAGCAGTTGCCCCTTCCCCTTTTCCTTCACGTTCTTAGAATGCTTTTCAGGAACTTGATCATTTATTTTCATAACTTGATAATAATCCCTTTCGTTATTTTTTTTCTTTCTTCCCCTATAAATTTAGATTTATTATTTTTTATTCCAGGATTAATTCTGCTTGTAATTAATTTGGCTTGGTGCTCACTGTTGTTAGGAACTTTGTGCGCTCGCTTCAGGGATGTATCGCAGATTATTGGAAGTGTTTTGCAAATTATTTTCTATGTGTCTCCAATTATTTGGATGCCGTCCATGCTTCCTGCTAAGGCTGACATCATGGTACTTGATGTTAATCCGATTTTCCATTTACTTGAATTGACAAGACTACCATGGCTTGGTCAATCTCCGTCAGCCAGTAATTGGATTGTTTGCGTGTTGTTGGCATTTTTTGGTTGGTCATTTACAATTTGTGTCTTCAATAAATATAGGGATCGAGTTTCATATTGGGTATAGACGATGGCTTTTGTTGAATTAAGGGACGTTTGCGTCGATATCCCCGTTTTTAATTCTAGGAATAGATCAATAAAAAAAACGGTAATGAATTTGGCGACTGGCGGAAAGATAGGATCAGAAGCAAATGGTCAGAACTATGTTCGCGCGCTTGAAGATATAAATTTAGAAATTTCTCCGAACGAAAAAATAGGACTTCTCGGCCATAATGGCGCTGGAAAAAGTACTCTTTTAAGAGTTCTTGGAAAAATTTATAAACCTTGCAGAGGAGTCGCAAGAATCGAAGGCTCAATAGGTTCTTTGATTAATATTTCTTTGGGCATAGATACAGAAGCTACGGGAAGGGAAAATATCTTTCTACGAGCTGCTTTATTGGGCATTCCTATGGAGATTGTGAAAAAAGAGATGGATTCAATAATTGAATTTTCACAATTGGGAGAATTCATAGATATGCCCGTGAGAACCTATTCAACCGGCATGCATATGAGGCTAGCTTTCGCAGTCTCAACAATGATATCGCCACAGATTTTGCTTATGGACGAGTGGCTATCAGTTGGGGATCAAGAATTTCAATTAAGAGCAGAGCAAAGGCTGAATAAACTTATTGAAAGGACAAGTATTCTCGTAATTGCCTCACATTCAAGGCAGCTTCTTGAACGCTGTTGTTCAAGGGTTTTATGGCTGGAACATGGTCGAATAGTTATGGACGGAAGGCCATCAGAGGTTTGTTCAAGATATTTTATTTAGAGGAATTATATGAAAGTTATAGTACAAGCTGGCGGACTCGGAACTAGAATGAAAGGCTTGACGGCATTAAAGCCCAAAGTGATGATTTCCGTTTTTAATAAGCCAATTCTTTTCCATCTATTTGACCTAGTGAGAAAGAAAGATCCTACTTCTGAATTTATCATCATTGGTGACTATAAATTTGATGTTTTGGAGAAGTACCTCACAGTATTTGCTAAAAATAATAATTACATCCTCACACGATCTCAAGGTAAAGGAAATGCTGCAGGTATAAAGGACGCACTCCGTCTTGTTCCTGAAAATGAACCTGTGATGATTGTTTGGTCTGACCTAATTCTCCCGGAAACTTTAAATTTTGAGCCTTTCGACGGGTGTCAAGTAGGGGTTGTGGACTTTCCTTGTTCCTGGTCTGTTAAAGAAAATAAGTTAGCTCATGTTCCGTCAAATAAAAACGGTCTTGCAGGATTGTATATTTTTTCTGATAAAAGCTTGCTCAGCTCTTTGCCGGAAGAGGGTTCTTTTACAGAATGGCTTGCCTCACAATCTTTCCCTATTAAAGCTCTCCCTTTGACTGGTTGTAAAGATGTAGGAACATTACAAGCATTCCAAAATTTGGATAATTCGAAGTATCGATGCCGTCCGTATAACCAAATCAGAATAGACGGAGAAAAAGTTGTAAAAACTGGTTTAACTCCGGACGCTAAAGTTTATATTGACAGGGAAGTTTCTTGGTATAACAAGTTGGCTAGTTATGGTTTTGAAAACATGCCCAAACTACTGTCTTCTTCTCCAATGACGTTGTCGCGAATTAAAGGGCAAAATTTATTTTTATCGGCTTTAACGCCTGATGCAAAGCGGCAAGTCTTTGTTCATCTAATGAATGCACTTGAACATTTGCACTCCCTCGATAAAAAAGAAGCTTCGAGTTGGGATATTTACAATGAATACTTCAAGAAGACAATAGATCGTCTGAGATCTGTTTCGCATGCGATTCCATTTGCGAATAGAAAGATTATTAAAATTAACGGAAAAGATTGTATCAATGTCTTGCAGTATCAATCTCTTTTAAGAGAAAAAGTTCTCAAAACGTTAATGAAGACTTTCTATACACCGATTCACGGGGACTGTCAGCTAACGAATACCTTGTTGGATGAAAATGGAAAGATATTTTTTATTGACCCTAGAGGCTATTTTGGAAAGTCCTTAATTCTAGGAGATTGTAGATACGACTGGGCGAAAGTTTATTTCGCAATTGCAGGAAACTTTGATCAGTTTAATATTAAAAATTTCACACTTAGCATAGACAGCGATTCGGTTAATTTCCAAATAGGCTCAGGCGGATGGGAATTTCTGAAAGAATTTTTCTTCTCCCAGTTACCAACAGGCGAAGGTGATGAAAAAGAAATCGAATTAATTCATTCTATTATTTGGTTATCAATGGCTTCCCATGCGTGGGAAGATTTTGATTCAATGTGTGTTGCTTTTTATAACGGTACGTATCTCTTTAATTCTTGGTTGGAAAAATATAATGAAAAATAGATTGACCTTATCGCCTCTTAGACATACCTGGATTCTAGATTTTGATGGAACACTCGTTATCCACAATGGCTATAAAACAGGAGAGGATACTTGGCTTCCAGGAGCTTTAGATTTTTTAAAGTCAATACCCGAAACTGACTTAGTAATTATTCTAACGGCAAGAGAAAAAACAGAAAAGTTTCTGAAAGATTGGAACGTAAAATATGACAAGATTATATTTGATGTTCCTATGGGAGAAAGGGTTCTTGTAAATGATACCAAGCCGTCGGGGCTGAAATGCGCTTATGCTGTAAACCCTGTAAGGAATGAAGGACCCAACTTAGAAATTTTTATTGACAGCAATTTGTGAGATAATAATGCAAATATTACAACCTATTGTTCATGAGACAGTTTGGGGAGGTTCTTTCCTCCAACCATTTTCTTATAGTGAAAGTGAATCCATTGGTCATCTCTATAACATAATTGATTCTGATCAATTTGATAATAAAATTATTCGAGGTACATACGAAGGTAAGACCCTCCATGATTGGTTCTTGGATAATAGAAAGAAGTATCATCTAGACCGTTTTGAGAAATTGCCATTTTTAACCGCTCTAGTAGAAGCAGCAGACAATTTGTCCATTCAGGTTCATCCAGATGACGACTCTGCGAAAGCATTAGAGAATGAGAGTTTTGGGAAAAATGAGTCTTTTTACATACTCAAGACTCCAGAAATGGGAGCAATGTACAACGGTGTTTTGACAAAAGATAAAAACGAATTTAGAAAAGCTATTGAGCAAGGTAAAACTTTAAACTATGTAGACAAACTCGAATGTAAGCAGGGAGACTACGTTTATATTGTTGGCGGCACATTACATGCCGCAACCAAGGGAACGATTACGTTTGAGATTGAAGAAAATTGCGAACACACTTACCGTTTCTATGATTATGACCGACTGGACAGTTCTGGTAAGCCACGCCAATTACAAGTTGAAAAGGCTTTGTTCTCACTGAAACCAGAGCTTAAATCAAAATCTGTTCCTGCCGTGGGGAAACACATAGAACGGATGTATTGGTCAGAAATATTGGAGGAACAGGATGAAGTAAAAAACAATACCGAAGTTTTTTTCTTTGCAATCCTTCTTGAAGGAGAAACTCGAGTAAAAGATTTGAAAATTCTTCCCGGAACAGCTGTTCTCTTAGAACCAGGGGATACTTTAATTTTAAATAAAAATCGAACTGTCATTGTGGGACCCGTAGTAAGGAGATAAAATGAACTTTTCCCCATCTCTTATGTGTGCGAATCAACTCAAGTTGATGGAAGAAATCGAAAATTTGGAGTCAACAAGTATTTCTTCATTCCATATTGACATTATGGACGGTATTTTTGTAAAAAATTTCGCCTTGAGTTGGGGACAAGTTCAGGCAATTAGAAAGGTAACTACTCTACCATTAGAAGTCCACATGATGGTAAAAGACCTACAACCTCACAAAGAATTTATATTGAGCTCGAACGTGGATGTTGTGTTTCTTCACTCCAATCCAAAAGGTCTAACTGAAGATATCGCCTTTTTGAAAAATAATGGAATTGTTCCTGGTATCGTGGTGGACAAAGATGTTTCTTTGGATGATTTCGAGCATCTGAAAAAACTCTCTACATATTTTCTTTATATGCGGGTTAAGCCGGGATTTGCAGGACAGAAGCCTCTACCAGGGTGTGACACAAAGTTAAAACAACTTTTAACTGGCAACCCTGAAGTTAAAATAGCGGTAGATGGAGCAGTAAGTAAAGAGTTTATAAAGATTTTCAGCATTTATCCTAATTGTAATTACGTTCTTGGGACTTCAGCACTTTTTAATCGTGACAAGAATTACAGAGAAATTTTAAATGAATTATCTGCTTAACATCTTGCAGGACATAACTCTATTTAAGGAAGTTAGGCAAATATTTGTTACTCTGGATAAGAAATGCGCTGACGATAAATTTAACTTACTCTTGCACAGACACCTTGGAGATAATTTTTATTGCTTAGCTTCTTTAGAGGAATTTAAAAGGAAATGGGGGGAGGAACCTAGAGTTTTTCTCCCTCGTCAGTATTTGTTTTTAAGGTATTTTTATCAAATAGAAGATGCCATCGCTTTTGATTTGACTGGAGAATTGAAAAAGATAAAGAAGTTCCAGAGCTTATCGAATAAAGAATTGGACATTTTAGAGAACGAAGTAGCTAATTTTTTTTGTTATGCATTTCCGTTGAAAAGTAAATTATTCGTCTGCTCTGGTGATAAGATTTTTCCATTCAAGTCTTATCAAAATTACTGGTGCTTCAGATGGGGAGAAAATCTATTACTTGGTTCTCATTACAAATTTTCTTTGCCGAAATTAGATCAAATTGAGCTGAAAGCAATTACCAAAACTAAATTAGTGAATTTAGGGATTAGAAATCTAAGTAAAACCGTCCTGATAGCACCTGAAGCGAAAACAACTGAGATCTTCGGCACGGAATTCTGGAATTTGTTTGTGGAAGAGCTTTCACAGATGGGTTTTAAGATAATAGTCAATTCAGATAGCTTTAAGCTTAAAAACTCTATTTTGCTTCCTTCTCAAATTTTCAGTTTAGAGGAAATCGTAGAAATAGCTTATCATTGTCGATATGTTCTTTCGATACGATCTGGACTATGCGATACTTTAGTTAATAAATCGCGTTCGCTTATTGTGTTTTACCCTTCTTGTTTGAGGAGAGAATATGGAGGGTTGTCATATCCTTTCCAGGGTGAAACCGAAGTTAATGAAATACAATTTATAAACTGGAAGAGCGGGTCTCTATTGATAAATGGTATAGATTTTGGGATAAAGATCCATAAATTTCTAAGGAAACGAAGGATCGAATTTTGGATAACTTTGTTATTAGAAATGCTCACTTTTGGAGCAAAAAAATTTAAAATCAAAAGACTCATAATAAATAACCTTTACGGAAACGGTAACGGTTATCCAGATAATAATCGTGAGAATCCTAGACCATATTTGTTGTTGTTAAAAAAGATTAGAATATATAAAAATAAGTATGTCTGAAAATTATACAGTTGCGCGCGAATTATACAAAAAAGTAAAAGGTGCATGTAAGCCTGGCCAATATAACGTATTTTTGCACAAACATTTAGGTGATCTAGTTTCTTGCATATCTTGCATAGCTCAGTTCGAACTCGAGTATAAAACCCCCTTACATATAATTTTACCTAGAGAGTTTGAGTTTCTATGTCGTTTATTCAATGTTCAGAATTACACTTGCTTAGATAACTTGAAAGAACTAAGACGGAGTATTGATAGCAAGCCGTCCAGATATCTAACTGAAACACAATTTAAAAACAGTCATACGTGGGATATACTTTGCAAAGACATTTTTATCTCAATTCCTGAGATAGAAGAACCCTTTATTGTAGATTCAGAATCGCATAATTTTTTTCTATGGGACGATTACATTTCTAAGTTCTGGGCTTGGAACATTGGAATAAAGAGTAGTTTCAATTTTTCTCCTACCATAAATCAAAATTCTCTCAAAATTTCAGCAACTTCATTGTCTAAGTTAACTGCCATAAGTCAAGTTAAGAACATTGTATTATTGGCGCCAGATGCTGCAACAGCAGTAGAACTACCTATTACTTTATGGGAGCAAATCGTTGAAGTACTGAAGGAGGAAGGGTATAAGGTAGTGGTAAATAGTCAAAAATATAAATTCGATAATATACCTTCGACTTTCGAATTGAACCTGTCACTAGAAGAAATCGTATGGCTGGGCTATAACTGCGCCTATGTTTTTTCACTAAGGTCCGGTTTATGTGACGCACTGGTCGGCATAGGCGAAAGGTTATATGCCTTTTATCCAGCAATGCTTAAAAGAGAAATTGGTTCATTAAATAATTGTTTTTTTCCGACACCTCGTGTAAATGAAATTTTAATAGATCAGTGGAAAATATCTCAATTTTCCTTTAACGGAAAAGCAATTGATGTTCGTTTACAGAAAGAAGTAGGAAAAATCTTTTCTGATTATTGTTATTTTAGAGTAAAGGCAAAAATTCCTTTTATTTCTTCCAACAATAGAAAGAACGCTGCATGGTGGCGGGATCTTTTGAATGCGATTGGAGGAAATAGATATATGTTTCCTCTTAACAATAAGAATGTAACTTTTACTAGTGCCACAGGAGTTAGTAAGTTGAGAACATTGGCAGAATTTTTAAGGATAGGATTTTCAAGAAAGATAACTAAGCGTTACTTTCATCTAATTAAAAATAGATTTTGAAGATTAAAGCCCTTATTATTTTATTATGAGTTGTTAAATTTAAGAGAGTAATATGCTGAAAAGTTTCTACTATTTATTGATTAAAATTGGTCTCCTAAGGAAAGAGTGTATCTACTTTACGAATGGACAAAAATTAACAAAACTTTATCTTTTGTCCTTACCTTTTTTGCAATTTTCTAGAGCGGGTGATAACGATTTTAAGACAGACTTTAATGCAAAAAACTCTGGGAATATGAAAGGAGGTTCGGCAATTCGGGGGGGGGGGTGAGAATAGGAGAATTTTTTATTAGTAAGCCAAAAAAAGTCTATCCTGATAAGGGTCAACGAATATTTTATTTAAAAATTCATAGAAAACACGCAACAAGTTATGATTGCATCCAACACTGGATAGATACGATCCATCGCCTAAACGGTTTCATATACTTTGTTTGCGATAGTTCTGCCATGAGAGCAGGTTTGTTTGAAAAGCCTTGTTATTTTTATGGTTTAAATTTTGATTTCATAAAAAGCGACCGAAAGACTCTTAAAAAAGAAGTTGCAACACTTTTCGACGGTTTAGAGTCAAGCAAACTGTGGAAGCGAATTGGTCTCTCAATGCTCACTCCTTTTACACACGCCGCTTCTCTTAATTATAAGAACGTTTATAACATTGATGCCGATGACATAATGATACTTGTAAGGCCAAGTATTCTTGCAAAGGTGTTTATATTAGCTGAGAAAAAATCTCTGAATGAAAAATTGGATTGTTTAAATTTAGATATGTTTGTATCTAAAACTCTCGGTGTACATTGGTCCTTCGGAGTTGTTCTAATAAGTGAGCCTAAAAAAATTCTTTCAGTTATAAAGAAAAATGTAAACTGGAGACAAGACGAAGAAGCTATTAGGAAATTTAAGATCACTTATGCCGGTAAATTCAATTTTAATGTTGACTGGTTCTTCACATTCTTGAGAGATTCTGGAAAATTAAATTTAAAAACCTTTTATATTGAGAAAGCAACAGTCCTTCACATGCCGGATAGAATTGTTTATCCCTGGTGGGCTTTTGTTATCAATTGGAGCGACGATTATATAAATCTTCCAGTTCTGGAATATGTTTACCATGAAAAAGTTTGGAATAAATTTAAGATCCCTGAGTCACTTTTGAAAGTTGATGTAGGACTTTCTCAAGAAGAATATGAACTTTTTCTTGCTTCTTTTTACCATAGTGACAGTTCCTTTGAGAAGGAGATGGCAAATATTGCAATTCAGAGAGAACTTATTACCGATGAAGTTTTCAAAATTTACAAGAATGGTCTTACTTTCCCCAAGAGGCTGTATTAACTTAATCACCTCTAATTTTGCTTATTTGCAAACACAATAGAATAATTAAAGAGGGCCTCGTTTAAACGGGGCTAAATAAAAATCAGGGAAATATGTCAGCAAGAATCAAACGATCATCTCTCATTATGTTTAAAACAAAGGGAACCATCAACCATTTTGTGTCTATATAAAAGATGAACGTCTGGTCCTAAGTTTGACAGGTATCAGCAAAAAAATTAGATTTTTCTCTGTAAGTTTGAGATACAGCTTAATTAAATAAAGATTATCATGAAATTAACTTGATATTAAACGATTTGAATATTTTTTTTGAAATGAAAATTTCTATCAAGTTAAATGATGACTTCAAAAATGCAATACTTCATATCTGAACTTCTCGGGGTTGCTTACACTCAAATCCGTAACCCCGACTCTAACCTTA
>ERZ772897.2636-NODE-2636-length-15127-cov-4.596603_pt1 | contig 15127 bp, 16 predicted proteins | sample MGYA00512125_ERZ772897 | MGnify/ENA primary metagenome ERZ772897 (study PRJEB29015, sample SAMEA2737660) | human gut metagenome | biome: human gut; feature: human-associated habitat; material: faeces | place: China | collected 2012 ... | reverse complement strand
TGGATTTATTATATCTTATTAGCCACTACTGTTACAACGTTAGTATAGCACTTCACTGCGTGGGACAGTATCGGGACAGGGAAAACATGCATTTCATAATAAATGATTGAAAACCAGTTCGATTCTGTATAAAATGAAAATAGAAGCGTACAGAATGAAATGGTGAAGAGGTGAAATGTATGGATTGGTTAGACTATCGGGAAAAACTAGGGATAGGATTTAACGATAAAGGAAAAGTAAAATATTTTTATAACAAAATTTCTAATGTATTGCGCGATTTGCATGGACGCGGAGTATGTATGCTTACCGCAGATGAATACATCAAATTTTGTAACATGACAGGAACTGTTATGAACATGAGTGGAGTTGATGGAGTCTATTTTGTCGATGAATTTGGAGAGATAGTTAAGGTCTTGTTTAATCACATGAAATCGCTGAATGAATTTTTAGCTTTTTATATTGCATTTTTGAATTGCCAAGACAATACAATTGAAAGATATTATTCTCGTGACAATTTTAAAAATTTATTAGTTACTGGTTTAAGAGAAGCACATATCCAGCATGAAGTATTAGAGGACCAGGACGGATATTTTGTATTTCCGGCGGGTGATCCGATGATGGACAAGAATCTGGTTTCCGATGTATTGTCATGGTTAGATAAATACCCAGGTGCTAAGAAAACATATGTCAATGCATTGAAACAATATGCGGATGGCATATATATAAGGGATGCTGCTGATAACCTTAGAAAAGCATTGGAAACTTTCCTGCAAGAGTTTTTACAAAATGATAAGAACTTGGATAATAACAAAGGTGAAATCTGCAAATATTTGACATCACAGGGTGCCGATCCAAGCATAGGTGGAATGTATAAGTCTATAATTTCCACGTATAAAGACATCAATGATAAAACAGTTAAGCATAACGATAAGATTGATGCACGTCTGTTAGAATTTTTATTATACCAGACGGGATTACTGATCCGTATGGTATTAAGAGTATCTGGACAGATAGAGGGCAACTAAATAGTGTTATAAGAGTCAGGAGTCGTAACAGTTTCCCTGACTCTTTTTCTTTACCCATATGTTGGGATTTTTATGTCGATCAATTTTACATTCTTGGAATCCTGGTATGTGGAGTATGAAGTCACGTTTCCCTTTGAATCAAGCAATGCACATACAAAAGAATTATCGCCGTCATCGACTTCCCGCATAGACATGGGCGAGCGGTGAATCTTGCGGAGATCCTCGCTCCAGCTGTTTCCCATTGGTAGGATCCGCTGATAAGGGAGATTCGAACAAAAAGGATTGGCGGCCGGAGCCTTGGAGAGTGAAAGGATTACTGGACGCGACATAAGATTTTCTGTTGGGAAGGAATGAACCGCATAGTCCAGGTTCTTCGGATCCAGGGACGAGAGAGCAACGTAGATTCCCGGTTCCTTTGTAAGTTCATAGAGGCTTATGGCATCCAGAGGTGACTCGCAGATGAAGAGTGGATAGTCATCTTCATAGGTTTCGATGTTAGTTTCCATCATGGAGAAAACGTGATTGATGGAAAGAAAGGTATCGGAGGAGAACCACCAGAATCCTAAAGGATTCTCTGTATAAATAAGCTTCTGAGATCCGCTCTGTTTTGTATTCTGGAGGAGGTAGTAATTTTGATCAGCATTTGCGAAGCAGGCATAGTGACGTCCCACTCCAGGGACTGCCGTGGCATATAACTTTTTCATGTATATCAAATTTCGGAAGATCCGGTTGCTGATGTTACACTCATTGATGATATAGTTCTGAAGGGCACTGATGTCGCCAGTGTCCGGCGGAACACGGAAAGTGTGGATGTACGGTTTCAGAGGTGCCGCGGGCTTTTTATATTTGTGAGTGACATCATGACCAAGTGAAAATTCAAGCAGCGAGGAGACGGCATCTGCCCAACCGTATCCTTGGTATTTCGTCAGGTATGAGATGCTGTCACCGGCTTCATGGAGAGAGTAGCGAAAGTAACTGTCATGATAGATCACCAGACTGTTGTGATTACAGTCGCGGAGCGTTCCGGTACGATAGAAGACCCGCTCCGGGTGTTTTGCCAACATATATTGAATTAAGTCGGCCTGCTTTGCAAGCCGCATATCGTTTTCTGTAAATTTTATGTATGAACTCATGAATAAGCTCCAATCATTTTTGTATTTGAGAAGGTAGAGGAAAGATTTTCTTATAGATATTATGTAAGATCTGAGAAAAAAAGTGCCATAAAATTACAAAAAAGTAAAAATATTTTTCAAGAATAATAAAACTATCCTACTGAGAGGACCATATAGAACAGTACACCATCTTATGATGAAATGTATGATACTGAGAGTGAACCACTTAGAAGAGGATCATCTTAGAAAGAGGAATACCTTAGAAGAAATATCTTAGAACAGATATCTTAGTGTACCAGATGAGACACTTAGAACTGAGGTACTTAGCTTTCAACTCTTAGTGTGACCAAGCGGTGAGCAGGCAAGGGATACTTGACGCGAACAAAACCAAGCTTCTAAGAAAATACCAAGTGCTGAGTATCCACGCTTGGAAAATCCCTTGGGTTGTTCATGCGTCCAGTTTTGTGTAACTCACCGCAATTCCTAAGCATCATCTAAGGAATGAAATCTAAGTATCCAAGCATATAAACTAAGCAGCTAAGGTTTTTCATCTAAGGTGGAACACTAAGTATAACATTCTTATATCCTTCCTTCTGTTAATGAGTAATAAGCTTATAGGATAGAGCTTATTGGTTTACTAACTCAGGGAATAATAGATGGAGAGTAATGCTCCAGTATTTCAATGATATCAGTGTACTTCCAAGATCTAATTATGAGACAGAAGATATATATAAAATAAAAGGACAAATATTGGAAATCACGAGAAAACCCAAGCCTGGTAAGGTTTTCCGGAATTTTACCGGGTATCAGATTTGCCACCGTAAAGTATCATTTCAGTGTCTCAAAATCAGTAATTCCATTCATGCCATCTCGGTCGTAAATCCCAATCAAAAAATTTTTTGAGAAATTTGAAAAAAAGTTCTCCGTTTTTCCCAAATCTTACATAATATCTACGAGGGAGAGAGAAGAGATGAAAATACCAAGAGAAATTCCGTCAATGCGACGGACAGATAACAGCTTAAAAGAAGTCATGACAAATTTGTGTAACCAGAAAAATTTCCGAAGAGTCTTTTTAAACCAGACGATCCCTGTGCTGAGTTTATTTGCTAATCAGCCAACTATGGTGCTTTTATATTTTATCTATAATGCCGACACCAATAATATGATCTACTGTACTTACGAAGACATCATGCAGGACTGCTCGATCGGAAACAAGAGAACCGTGGCAAATACACTAAAAACACTTCAGGAGACAAGAGCAATTGTAAAGATCTCTAAGTCTCATTACATGTTAAACCCAGCCCTTATGCTTCAAGGGAACAATGAAAAGTTTGGTTTGCTGGCATTTGAATTCAATGATTATATTTCTTTATATGAAAAGGAGAAACGCTATGTATCAAAATGAAATGAAAGAAAAAGCTAAGAAAGTCAACATTATTGATTTTTTAAGAGAAACCTACCCAGAACTGGTCTTTGAAAGAAAAGATGGAAGCTTTGCGTACAGCAAAAATCCGGCTATGACCTTCTTCTCCGGCCGTGATGGTTATTACCACTATTGTGACAATGCAGCCAAGAAAAAAGGAGCTCAATATTACTCCGGAGACAACATCAAATTTTTGATGGACTACATTGGTGGATACACTTTTTTAACAGCAGTAGATGCTTTAGCAGAGTTTGCGGATATCGCATAATTAAATAGAGAATCCGAGAAATCGGGTTCTCTATTTATAACCCTTTAGATGAATTAAAGAATGAATTTTTTATCCCTAAATAAGGGATAATTTATTGAAAAAACAAAAATAAAATAGGCTATTATGCATTTATATTTGACATATAATAACTTTGATATATTCGTAAATTATCGCAAAATGACATGCAGATAATTATACGTTAATTCGCTAAAATACATATAAAATGACAAAGTGCAATGGCACTGATTTGACGTCATTAAATGACAATCTGTTAGAGATAAATTGCGCCTGCATATGGAATGCCCTGGTGGAAGATTCTGCAAAAGTACATGCGTATCGACGGCGACATTAAGACACAGTCAGTTGTAATGACAATCGTATACAATGATTCTACTCAAGGTGGACATACGAAATACAAAACGTATTATATCCCGCGCCCAGTAGAAAATAATATCATTGCTTACTCGATCCAGATTCTTGATGATAGGAATAAAATCACAGGGAACGCCAAGAGAATTTTAGCTAACACCACGCATGAATATGAGTTGAAAATGCAGAGGCAGGATATCTGAAAAATACATGGATTTTCACAGCAGAGCAGAGGCTCTTTTTTTATACCTTAATTTAAGAAATAGAAATCCTGATTTTTCTTAGTAACGGTGAGTTACACAATACTGGACGCAGGACTAAGACAGGCGCAGACTCTTTTTCCCATTCAAAGAATCTCAATGAAATAACGTATCTATTTGACATTCTAAGGAATACATCTTATAATATTCGTAGAGTTATTTTATGCTGAATCTGACATACTAATATTAACTAAGAAACGTATTTGAAAGAATGAGGAGATAGAGATTATGAATAGATTAAAAAGATTAGCGACAGGTGCAGTCGCAGGTGCATTAGCAGTCGCAATGACACTTACAAGTTTTGCCGCAAATATTACTTATACGGAACAGGGAAGTGTTACAAACTACATTAAAACAGACAGTTACAAAGGATATGAGAACTTCCCTTGTTGGATCTGGTATCAAGGATATTGTTACTACTACGACCAGAATGGAAACTATTTAACGAATACGACTACGCCGGATGGCTATACCGTCGACGAATTAGGTCGTTGGACTGTCAATGGTAATCCGATCCACAATGGAGCGGGTAACTATAAGATGCATGCTGAGGATTACAATGGTAAGAGCGACGATGAGATCTGGAGCTTAATGAAAGAGAAGCTGATTCCGGTATATCAGGATGCGATTATAGATTGGGATTTTGATGGTATTGATGCTGATGGGATTCATAGACATATTGATAATTATTCTTATGGATATGGTGCTGACATTATTTGGACGGATAAATATATGGGCACATATGGTGGATATGGAGAAACTGGAATTGAACATAACGATCATATATACGGTACATTTGTAACAGCATGGATAGGGAACGAGTGGTCAGATTTAGAGAGAAAATATGATAATGCTATTTCAAAAGCTGTATATTCAAATAAACCAGACATCAAGGAAAAAACCATTAAGGCCGCAGTCGGAGATAAAATCGGTACGGAGCTGTTCAATTATATCAAGCAGCATGCAGATAAAATTATTCCAGATGCTGAATGGAATCCAAACAACAAGCCAGATGGAATCATGCCAAGTAAACTTGACTTTTCTGCTTGGCAGAATCGTAAAACAGACTATGGGAAAACATTTTCTGTTGAAGTAACTGGTGAGGTAATCAATATTAAGGTTTACAAATAAACAAAACTCATATAAAATTAAGAGGAGCCCAAAAGGCTCCTTTTTATTATATGTACAAATTAGGAGGAAGGTATGGAGAAAGAGTATATAATCACAGTAAGGAATACATACTTAGTAAAAGCAGACGTTGATGAAGATAATCCTACACTGTCAAAGAAAAATTATAATGAATACATTGAGTTTAAAATAGCTAATGTCCTTATAAGAATATTTTTTCCGATAAAGTGGATTATTTATGGCCTGATATTTTTATATAAAAAATATCCTGTCCTATTTAGATATCCTATTATTGTTTTTAATATTTTAAATAATATAATAAATGCAGTTTATCCATATACTGTTATAAGTGTTTACATAGGATATGTGTTAGCATTTTTCTGTGGTATGGTACTGGTAAATCAACGAATTAGTTTATTAGCAGGAATGGTCTCTATGTTTCTTTCAATATTTCTGTTAAATGATTCAAAATGGTATGACTCAAGAAATGCAATATTATTTTCATTTCTATTTGGAGGAACTTTGTTTTGTGCTACTATATATTTTAGTAAATTTATTGCATTACCAGAAATATTAAGTTTCTTAAGACTTGTTAATTTAGGAAATACTATCACATATGGATGCTTGTATTTAACAATTATATATTTGTTAATACGCAAAATTTATAAAAAAAAGCATTGATAACACAAAAATAATATTACCTATAACAATTCCAAAAAATCTTATAAGTATATTATCTTTTTTCAAAAGAAAAAGATATGGATTAACTGTAAGGCAGTTACCAATTAAAGCAAGTATTAAAATTTTATACATGTTTATTTTGTCACTGGGATCCTTTGTAAATAACCAAATAAAAAATTGACATAGTTTATTCCATATAACTGGTAATGTCTCTACCATAGGTTGATTGATAAAATCCATACAATTCACTCCTAACGAATTTCAGAATTCACAAAAAGATAACAAAAAACCTTCTTTGTTCCTCTATATATTATGTAAGAAAATCCATTTTTCGCGTGTAAAATCTTACATAATATTAGAAAATAACAAAGGAGGTTTTTTGTGTCATGTCTAAACACAAACTCATAAAAATATTTACTCCCATTCTTCTGGGATTATCTATATTAGCACATCCTGCGTCTGCTTATGCTGCTGATTACCGAGATGCTGGAACCTTAACACGCGAACGAGGTACTTACATATACACTTCAGATCGGTATGATGGTGTAAAATACGAGCAACAGAATGAAGGTGGATTCAACGTTTTTGTACCATATTCAAGTTTTATGACCGGTCAAGATAAATTCCGTCGGATGTTTACAAATCTTTTCAACATCTATAATTCCGGAATTGGAGAGACTTACAACAAAGCGGCAATGAGATGGAACGCACCATTATATGCTAATGCTGGCGGTGTCCAAACTCAATATTTTGTCAAGAAGATATCGACAACGGATAATGATCGCGAATCTGCAATGGCCACATCAAATTTAGGCGATTTTTCACCAAGTTATAATGTTGAATTCCGTTATGCAGGAATCATGATTGATACGAGAATTACACAAAAAGGAACTGTAGTTACAAACCCAACATATGCATCCGACTGGATTCAGGAAGCCAGTGTAGCTGGTAGTAGAGGAGAAAATAAGACTTATTATATTTACAACAAAGATGGTACAGAAAAACAAGGCTATCCATTAAAGCTTATCGCAACCGATGATGTAAAACACCCAAAAGATCTTATCGAAAACTGGAGCGGATCCAGTGGAGTCCCATCAAATATTCCAACCCAGTCTCCTTATTATGGAACTGCTAAAAAGGTGTTTGAAACCTGGGCAGAACGCAGTGAAATAGGCGCCAAATGGAAAGCAGCATACGAGAATTACGCACCTGCGTATGGTATGGAGTGGTGGCAGCTTCTGCAAAAGTACATGCGTATTGATGGAGACGTAGACAAGCAGTCCGTAACTATGACAATTGTTTACCGTGATACTAAAGACAATGGACACATTAGATACAAAACGTATTATATACCGCGTCCAGTAGAGAATAATGTCATTGCTTATTCGATTCAGATTCTTGATGATAAGAATGAAATCTTAGAAAAATCTGAACGCCCATTAGAAAAAGTAACAGACGCCTTTGGCGGTGCAGATGCAACCGATAAAAATATTAAGACAAACGGAAGAATTAAATTAAAAGTCGGAAAAACTTACACAGCAGAGTTAGGAATGGTATATGCTTCTTTGAGTAGACCATACTCATACACCGATAAAACAGGTGAGAATGCCAGACCTCAAATTCAGGTTTGGTCAGATGTATCATCAGGCGAAACCGGAGGCGCAGAAACCGGTTCATTCAAAGAATTTGGTTCAGACAATACTGCCAATATTGAAGGATTAAATGTCTTGGAAGCAGACTGGATGGATCGTAACTATAGAGGCGAACACCTAACAGCTATGGCCAGATATACCGTAGTAGGAGATACTTCAAACTATGGATATTTAGTAGGTATGGCAGGTTATAAAGTCATTGCATTCACAGTAGACGCCGCATTCCCTCAAAAAGGTCATCTAAAGTTCATCGTTCCTCAGGTTTACTCAGACAATGGTGATAACGAATACAAAGGTGATGATGCGATTGAACTCGATTACGAACTCGAAATCGGCGACGAGAAAGAAGACGACCCAAAAGATCCAGAACTCTATGGAGATATGAACTTAGGCCAACGTGAATATAGAAGTCTTCATTACAAGAAAACCGTCGAAGAAGATGACAAAGATAAGCCAATTATGAAAACAGATCCAACCACAGGTGAACAGGTCGAAACCGGAGAGTACGAAAAGAAGATGGTTGACTATGAGTATGCCACAAACTTTGGCTGGTATGATTCCTATGCATCTTCGCCGGATGGTGAAAAGGTTGGAGAATGGAATGGAGTCCCGGAAGCTTCAGGCAGTATCTACCCAATAGACGATCACTCCTGGTGGGAATATGATCAGCAGTGGCCGGATCAAAGTGCAGATGCCTACTATAAGATCTGGTTGACGAAGGCCGGTGATTCTTGGAGTCCATCTGATGAAACGTATTATCGATCAGAAACAGCAGACTCAGACTCAGACGAATTCCTGATAACTACATATGAAATCCCTCATCACACCTTATGGGTGTTATTTTTTTAACTAAAAAAAGGTTGGTAATAAGGGTAAAAACGCTACTTTTTCCTCGACCCTTCTCACATAATATTCTTAGAGGAAAGAGGAGGCACGCCATGAAAAAAATATTTAATTATTATATCCTGTCTGCAAAGGAAATGGATGAGATCCAGTACACCATAGACTGGTATCACAAGTATAAAATTTTAGCTGAACTGGAGTGGAAGTCCGATGAAAAAGACGCTGAAACTCTTGAGTAATCTTGTAGGTTTCACAGGCATATGGACAGCACTTCCCATATATTTCTTAGAAAATCAACAGATTCTTCCGGTAACAACAAAACAGGCATTCTATATGACAGCTGCTCTGTCCGCATGGATCATGTTAAACAACCTATGGAGCATCGCATGTGAAGGGAAACAATTCTCAGAGTTCCAAGCCGGAGATGGATTGATTCCAGATACCGGTCTGAAAAAGGACTCGCCGCAAAAGCGGGCAGCAACCTATCCGAAAATTCCCACCGAACTGATCTCAAAGAACCCAGAGGGTATAATCCTTGGATGTGACAAAGGCAGATACGTCAGAATTAAAAACCAAATCTTACATTCCTGCATCGTTGGCGGTTCCGGATCCGGTAAAACGTCAACGGTGATCTTAGATACCCTTCTTGCAAATTATTCTGCGCCTGAACTTGAAATGCTGACTTTTTGTATCGACATCAAAGGAGAACTCCATGAGAAAGCCACGAAAAAGGATGACCCGACCATTTATGTCGTGGATCCTTCAAATCGTAGAACTGCCGGATGGGATGTATGGTATCGGTTACATGGTGATCCTTCAGATGACCTCATTGTGGAGAGCATGGAAGAAATCGCAGAGGCGTTGATCGTCAGCACAAATCCGAAGGATATGTTTTTCGTAGTAAATGCCCGATCCATGTTCACGGGCTTATTGGTTTACTATTTCAAAAAAGGTGAGAGCTTTATAGATGCCGTCAACCACATCCTGGAGTCAGATGCCAAAAAGCTGATTGAAGAAATCATTGAAGAAAGCGTAAAGAGTGACCTATGGTATCAATACCTTGCGAAGTTTGTCGGAAAGAAAGCGGAGTCCGTGGAGGACTGCATGGTGGAGATGACAACGAACCTCTCAGTCTTCAGCAAGTCAGATGTGAAATTCTGTTTCCGGGATAACGCAGTCAAGGCAAGTCCCGCAGCATTCAAAGAGAACAAATCTATTTTCTTAGCGATCCCAGAGCATCTGCTTGGAAGTTACCAGGCTATTATGCGTTTATGCACAGCACAAGTCTTACAGGATCTACAGCGGAGACCGGATGCAGATGCGGCCGCAAAACCGATCCTGGTACTGATCGATGAATTTGCCAGACTTGGACGTGTGGAGACAATCTTCAACGCATTGGCAACCTTAAGAAGTAAAAAGACAATGGTCATGCTGGCTTTCCAGTCCATGGCTCAGATGGAAGTCATCTATTCCAGGGAAGAGGCAAGAGTCATTGCGGATAACTGCCGTATAAAGGTTATCTGTGAGTGCGCTGATCCAGACACGGCAAAGGACATCTCAGCCTGGTGTGGGAATTATCAGAACAAGAAAGAGACGCTAAACGGTGGGAAGAATCGAAGTAAATCCTATACCTATGAGGAGAAACCAATCGTGGAACAGGGAGATCTGATAACCCTGATAAAGAAGGAAGAGGTGATCCTCATCATTTCCGGAATCGGCTATCTGCGGCCGAAGAAGTGTTATTACTTTAAAGACAGAAAAATTTCATCCCTGGCGGAGCAGGTCAGGGAGTTTAATCAGAGGAGATAAAAATTATGACAGACCAAGAGTTATTTTATGATGAATTATTAGAAGCGATGCATGAAAATCCTCTATTTGAGGGAGCAAGCTTCGTGGAGCGGGAAATACCGAAAAACAATGGAATATGGGAAGGAATCGAGATCCATGTACCTAAGTGTACCGTGGCACCGATCATCAGCCCGGACCGTATGTATGATCTAAGAAGACCAGACGAATCCATAAGATCACTGGCAGAACGACTTGCGGACGACATTGGAAAAGAGATTTACCGTGAGAATGAAATCGTTGCGAAACAGTTCAGCAGCCTAATGAGACGGGAAAAAGATTTCCCGTTGGGTGCGGCAGTGGTTTCTTATGAGGCGAACAAGGAATGGCTGAAAGACCTTCCATACGAACGAATTGAGGACCTGGCAATTTACCCGAAAATGTATGTAGCGCCTGACGCATCGATTAGGATCACCTCAAGTCTTCTTTCTGAGATCCACATGACAAAAGAAGAGGTATTAAAAGAGGCCAAGAAGAATACGGCTAAGAATATGGTGTTCAAAAATTTGGAGGAAATACTGTTTAGCGATGTCGTTGAGCGGGACGGTGATCCGGAAATCACCAGTGCCCTTATGCCCTCATCCACTGAATCGCCGATGTTTGTTCTTACAAATAAAGAGAGACATGATGGTGCGGCCATGATCGCATGTCCTGAGGTATTACAAGCGGTTCATGGGCTTATGGGTGATGATTATTATATTCTTCCGTCATCGGTCCATGAAGTCCTTATAGTACCGAAACATATCCCGTTGCTGCTTGAAGATATGCAGAAAACAGTACGTCAGATCAATGAAGAATCGGTTGAGCCCATCGACCGTCTTTCTGATAATGTTTATGAGTTTGATGGCAGGAATCTTAAAATCGCCGGCACTATCACCGAGGAACGGGAGAAACTGCCAGGCATATCAAGGGAATCCCGGCATATCCGATAGGATGCCGGATCCCATAAAAATTTATATATTACGGAGGTCACTATGGACTTACAGAGAAAACTTGACTTTATAGAAAATTACAGAACCGCACTGGAATTACTGAAACACAAAGAAATGCGGATCGACTATTATTTCCCGTCTGGAAACGGGAAAGATGACCTGATCGTGGAGGTGTACCATGGAACAGCACCAGAAGCAGACCAGGGATGAAAAAATCAAAGAACTCACCGAAAAACTGGAAGAAGGAATCAAGTCTGTGTTCGCGTCCAGTAAATACCGGGAATACCTCACCGTCATGTCTAAGTTCCATTCCTACAGCTTCAACAATTCTATTCTAATCCTCATGCAGAAACCCGATGCAAGGTATGTAGCCGGGTATCGGACCTGGGAATCCCTGAACCGCCATGTAAAAAAAGGTGAGAAGGGAATCACGATCCTGGCACCCAACCCACATAGGCTGACGAAAGAAGTTACGGTCATTAACCCGGAGACCGGGCAGCCCAGGCTTGACGCAGACGGAAAGCCGATGACGGAGCAGAAGCAGATCACCTATGCATCCTTTCGACCGATCACGATTTTTGATGTTTCCCAGACCGAGGGAGAACCACTTCCCGAACTTGTCACAGAACTGAAAAAGAAAGCTCTAAACTATCCACTTCTCATGAACATCATCAAAAGTACCTCGCCCGTCCCGATCCGCTTTGAATCTTGGGAAGGATTGGCTAAGGGATACTATAACCGTACGAGTGATGAAATCGTTATCAAAGACGGGATGTCCGAGAGCCAGACACTAAAGACCGCTCTCCATGAAACCGCCCACAGCATTCTCCATGCAGACAAGAAAAATCCAAAGGATCCAGCCACAAAGGAAATCGAGGCGGAGAGCGTGGCATTCATCGTCTGTAATCATTTCGGAATCGACACATCTGATTATTCTTTTGCATATCTCGCCAGTTGGAGCAGTTCGAAAGAACTTCCAGAGCTTCGAGCATCTTTAAAAACGATTCAGACAACGGCCCATGATCTCATCGACCGGATGGACGAACAGATCCAGAGACATATGGAGATTCAGCGGCAGCCAGAGACAATCGGAACTGAAATTCAAAATACCCAGGAAATTCACTACAGTAGGAGATAACATATGACAGAACTTGAATTACTACAACAGAAGCATCGGGAAGATGCAGCCGCAAGAAGAGAACAGTTTAAGGAACGGAAACGGAGAGCACACAGACTGATCGAGCGTGGAGCCATGCTTGAGAGTGCCGTGAAAGATATCTGTCCACCAGAATCCCTAACGGATAAGCAGATGGAGCAGATCATCTATTTTGCGATCCAGAACCCGGAGACGATTGCATTTATTATCGAGAAGGGACGCGAAAATCCCTTCTAAATTTTAAGGAAGAAGGGCGCACTTATTACCGACCCTGGCGGGACGGTGTGCGGTCCTTCGGACAACCGGCAGGAGCCGGAAATTCAAGCGCTGATTGATGAAAATGGAAACTCATCCCATTCATTATCGGCGTATTTTCATATCTAAAAGGAGTCACATCTATGGCAATCTATCATCTATCAGTACAGATCATAAAGCGGAGCGAAGGACGTTCTGCAGTAGCAGCCGCAGCCTATCGAAGCGGCACCAGCCTTACCAGTGAATGGGATGGAATCACCTACGATTATACAAGAAAAGGATGGGTAGAGCATACCGAAATTCTTCTGCCGGAGTACGCACCAGAAAGTTTCAAGAAGCGTCAGCACCTATGGAATCAGGTTGAGATGGCAGAGAAATCCGCGAACGCACAGTTGGCACGCGAGATTGAAATTGCCCTTCCCTTGGAACTGAGCCGCGAAGCCCAAATTGCTTTAGCCCGGGAGTTCATCCAAGAAAACTGCGTGGAGAAAGGCATGTGTGCAGATCTTGCAATCCATAATCCACCAGTCCGCAACGGTTACGGTCAGCCCATAGATCGTAATGGCAAACCCACGAATGACCCAGAACAAATGACTTTCCGAAATCCACATGCACACATCCTGGTAACCATGCGGCCGTTAAATGAACGTGGAAGATGGGAAGCTAAGTATGAGAAGAGTTATCTATGCCGGAAGGATAACAGGGAATACTCATTCCGGGCATCCAGGATCAAAGAAGCGGAAAAGAATGGGTGGAGAAAGCAGTATCGGTATTACTTTGGGAATCGGACGATCTGGCTTACCGCTGAGGCCGCAGAAAAGAAAAATCTAAGGCGGGTGGATAAGCAGCCGCGGATCAAAAATATACCGAACCGTACCATTGCAAAGTGGAACAGCACTGAAACCTTAGAATCCTGGAGAGAGTCCTGGGAAGAACTCTGTAACCGATACCTAAAAGAAAATGGAGTCGATGCACAGATCGACCACCGTTCCTATGCTGACCAAGGAATTGACCGGGTTCCCGGTGTTCATTTCGGACCGAGTGCCTATTATATGGAAAAGAAGGGAAGACATACAGAGCTTGGAAAGCTGAATGAGGAAATCATGGATAACAACCGGTTCCTGGAGGAGACCCAGAAGGTACTCGATCAGATGGTGGCGAAGGAGAAAGAACAGCTTAAGAAGGCTGCGCTTCAATTGGAATCCCTAAGGGACAGGTATATCATAAGCGCATACCAGGAAGCATTGTACTCTGCATCCCTGGCAGCCGAAGGATCCTCCATCCAAGAACAGATTGCGTCTGCTAATGCGAATGCAAAGGCAATCGAACAGGCCATGAAAGCCATAACGAATCTGATGAACACCATAGAGTTAAAGAATAAGGAACTATCCACCTGTTCTCTTTTCTTGAAAAAGAAGCGGGAATCCATAAAAAAGGAGATCATCCAGGCGGAAAAAGAACTATCAGAAGTCAAGAAATCCCTGACAGAATTGCAAGAGAAGAAAACTGCACTGCAGGAGAAGAAGTCCATGGATCAGGAAGTCATGAAGGAAAAGAGAAAGCGGGTGCAGTACCTAAAGAAGATGCAGACTCAGCAGTACAAAGAATTTTACCGTCTTGTGGGTGAATGCAGGGAACAAAAGGGAAAACTCCGGGAGATCCTGTGGACAGGACGCGCCAGTCGGGATCAGTTTGTGGAAAAGCGTCTAAGGGATTATTATAAGGAAGATTTCCGGAACGAGATTCTGGAAGAGGTCAGAAAGAATGCGCCGGATGTTCCAAAAGAAACTCCGACAGGTATGGAGAAAATACGGGCAAGAAAACGGTAGCTAAGGATTTCAGGCAAAGTCAACAGCTTAGTCTCGCGTCCAGTCATCCATCCATAGGAAAACTTCACAGACCCAAGAAAAAATGCACAGATCCACGCCAAAAGAATCAGGCATTTTCCCGCTTCACGCCGTTTCCAGTTCCAGGTAAACTAGAGGAAACAAAGGAAAGAGAGGTATTCTTATGGAAACACAAGAGTTCGATGAAGAATTGCAGGAAACGAACAGGATCTACAAGGAAATCGGTGATCTAAACACAAAGGAACTTCTGGAACTCCAGGGAGCAATTACACAGATTGTTGTGGTCAAGCTTTTTTGTAACACTTGTGGCTAAAAAAATAGTGCTTATCAA